>Ga0116160_1001188_pt1 | contig 27895 bp, 21 predicted proteins | sample AD_JPNAS2_MetaG_FD_89879 | JGI IMG/M metagenome (GOLD analysis project Ga0116160, IMG submission 89879) | Active sludge microbial communities of municipal wastewater-treating anaerobic digesters from Japan - AD_JPNAS2_MetaG | ecosystem: Engineered > Bioreactor > Anaerobic > Digestate | place...
ACGGCCGATCTGCGAAAGCTCCTGGACGAAGTGCTGGCATCCCTTTCCGGCAAGTCCGGTTACAACCGGGTGTTGAAGCTCAGGGTGCCCTTCGGCGGGGGAAAGTCACATACCCTGGCATCGCTGTTCCATGCCGCGCGAAAGCGAGAGGCGCTGGACGGCATACCGGAGGCTAAGGAATTCGCCCGGCCCGGCGATGTGGCCGTGGCGGTTTTCGACGGCGAGAAATTCGATGCCCGTAACGGTAAGACGCTGGATGATGGCCGCACGATCCAGACCATGTGGGGCTGGATCGCCTGGCAGATCGACCCCGAGAAGGCCTTCCCCCTGGTGGCCGACCACGACAAGGACCGCGTCGCCCCGGGAGGAGATGTGATCCGCGACCTGCTCACCAAGGGGGCAAGCGGTCGGCCGGTTCTCATCCTCCTCGATGAGGTGCTCAAATACATGGAGCGCTCCGCTGCGGTCAGTGTCCTTGATTCGACGCTCCAGCGACAAGCCAAGGATTTCTTCCAGAACCTGACCGTCGAGGTGGCCGGCAGCGAGAAGGCCGCGCTCGTCTATTCCCTCACCTGGAGTGCCAGGGAGGCCCTGGGCAATGTGGGACTGCTTGCCGAGATCGACAAGCTCGCATCTCGGGTGGACCAACTCAGAGAGCCTGTCTCAGGGGACGAGGTCCTGCCGATCCTTCAGCGGCGTCTTCTTGGCGGCGCTCCCGATCCTTCCTCCGCCACCGAAGTGTCCACGGCATATCAGGACGTCGTGACCGGCATGCAGCGGGCTCACGCAGAGACAGCATCGGAGCGCCAGCAGGCAGAGGAGGAAGGCCGCCTTCTGCGTGATCGGATGCGGGCCGCGTATCCGTTCCATCCCGCGCTCATCGACATCATGAGGGAACGCTGGACTGCAGTGGATGCCTTTCAGCGGACCCGAGGCGCGCTGCGGTTCCTTGCCTCCTGCATGCACTATCTGAAGAAGAACGGCGGGGCCAAAGCGCTTCTTGAACCCGGAGACATACCCGTGAAGGACGTGGATGTCCGGGTAAAGATGCTCAAAGAGCTGGGGGTGCAGAACGATTATGATCCGGTCATCACGGCGGATATCGACGGCCCAAACGCCCGGGCAAGGCGCATCGACGAGCGGATGGCGCGCGAGACCCCTGCGCTTGCCAGCGTGAAGCCGGCTACGCGCATCGCCACGGCCATCCTTCTGTACTCGTTTGGGGGGCTCCGGCGTGAGGGTTCAGGGAGTGACGAAACGCTGCCGCCCGGCGTTACGGAAAACGAACTCCTTGCGGCCTGCGTCGGTCCCGACCTGGACAACATTACGGCAACCGCCGTTTTATCCGAGCTTCGCAACACATGCTTATATCTGCATTATGATGGCGTCCGCTACTGCTTCAAGAAGGACCCGAATGTCACCAAACTGATCGAGGACGCGGAGCAGACCGTTGCCCGCGAGGATTCCCAGGTACGCGGGCAGGGGCCGGTTCGAAACCGAATTAAAGAGATGTTGGATGAACGACTCGCCGGTCATCACACGGCCATCGTATGGCCGGCAAAGAGCCAGGACATCCCCGACGAGGACCCGCGTTTCCTCGTCGCCTACCTGCCCCTCGAATTCGCCGCTGAGGGAAAGTCGGAGCAGGAACGTCAGGCCAGGGAGTACCTCACCAAGTACGGAGATCGTCCCCGGCGCTTCCGGAACGGCCTCGGATTGGCGATCCCAGAGAAGAAGCAGATCGAGGCTTTGCGGCGTGCCGTCCGCTATCTCTTGGCCATCGACCGCGTGGAAGCCAAGAAGCAGCAGCTCCGCCTAACCAAGGATCAGCTTGACCAACTCCGGGAGAGAAAACGCACCGAACAGGCTGCTGCCGAGTCGTGTTTCCGGGAGCTTTACACGGCCGTGTGGTTGCCTCGGGTTCAGGACGGCGAACTGGAGATCGAAAAGGTGGAACGGGGCGGCAGGCCGCTTCAGGCAACCGGCGTCCACGAGCGCATTATGGAACTGCTCACCAGTGTGGGTACGCCTCGCATTCACGGGTCAGTGACGCCGCGGAAGATCGCCGAGCGTGTGCGGCTCGGCGAATCCGTGGGCGAGGGGGAGCCACCGATCCTGGGGATCAAGGCATCCGATGTGCTTGAGTCGTTTTTCCGGGATATTGTGCCGCCCCGATTGGAATCCGCATCCGTCTTGCGCAAAGGTATCGCTCGCGGTGTTGCCGAAGGCGTCTTCGGCTATGCGAGTGGAGGCAGTCCCGTTCTTGGTCCTGATGGAAGGTACCAGGTAAATCGTGACAAGGTGATTCTCGGCCGCTCCATTGCTGACGACGAGATCGATTTTGAATCCGGATTCCTCATAATGCCGCAAGCCGTCCCGGAAGCCCCGGCGGCCCAACCCGCAGGCGCTTTCCCCGTCGATACAGACGCAGTTCCTCCACCGAGCGTCCAAGAAGGCCCGGCCGGAATTGGTGTGGGAACCGGCACTGGGCCAGTCACGACGGGCACGGATGTTTCCGGTCGAAGGAAACGGATCGCAATGACATTCGAAGCCACCCGAGAACAGGTCTTCAAGGCATTCCCGGCCATCGCGAACCTGGCCGACAAATCCGATGGAGCCAAGGTGAGAATCCGAATCGAAGGCTCGTCGGCTGCCGGTTTCGACCCATCGTGGCTACGCAATGCCGTGGACGAACCGCTGGACGAAGCAGATATCGAACGGACAACCGAGGAGTGAAACAAATGGACATGAAGGACTTGTTGCCATCATGAATGTGCCATCGGCAGAACACCTGAAGTCCGCTATTATCCGGTCTCTGTGCAAGCAGGGCTACAGGGTACAGGACGGTGTTATTCAAATGCCGGATAACCCCACGAAAGATTATTTTCGTGCATTAAACGAACTTGCCCTGCAGAAGAAATTGGATGTATCCGGTCCGGGTGTTCGGCCTTATGAAGACCGGCTTATTCGATATGTCGCTAACGGACACGAGGTGGTTCCCAGCAAAATATGCCCGAAGCTTGTTGTCGTGAAGCCGGAATCCGAGCATGAGTTGCTTTTCCGCTACGCCTGTCTCCACTGGAGTATCCCTGTTTCCGCAGGATATGGGAGAAGGCTTCGTTTTCTTGTATTCGATGAGAATAACGGCAAGCTGATTGGCTTATTCGGCTTAGGAGATCCAGTTTACTCTATGCAAGCGCGAGACCGCTGGATTGGATGGGACAAGGAAAACAAAGCACAGCACTTGTATCACATCATGGATGCGTATGTGCTAGGCGCGGTACCGCCATATTCATTTCTGCTGGGAGGAAAACTGATAGCAATGCTTGTATGCAGCAATGAGGTACGAAATGCATTCCGCAATAAATACAACGGCAAGAAGTCATTGATTAGACAGGAGACCAGGCCGCCTTACCTCGTGTTGGTTACGACCACCTCCGCCCTTGGTCGGTCATCCATATACAACCGAATTCGCATTAATGGCCATCAATATTGGACCAGCCTTGGATTCACACAGGGATCGGGAGAGTTCCATTTTTCAAACGGCGTATATGGAGACATCAGGGCTTTCGTCGAGAAGAATTGTGAGCCTACTGCAAAACATATCGCCTGGGGGACTGGTTTTCGAAACAAGCGTGAAGTAATCCGCAAGTGCCTTTCACAGATCGGTCTCTCCGCTGACCTGATTTACCACGGCATTCGTCGTGAGATATTTGCCGCACCTTTAGGGCGTGATGCAACGCGGTTCTTGAAGGGAGAGGTTAAACGGCCGTGCTTCTATGACTGGCCAGCGTCAGACCTGTCGGAAGCCTTCAAGGAAAGATGGCTCCTTGGCCGGGCTGAACGGAAACCGGAATATCGTGAATATTCTCGAGGACAGTATCGGCTCTGGCCCTCAAAAACAAGGTTCCAGGGAGAAGGGGACTGAGCTATGGAGGCATTTGCAGACCTTCCTGATGCCTTGGTCAGAGACCTCCTCGCCAAAGCGGTTCCAGTCGCGGAGGGAGTCTCCCAGAATTTACAGGCTCTCCGAAATGCCCACGCTCTTTTGTACACCGAAGCGAGAAATCATCGTCTCATTTGCAGAAAGGCCGACCTCGATGTTCCCAGAGAACCGTCGGTGGTTGGAGTAGACGGGTCATATCAGGTACACCGGCTTACAGCGCTAGACCTCTGTGCCGCTGCAGCCGTTGCGGTAGAGGGTACCTCCAAGGAAGCAGTAAGACACTGGCCGGAACCTTATCACGATATGTGGGTTGATGGACTCCCGCATCGAATCGATACGGTAGGGGTGTTGAGGGGGATGATGGTGTCGATGGAGATGGCCTTGGCTGCCAATGCTCCACACGACCTTGTTCTGCTTGATGGATCGTTTTCATCTTTGATTATTTATTTAAACCAGGCGCTTACGAAAATTGATGACTGCGCAAAAGCGCTTGCTGATGATTTCTTTGAGCGTTGGACCTCGGGCGTGCTTGATCAATTGAAGGCGCTGTTGACAAGCGATAGAACCGTCGCAATGCCAAAGTTCACTTCACGCAACGAATTCCTGCGTGGAAATATGCTGAATCCACCGGTTACTGTCGATGGCAAGACGCTCGCAACGATGATCCTAAATCCTGGCGAATATACCCGACCGCTTCCTCTCCACGACGAAGCCGATCCTGCAAGTCAGCAGGTTGACCATCTGCCGGAAAGATACTGCCCCAAAAAGGACATGGACGATATCGTGCGAGCTCTAAACGGATTATCTGTCATCTATTTCCGACCCTACGGTTGGCTTCCAGCTCTGAGGATGGAACTACCCTCTGCGATAATTGCCAGCAATACTCGACTGTCAATCGTCTTGGAAGGTGTCACCAGGCAATTTTTTAGCCCGGCTGTGATTGAGCCGTATCCGTTGTTTCTTGCTGACCGGATGGTCAAGAGTCTAGGGTCTGGTGTGGCAGTCATTGAGCAGGCGGTCGCCCAGCATGTGGCGGGATCATCCCCGGACATTGAGAATACCCTGCTATTTTTGCAGAACTATCGCACGGAAGGCGGCCGAGGAGGAGTTTGATGGCAAATAACAGGAACCAGGATGTCGCTGTAGTCGGCAGTCCCTCAACCAATACAGAATTAACCTTGGACCTTTTGCAAGAGGCAACTGAAGAACGGTTAGTAGGGGCTCTTACAGCTTTTCGGGCAACACAGAATGGTCAGACAATCGTATCTGTCGGTCAAATCGTGGGCATCGAGTTGAAGAACCGATGGCATGAGGATTCCGTTTTCCGGAATCTTGTGAAAAGGACGGGAGAAATTCCGCCCATTACGAACAGACAGGACACGAGAACGGCAGACCTCGTTGTAGGGGCAACCTTCCGGCAGTCAACGAACGGCTTCGATCCCGAAGTTCTGGGAATGGTTCCGCCTACCGGGACCCGAGTGTATCGGGTCGATCAGGCGCTCCTTGACCGGCTCCTGGAAGTCTACCGCTCCGAGATCGTCTATCTCGGGAGGGCGTATGCGAATGATGTCCTCTACCCGATGTGGTTCAAGCATTTCGGGAGCGGGCCCGGTGGCGCTGGCGAGGCGTACCACCTCGGTGTGTTCGGAAAGACGGGCTCAGGAAAGTCCGGGCTTGCCAAGATGATGCTCTGCGCCTACGCGCGCCACCCGGAGCTTGGCATCCTCGTGATCGATCCCCAAGGCGAATTCTCCCTCGAGCTTTCGGGGACACGGGTCGGTCAGCAGGGGCTTCAACTCGATCAGGTGGTACGTGGCCAAGGCCGAGCGATCCATGTCTATCGGATCGGGGACCTGCAGCTGGATGACTGGGCAACCTTCGAGGAGATGGTGATCTCCCTGCGCTTCTTGGAGCAGCTAGCGATCCCGAGCGCTTCTGTCGAGAACGCAAGGCGCGCCGCGGAAGTCATACGCAATGCCCTGGAGGGGGGGCACAACCTCGATAACCTGGGCACGCTGCAGGTCCTGCAGGCTGCTCTCAACGCGATCAATCAACCCAATAATGCCGGCTTCATTTACGCGACGCGCACGAGGGCACAGCAGCTCCAACAGCGCGTGCAACGTTTCCTCAGCGACCAACAGGCGCTGAATCAGCTCCTCACGAATTCATGGGCGCCGATCTGCCAACTGTTTAGCCGAGGCCAGAACCGTCAGCGCCTCTTCAGCTACTCGAATCAGCAGCCGGGCATCATCAACATGCTTCTCGGCTCAGCCGGGGCTAGGGGGCCGAGGCCGGTGATCGTTATCGACATTTCCCGGCAGGGGAATCAGCGCTTCTGGTCCGAGGAGCTTCAGCGTCGCATCCTGAGCAAGCTGCTGAACATCCTTGTGTCGCAGGCAACGTCAAGCTTGAGCACCCAGCAGAGCGCGAACGTTCTCGTCCTGCTGGACGAGGCGCATCGCCACGCCCCCAGTGGAAGGCTGGAGGACGATTCGGAGGCGGATCGGCTGCGCTCTCTGTTACGGAGAGCGGTACGAGAGACGCGGAAGTATGGAATCGGCTGGTTCTTCATCAGCCAGACGCTGGGCGGTCTGGACAACGAGATCCTCCAACAGCTGAGAATCCTGGCCTTCGGGTTCGGCCTCGCGATGGGGACGGAGTTCGACCGCCTCCGCGACTTTGTGGGCGGTGACAAGCGGGCCTTGGAGCTCTACCAATCCTTCCGGGACCCACAGAGCTTTCCGAGGCGGGACCTCCAGGAGTTCCCGTTCATGGCGGTGGGGCCGGTGTCGCCCTTGGCGTTCAGCGGGAAGCCGCTTTTCTTCACGATGTTCACTGACATGAGTCGATTCCTTCAAGCAAACAACATGGAACAAGGTAACGGAGATAGCCAGCAGTGACTTGCGGTTTGAACACAGAAGCGCCGACAATAATGACTCGTTGGAAGTCAACTCAACATTCCAATAAGAGGGAGGTAGAAAAATGACCAAGCGTAAAACCTATCACGTGACCCCAGGAATCGACGGCGGTTGGAAGGTTAAGGAAGAGAACGCGTCCAGGGCACTGAGCAAACACGACACAAAAGCGGATGCAATCAACCGCGCCAAGGAAGCTGCAAAAAACCAGGAGCTCGGGCAGGTCGTCATCCATAAGAAGGACATGACGATTCAGACGGAGCACACCTACGGCAAGGACCCGTATCCGCCGAAGGGATAATCGATCCGGGAGAGACTCTGATTCTATGATTCAAGATTTGGAACAGATCGAGTACCGCCGGGGCATGCTTGAAAAGGGCATGAAGCCAAAGGACCTGCCTGTCAAAATATGGCGTGGGGCGGAAATCCGTGCGGACGTGCGCGCAGCGATTAACTCGGAGAACCTGCTGAACCTCGGCGGCGTTTACGGCGACAAGAAGGCTGGCGATCCGATGGAGTACGATAACCTCAAGCTGGTCTTGACCGACGATACCGTCGAGATCACGGTTTTCAACCGCGGGATCACTTTGTTTGTGTCAGACGATGAGAGGGTTCGGCGCATACATCGGGTCTTGTGCAAACTCGATGGATCGGGGAAAGACTGATGACCGGCCCAACGGCAATCGGGAAGAAGGTAACATGGTCGGGCCGTGTTGCGGCTGTTCAGCCCCGAATCCGGCTCACGCGTTCCTTCGATGAGCGGTCCCACAGCTACCTGGGGTACGTGCTTCGAATCGACGGAACATGCGGCGGGGAGGCCGGAGAGTTCCTGATCGCGGTCGGTGAGGGTGCGCACGTGAAGCACCGGTTTCAGACGGGTATGGAACTCGCCGGCTCCTCCGTGCTGGTAGAAGACCCGCGCAAGGAGACGGCGGCGCTCTACAAGACCAGCGGACTCAAGGTCGTCAAGAATGCCGAGGGTGAAACGCCCGCCGGGCCGCCTTTTCATGGCGTGCCGCCTGACCTGGAAACCTACCGGGCTCGGGGACATCGCCGCCTGGACGCCCGGACCTACGATACCAAATGCACGACCTGCATCTGGGGCTGCCGGATGCAGGTGGAGATGATCATCGACCAGTGGAACCCGTCAAAGAAACAGTACCGATTCGAAACCTTCTGTTACGGCCCGAAAAGCTGCCCCTTTTACCGGCCAGGGCCCGTGCGCAAGGTTCCGGGGCGCAAAGGCATGTCCTACACCGAGGAGGACTGGGTCGACGAGGACGCCACCGCCCACCGGGGTCCGGATGATTGAGGATTAAAGAACTTTGCGACAGATTCGCGACAATGTTTGCGACACGTTTACGAACCTTTGCGACAAGCGCATCGGCGCTATGGTCAGGAAATGTAACTTGACGCCGCTTCCGGTACGCCGGGAGCTTGGTCAACTTCACCGGAATACGTCGCCCCGGGAAAGCGCATATCTTTTGGTTGGGCCGTGACCGAATCTATTCACATCCGTAAGGAGGTTTTCCACAATGGATATCCCACGAATATTCAACATCACTGAAAGCGCTCACCGCATCCACAACCCGCTCACGCCGGAAAAGCTCGCCACTCTCGGCGCGGCGTTGCGTCTGGAAACAGGGACACGGGTGCTCGACCTCGGCAGCGGTTCGGGGGAGATGCTGTGCACTTGGGCACGTGACCACGGCGTTATCGGCACTGGCATCGACATGAGCCAATTGTTCACCGAGCAAGCGAAACTCCGTGCTGAAGAACTCGGCGTCGCCGATCAAGTCAAATTCATTCATGGCGATGCCGCCGGCTATGTCGCCGACGAAAAGGTCGATGTGGCGGCCTGTGTCGGGGCCACGTGGATCGGCGGAGGAGTCGCCGGCACGATCGAGCTTCTGGCGCGGAGCCTGCGCACCAGGGGGATCATCCTCATCGGCGAGCCCTACTGGCGGAAGTTACCACCGACGGAAGACGTTGCCAAAGGGTGCCTTGCCAACTCAATCTCCGACTTTCTCATGCTTCCGGAACTCCTCGCGTCTTTCGGCCGCCTTGGCTACGACGTCGTTGAAATGGTTCTGGCTGACCAAGACAGCTGGGACAGATACGAGGCGGCCAAATGGCTCACCATGCGCCGATGGCTCGAAGCAAATCCCAACGACGAGTTGACGAAAGAGGTTCGAGCCCAACTGACCTCGGAACCGGTGCGCTACGCAACGTACACGCGTGAGTACCTGGGGTGGGGTGTGTTCGCTCTGATGGCGCGGTGATGAGTTGCGGCATCCGGCGGAGATGGGGAATTGTGACTCAACACCGCTTCCGTCTTATCGGGGGCCACATGCTCTTTGATAACTCGTTGATATTGTAAGTTTACAGTTAACAGCCGGAGAACGGAGAACGGTTATGAAGAGGGTTGCAAACGGGGAGCCAAAACAATAATGGTCGATTTCATCATTGGAATCGGCCATTTATTTTTTGTTGAATTTCAGGCATCAACCATCGTAATAAATAAAACCAGCAATAATAATGTGTTAACCGGTTTTGTAAGTGTATCAGATGGTCTTTGTTGTTCTGCGAATATTTTCACATTTGAATATGTGTGCACCTGTTCACTCACTCTATTCCTAGCTTTTCCCAGTTCAACTCATAGCTCGCACTTCGCCCTTTACCAGGATTCTGTTTGATGATCCCAAGTTTTATAAGGTGGTCAATCTCCCTGAATGCTGTTGCTCTACTGACTTTGGCAAGAGAAACGTATTTTCTGGTTGTGAGCCCACCTGCAAAACCTCCCTTTCCTGCATCCAGCAACCGATTAATGACCTTCCGCTGCCGTTCCGTCAGTGAAACATCCGAATGTGATTTCCAGAATGAGGCCTTATTAAGGACTGTTGCCAACATCACTTCCGAGCTTTTGATGGCTCTCGAAAAGCAACCAAGAAACCAACTAAACCAGTCAGTGATATCGCCATTACCCTTCTGGCAGCGTTCTAGTACATTGTAGTATACATCCCGCTCGGCCATAATCTGAGAGGAAAGACTATAATAACGTATTGATTGTCTGTCATCCTGAGCCAGCGCCATATCAGTCAATGATCGGGCAATCCGACCGTTACCATCCTCGAATGGATGGATCGTCACAAACCAGAATTGAGCAATTGCTGCCCGGAGCAATCCCTCCACATTACCCCTGCTCGTTTTCCACCACTCAAAGAACCTGCCTATTTCAGAGGAGATGCGATCAGAGGGAGGAGCTTCGAAATGAATATTTTCACGGCCGATGGGACCGGATACAACACGCATGGGCATATCACCCCGCCATTTGCCCACTCTAATTTTGTGCATACCTGAATAGCCAGTCGGAAAAAGTGAAGCGTGCCAACCAAAGAGACGTTTCTGCGTAAGCGGTTCCTCATGATTTTTTGTAGCATCAAGGAGAATAGATACAAGTCCATCTATATAGTGGTCCACTCTTAATCCTGCCGAGGGTAGCCCAAGCTTTCTAGCGACCGATGACCTAACAAGCTGAGCATTGAGATTTTCTCCTTCGATTAAAGCAGTCTTTAAAGTCTCCTCCGTTAATATTTCAATCTGAGCCTGGTTTTCAAGGGTAAAGCCAAGATCGGCCACTCTACTCAAAAGTTTTCCTTGCAACATCCGGCACTCACCCAGCGCAAGAAGAATATTTTCATTCTTCCATCTAAAGTTTGTCCAATCCGGACGCTCCCATAAATACTGAGTCATTTGCCACCTATTATTGCTTCTTATTATGAAGCGATTATATTCTTTATTCGCTTCATGTCAAGTCAATCTTAACAGAATGCCCAGATCACGCCCCTTACCGGTGCCAACAATTCGTTGTTGTATGCTATTTTTAATAAATACCTTGACAAGGTATTAACCTATAAATATAATACACACATGAAACAGGGATTGGGAAAACTCGAGGCACAGTTTTTTGCGTATACGCAGATGCGGAAGATTAAATCGGTTAGCACGGGTGAAATCGTGTCGTCGCTTGCGCTGACTGAAGATCAGGAACGAAAACTTCTGAGTCGCCTTGCTCTGTCAGGGATGATTGCAAGAGTGCGGAGAGGTCTATATCTTGTACCTGAACGATTACCCCTGGGAGGCAATTGGAGTCCCGATCCCTTCACCGTTCTTGATACCGTAATACAGGATCGTAAGGGAAGTTATCAGATATGCGGTCCCAACGCCTTTAATCGCTATGGATTCGATGATCAGGTGCCGGTCAGGCTCTATGCATACAACAATGTTATTTCCGTTGAAAAGAATGTTGGGGCTGTGGCGCTTTCGCTGATCAAGGTTGATAAAAATCGTTTGGGTGATACTGAGGAATTTCAAACGACAGAGGGGGTCAATGCAATTTACTCGTCAAGAACGCGTACTCTTGTGGATGCGGTCTATGACTGGTCGAGGTTCAATAGTCTGCCCAGGGCATTCACATGGATTACGGATGAACTTCGCGCTGATCGGATCGACGCAACCGCATTGGTGATGGCAACTGAACGTTTTGGCGACATGGGTACCGTGCGACGTATTGGTGCCCTTCTGGAGAAGGAAGGTGTTGAGAATAAATTGCTCAAACGGTTAGAAAAGCTGCTTAGACCATCGACAAGCCTGATTCCCTGGATTCCAACAAAACCAAAACGGGGAAAGGTCAACCGGCGTTGGGGGGTCATCATCAATGAAACAGCCTGAATATAAACCACTTACTTTACTTCATGAAGATCCTGATCTCTTTCGGTCAGCCCTGAATTATTCATCTGCTGAAACATTATTCATCCCCCGGTTATTGGAAAAAGACTATTTCTGCACTCTACTGCTTCATTATTTGTCATCAACGGATGAGACACTGGTGTTTAAGGGAGGGACCTGTCTTGCCAAAGTACATGCAGGGTTCTATCGACTCAGTGAAGATCTGGACTTTGTTATATCAGCGTCTGGTGACTCTTCACGATCCGTGCGCAGCAGGAAAATGGCTGCGACCAAAAAAGCCATATTACGCATATCCGAAAAGCTTGGTGTTTTTCGGTTGATTCAACCCCTTACCGGTGCCAACAATTCAACGCAATATATTGCCGCTGTTGGTTATTCTTCTTTACTTGGTAACACGGAGGAAACCATTAAAATTGAAATAGGCTTGCGCGAGCCGTTGTTGATGTCGTTTTCTCATGGTACCGTTGCCACAATCCTTTTGAACCCAATAACCGGTAAACCAATGATTCCGACATTTCCAATGACATGCATATCTTATAATGAGGGCATGGCTGAAAAGTTCAGAGCAGCCTTGTCACGACGTGAACCAGCGATCAGGGATTTTTATGATATCCATTATGCTATTTCTCATCTGAACTTGAACGCCAGGGATGCAAGCTTTATTGATCTTATAAAAAAGAAGCTTGCCGTTCCAGGAAATAATCCAGTGGATGTTTCCAAAGAACGCCTGTCTGCCATCAGGCGACAGCTTGATACCGAACTTAAACCTGTCCTGCGCACCCTGGACTATGCTACGTTTGATCTTGAACAAGCATTCCAGGTTGTGATTGATGTGGCCATCCGATTGGAACAATCGCCCGTTGCAAAGTAATCATGATCGTGATGGAGGCACAGAGTTTTCTCTTTTTGATACAAGATCCTCTTGACTTAATAGTTAATTTGGTTTACAAAATAAACACTTGAAAAAGGCAAACTGCTTGAAAAAGCGGGGCGCAAAGTTAACGACCTAAATCTCGTTTAAAGGGGATACGGTGGCTGAACTGCCAGGCAGGATAATTGCTCTGAAGAATCTAAGTAATTTCATCTCTCCTTTCAGTTCCCAAGATCAGAATCGAAAAAAGACGAAATGCGGACGGAACAGGTATTATAAGCATTGTGACAGGCTTAATTCGTTTATCCTCACAAGGAAATGGATTAACGAAGAATGTCATGAACATCGTTAATCAAAACAGGTGGCATAAGATGAATGATCCATCCAAAGAATATCAAGAGCTGATAGAAGAGAATACCTCCTTAAAGCAGAAAATCCGGAAACTGGAAAAATCAGCAGCAGAGATCGGGGAGACGGAACTGCAGACGGATAAGAAATTTGACGCCATATTCCAATGCAGTCCCGACGTTATTACGGTTACCGACGCGTCCAACGGTTCGCTGCTGGATGTGAATGACTCATTCCTGCAATTAACTGGATATTCAAAAAAAGAAGTCATCGGTTCATCAACGAAGGAATTGAATATTTGGGGCAGTATGGAAGACAGGGAAAGGATTGTCAAACAGTTAAAATCCGGTGCCAACGTTGACAAGGTAGAATTATCATTCAGAACCAAAAGTGGCGAACTCAGGCAAATGCTTTTCTCTTCCCGATTGATCGAGGTCGATGGCAGGCAGCTTATCATCGCCAATACCCACGACGTTACCGATCACAATGTAACAGAAGAGAAATTGCTGGAAAGCGAGGAGAAATACAGGATCATTCTTGAAGATATGGAAGATGTTTACTTTGAAGTGGACATCAGGGGAAATATCGCGTTCGTTAATACTTCATCCTGTAAAAAGAGCGGATACGGTAAAGAGGAACTGCTGGGGATGCCTTTTACACAAATCAGTGTACCCGATGGCATTGAAAGGATCATGCAATATTTTGGAGAAATTTTTAAGACAGGCAAAACAGGCAAGCCATTTATCTGGCATCTGAAGAAAAAGAACGGGGAGGAGGGATTTTTTGAGCTGGTCGCCTCTTTGATCAGGGACAGGCAGGGCAAACCCACAGGGTTTCGGGGGATCGGGCGGGACATTACCGAGCGTAAACAGTCGGAAGAGAAACTTCAACAAACCCTCAGCATCCTTAGAAAGTCTATGGGTGTGACCATCCAGGTGATGGTATCGGCGATTGAGGTCAGGGATCCGTACACAGCCGGTCATCAGAAGAGAGTTGCAGACCTTGCCAGGTCTATCGCCACGGAAATGGGATTAAATAAGGATAAAATAGAGGGAATCCGGATGGCAGGTTCGATCCATGACATCGGGAAACTGGCGATTCCCTCGGAAATACTGGCCAAGCCCACCAAGCTGACAAATATCGAATTTTCTCTGATCAAAGAACACTCTCAAAGCGGATATGAGATGTTGAAAAATGTGGAATCTCCCTGGCCCCTGGCACAAATTGTTTATCAACACCATGAACGGATGAACGGATCCGGTTATCCAAGAAAACTGAAAGGGGAGGAAATTATTATAGAAGCCCGCATTATGGCCGTGGCTGATGTTGTTGAAGCCATGGCTTCTCATCGTCCATATCGTCCGGGTTTAGGTCTTGATGCCGCCCTTGATGAGATTGAGAAAAACAAGGGAATAATGTATGATAATAGTGTTGCCGATGCCTGCCTGAGATTGTTTCGCGAGAAAGGCTATCACCTTCAGTAATCTACCACAGGCGGACCCTTTTCTGTTGATACTTTCCCTGTTTTGTAGCCGAAAAAGCCATGCAAAATGAAATATATTTTCCCGAAAAAGTTTTTGAAACATGACGTAATCGGGATCAGAACAAAAGACTGGTTAAAAAACGGTCCTTTTGTTCATCATTGTCTTGCCTCCCGTTCCGGGATACGATATAAACACCCATCACGAATTTTGGATGTTTCATGATCAAAAAACCAGGCAGTCAGTCTCGACTGAAAAAAAGTGTATTGGAACAGAGCCTTTGCACCGGCTGCGGGGCCTGTGTAGGACTTTGTCCTTATCAGGTCATTTATGCCGACCGGACGGTACAGCTCTTTGATTGTGATCTGCCTGATGGCAAGTGTTATGCTTTTTGCCCCAGAACACCCGCTGATCATAACCATATTAGAAAAAGCCTTTTTGATGTCAATGACTTGACACCGGAAATCGGTGCGGTAAAGGGATATTACTTCTCGCGGGCTTTAAACCCCCGACTGCGCGCAGATGTCCAGCATGGTGGTACGGTTACGGCGCTTCTGGAGCTGGCCATGGGGGAAGGTGTGATCGATTCTGCCATCGTCTCTTCACGAAGCGAAGATTTTGAACAATGCGGCCTGCTGGTTACGGATCAAATCCAATTGCGCAGGCACTCAAAAAGCTGGTTTACGGTATCTCCTACGCTTGCCGCTTTTAATCGGATACCTGATGATCGTAAAAAAAGAACTGGGGTTGTGGCGACGCCCTGTCAAGCTATGGCTTTGGCAAAAATGAAGACGGCAGAAATTCCCGGTAATAGTGGATCCGACTTTCCCGGTCTGGTCATCGGCCTCTTTTGCGGCTGGACGCTTTCCATGGAAAAATTTCACAATCTTCTCGCACGATATGGAATAACCGAGGCGGATTTGACCGGAATGGACATTCCGGCGGGAAAGAATATCCTTGAGCTTTTCACTGCAGGTGGTTTGCTGTCTGTTCCTATGGCTGAAGTGGATCATTGCGTACGGACAGCGTGCCGCTATTGCATGGACAGTACGGCGGAGTTTGCCGATCTTTCTGTCGGAGCGGCACGCTTTGGAACGGACTGTGAAGAAATGAGGGGGTGGAACCAGATCATTGTGCGATCTGATCGCGGCAAAGAGCTTATCGAACTGGCCGTTGCAAAACAGGTGCTTCAACTCCGTGAAGCTTCTGCACAAGCCCTGCGGGAACTGAAAAGGGCAGCAGCGGAAAAAAAGAAAAAAGCATTAAAAAATATTGTTGAAAAAAGTCGTTCAGCGAAAAATCTTCTGTATCTGAAAAGCGATGATCCGATCGTGCGGAGGTATTTGAGCGTTGATAAGAAACGAAAAGGGAAATCATGAGCAAACTGTTGTCATCGGACAAATCCACTGTTTTGTTTCTGGGTAACGAGGCGATCGCAAGAGGTGCGCTGGAGGCCGGTATAGAGGTTGCCACGGGATATCCGGGTACGCCGTCCTCGGAGGTGATCGAGTCACTGGCCGGTGTCGCACGGGAACGGAATCTTTATGTGGAGTGGTCGGTCAATGAAAAAGTGGCGCTCGAAGTTGCGGCCGCCGCTTCATTTGCCGGCTTGCGTTCGATGGCCGTCATGAAACAAAACGGCGTCAACGTGGCTTCAGACTTCCTTCTGCACCTGACCGCGTCGGGGACACGGGGAGGGATCGTGCTGGTGTCCTGTGAAGATCCGGGTGCACTTTCAAGTGTTAACGAGGGGGAATCACGTTATTTTGCGAGCATGCTCGAAATGCCGCTTCTGGAGCCGGCGGATTTTCAGGAAGCCAAAGACATTACGAAATGGGCTTTTGAACTTTCTGAAGCCATCGGTAATGTCGTCATGCTTCGATCCGTTACACGAATGTCGCACGCCAGCGGCAATGTGACCTGCGGGAAACTTCCGACAAAACGAAGAAAAGCCTCTTTTCAATATGACGGGCCGGTGATGGATTCACAGACCGGGCCGATGATCAGCACGCCGGTTGTGGCCAAACACCTGCTTCGTCAGCAAAGGCTCAAAGATGTGCAGAGGATGTTTGATGAGAGTCCTTTTAACCGGTATACCGGCCCGGCAAAACCCCAACTCCTGATCATCACCAGCAGCGCCTGTTTCCTGTATTCCTGCGAAGCCGTTGAGATGCTCGGACTGGAAAAGAAAGTGGGGATTTTGAAACTGGCCACAACCTGGCCTTTGCCTTCAAAGCTTCTTGAAAAAACCCTTCGAAAAACGAAAAAGATTCTGATTGTCGAAGAAGTCATGCCGTTTTTGGAGGAGAATGTGAAGGTTATGGTCACCGGCATTGTGGACCGGATCGGCATAAAAACATTCTTCGGCAAATACGACGGCACACTGCCCTCTGTCGGGGAACTTAATCCGGATATTGTGGCTGATGCAGTGGGCAGAATTCTGAAAGTAAAACGCAAATCCCTGCCGGCAGATTATCAGACAGACGTTCAGAAAACTGCGGCCCTGATTCCAGTTCGGGAACAGACATTCTGCGCCGGCTGCCCGCACCGTGCGTCGTTCTGGAATATCCACAACGCTATAGCCCTTGACGGACGGAAGGGATTTGTCTGTGGCGATATCGGCTGTTATTCGATGGCTGCGCTATCACCCGCTACCGGTTATCATACCATGCCGACGCTTCATTCCATGGGTTCCGGAACGGGACTGGCCGGCGGTTTTGCCAAATTGGGCCAATTCGGTCTGGATCAGCCGATCCTGACTGTCTGCGGCGATTCCACATTTTATCATGCGGTGATTCCGGCGCTCATCAACGCTCAGCACAACCGGGCGGACATCACCTTTATTGTTTTGGACAATGCGGGGACAGCCATGACGGGGTTTCAGCCGCATCCGGGTCTGTCGGTAAGTGCACTCAAAGACGTGGTTCCAGCGGTTGACATTGCCGCGATCTGCAAGGCGATCGGGGCAAAAGTGGCCATCAGTGACCCATTTGATCTTGCGGCAACCGGCCGAATACTGACATCTTTTCTTGCCGACAAAGGATCTCTCAAGGTGCTGATCCTGCGTCAGGCCTGTGCCCTGAGTCCCGAGAAGAAGGGGAAGAAAACGTTTGACATAAAAGTGGACGAGGCCCTGTGCTTGGGGGATGCCTGCGGCTGCAACCGGCTGTGCACAAGGATTTTCCGCTGTCCGGCTCTTACCTGGGACCGCGATAAAAAGAAAGCCGTGGTGGATGAAGTGATATGCGCCGGCTGTGGTGTATGTGCGTCAATCTGTCCGCAGCAGGCGATTGTCAAAACGGAGGTCATCACACCGGGATGAAAGAACAGAATTTAACGAAAACAAGAAATGTCATTTTAACCGGTGTCGGCGGGCAGGGGAATGTGATGGCCTCGAGAACACTGGCCCATATGCTTGTTGATGCGGGATATGTCGTCACCATCGGGGAGACATTTGGTATGTCTCAGCGTGGCGGTTCAGTGATGAGTCATTTGCGTGTTTCACCCGATTCAGTCAAAAGCCCGCAGATTCCGCGCGGCGGAGCGGACGTGATTGTCGGTTTGGAGCCCCTTGAGGCCCTTCGTGTTTTGACGGTTTACGGCAACCTGCAGGTATGCGTCTTATATAATTCACGTCCCGTCTATCCCATTGGTGTGATTACGGGCGAGCTCTCTTATCCTTCCGGAGAAACCATCAGGAACGCTTTTGAACGGTTGTCCTCCAGGTACTGGGAGATCGATGCGACATCCGTTGGCCTGAAACTTGGCAATCCTGTTTTGAGCAATATCGTCATGATTGGTGCGCTCGCCAAAACAGGTCTTCTGCCTTTTGACCGGCGAAGTTTTGAAAAAGAGATCAAAAAAACCCTTTCAGTTGGAAAATATAAAATAAATCTGAAGGCTTTTGACGCAGGCGCAGATATGATCAAATAAGGGTTGACGATACGTAATTGAAACTTATATTACCATTTCGTAAACTTTAATTCTCAGGAGGCGGTTCATGAATAATATTTATTCCGCAATTCAAATCAGTGAGCATGTATACTGGGTGGGCGCCATCGACTGGTCCATTCGGGACTTTCACGGCTACACAACGCCGCACGGCAGCACCTATAACGCCTACCTGGTCATGGCCGATAAGATCACGCTGATCGATACAGTCAAGTCTTCTTTTATGGATGAGATGCTGTCAAGGATTGCGTCCGTCGTGGATCCGTCAAAGATCGATTATATTGTTTCCAATCATTCCGAGCAGGATCATACCGGCTGCCTTTTAAGGGCCATTGACCGGATTAAACCTGAAAAAGTATTTGCCTCCGCAGTAGGAGTGAAAACCCTCAAGGAGATCTTCCACGCCCAGCATGATATCCAGCCGGTCAAGGACGGTGAAACGCTCAGCCTGGGAAATATGGATTTAAGGTTCCTGGAAACCCGGATGATTCACTGGCCGGATTCGATGTTTTCCTATCTGGAAAAAGACGGTGTCCTGTTTTCGCAGGACGCTTTCGGCATGCATCTGGCAACCTTCGAGCGTTTTGCCGATCAACTGCCCTCAGACATGCTGGAATATGAAGCGGCAACTTATTACGCCAATATTGTCCTGCCTTATTCGCCGGTTGTTCTCAAGGCACTGGACAAGGTTGCCGCCACGGGCTGGTCATTCAAATTATTTGCGCCGGATCATGGTCCCGTATGGAGGCAGAACTTAAGTTTCATTCTCGACCTGTACAAAAAGTGGGCACTCCAGAAACCGGCCAATAAAGCGGTTGTGGTTTACGCGACGATGTGGCATTCCACGGAAATGATGGCCAAGGCGATTGCCGAATCGATGGCGCGCGAAGGGATCCGTGTCAAACTTTTATCCATGAACGAAGTACACCGCAGTGAAGTGATTTATGAAGTGCTGGAGGCAGGCGCTCTGATTGTTGGTTCACCGACGCTCAACAACAATATCTTGCCGCAAATGGCGGATGTGATGACATATATAAAGGGATTGAAACCGTCTCATCTGATTGGAGCGGTTTTTGGTTCATACGGCTGGAGCGGAGAATCCGTCAAGGATCTGGAAGCTATTCTAAAGGAGATGAAAGTGGATATCGTGGCCGAAACGGTTTCTGTTAAGCATGTTCCGGGCGAGGATGTTCTTGAAAAATGTTCGGAGTTAGGCCGAACGGTTGCAGCTGAATTGAAAAAAAGAATTGCTGATTGAAGAAATTTTCACAATGGAAGGAGGAAGCTCATGAAAAAGTATGTTTGTGGAATATGCGGTTATGTATACGATCCGGCCAACGGTGATCCGGAGAACGATGTGGCGAAGGGTACGGAGTTTAAGGATCTGCCCGAGGACTGGACCTGTCCGGTTTGCGGTGCAGACAAGAGCGAGTTTTCTCCGGAGTGAGTTTTTCAATATAAAGAGACAGGAGCTGACTTATGGACGAAAAGATTCGTGAGGCCCTCCAGCAGGCTTATGTGGGTGAAGCAAAGGCTGCACTGAGGCTCAAGGTTTATGCTCAGAAAGCGGAAGAGGAAGGATTTAAACAGATTGCCCGACTGTTCCGCGTCATTGCCTTTTCGGAGGAGATTCACGGGGCACGGGCGCTCAGGGTTCTCAAGGACATCAAAACGACGGAGGAAAACCTGGCTGCGAGTTTTGAGTCGGAAAAGACCGTGGCGGAAATTGCCTATGACCGTTTTGTGAAAATGGCAGAGCAGGCGGGGGATAAAGCTTCGCTTCTGCATTTCAGCCAGAGCCGTGATGTGGAAGAAACCCATGCCAAGCTATACAAACAGGCGATGAATCACTTCATGGAAGAACGCGAAACCGTTTATCATGTCTGCAAGGTGTGCGGTTATGTGGCGGATGGTGTATTGCCGGATGAATGTCCTGTTTGCGCGGCAAAGAAAGACCAGTTTACAACGTTTGACAGCTAATCAACAAAACGAAAGGAGAATGGTCATGGCCGCGCTCCGTGTCGTTCTTTTGATGTTGATTCTTGTTTTTCTGGCATTACCGCAAAAGACTCTCGGCGCTCAAAAGCCGTTGTGGGAACTTGGCGTTGGCGGCGGATTTCTCCTGATGCCGGATTACCGGGGATCCGATGAAACACGCGCCTATCTTCTTCCGTTTCCCTACGCGATCTATCGCGGAGGGGTATTCAGACTGGAGGACAAGCGGGTTGCGGCCAGGATATTCAAGACTGACAGGATCACCCTTGACGCAAGCGGGTATGGAGCGGTGCCTGTTCGCAGCGGCAATAATGACGCAAGAATGTGGATGCCGGATCTGGATGCCACCTTTGAGTTCGGGCCGGCGCTGCGCATTAAACTTCTGGAATCCAAGGAAAACAGGTATCTTTTGAGCCTGGTGCTACCGGTCCGGGCGGTTTTTTCAACTGATTTCCGCACGGTGCGTTATGAAGGATTTATCTTCAGTCCCCGGCTGAATTTCGAAAAAGGCGATGTGATTCCCGGAACGGGCGTTTATGCAGGCGTATCGACGGGGCCGATGTTTGCCGACCGCGGCTATCATAATTATTTTTATGAAGTCGAGCCGGAATATGCCATGCTTTCGCGACCGGCTTATACGCCGGATGCAGGCTACAGTGGATCGGCGTTCACCATCGGTATCGGGAAGGATTACAAGCAACTAAAATTTCATGCTTTTGCCAGTGTTGATTTTCTGCAGGGAACGGCGTTTGAGGAAAGCCCTCTCGTGAAGAGAAAGATGTCCTGGATGGGCGGTTTCAGTATTACCTGGGTCTTCTTGAAATCGGAAAAGACCGTCGAGGACGAAAGCCCCTATTAAAGATGGTGCAATTTGCGGAAAAAGGACAATTCATGTTGTTTCTTCTGACCAGGTGGCTGGTGATCACCGTGGCCATTTTAGTGGCGGCCACCATCCTTCGCAAGGGGATTCACGTGGATTCTCTGACCACGGCCATTATTGCAGCTGCAATTCTGGGAATCATCAACGCTTTTTTGCGTCCGGTTCTGCTGATCCTGACATTGCCGCTGACCATTTTGACGCTGGGTGTTTTTACATTTGTCCTCAATGCATTTATGCTGCTTCTGGTAGCTTATTTTGTTCCGGGGCTGGAGATTGACAGTTTTTCCTGGGCCTTTCTGGGAGCCCTGATTATCAGTATCGTCAGTTGGATCGCCAACCGCTTTATCAATAAATCAGCGCCGGATACCGTCAATCGCCAAAAACCGGACTTCATCGATATGAAGCAGGGGGATGACGGGAAATGGCGCTAGACGCAACGTTCAATCTAACCCCAGCGATGAAGCAGTACATCGAAATCAAGAAAAAATATCCGGATTGTATCTTGTTGTACCGGATGGGTGATTTCTACGAGATGTTTTTTGAAGATGCCCTGACGGCGGCTCCTGTTCTGGAGATCACGCTCACCTCCCGCAACAAGTCTAAAGAAGACGCGGTCCCGCTTTGCGGCTTTCCGTACCATGCCGCTTCTGCATACATAACAAAACTCGTGGAGAAAGGATTCAAGGTCGCTGTCTGCGAACAGGTCGAAGACCCCAAAAATGCCAGGGGGATCGTCAAACGAGAGGTCATCCGGGTCATTACACCCGGTCTGATTCTGGATGAGGAGAACCTCAAATCCGGCGAAAACAATTACCTGGCCTGCGTTGCGCTGGTACAGCAGACGCTGGGACTGGCTTTTCTCGATCTGTCCACGGGGGAATTTCAAATCGGCGAGTTTGCCGGTCGCGAACGGCTGCTGGCTGCTGTCGGAGGTCTGGATTTCAAGGAATTGCTGGTCAGCCGTACATTTTCTGACCCGGTTTTGATCAAAATGCTGGAGGCGCAAATGCCTGCCGGCCGCGTAAATGCTATTGATGGAACCTCTTTTGCACCGGGATGGTCTGATGAAATTCTGGAGAGGGAACTCTCCTTGCAGGTTTTGGATCAATCCGGGATTAAAAGCAGGCCGGCGGCCAAATTTGCCGCCGCCGTCATCTTGCACTACGTTAATTCCACGCAAATGGTTCGTGCCGCGCACATTTCTGAAATCCGTTGGTACGCGCCGGAAAATTATCTGGTCCTGGACGATGCCGCCCGCCGGAATCTGGAAATATTTTCAACCATCCAGGACAATACCCGTGCCGGTTCTCTTTTTTCCATGATCAATGAAACTCTCACTCCGATGGGCACGAGGCGCCTGCGATGGTGGATGGGTTACCCGCTGGTAGATCCCGAAAAAATCCGTGCCCGGCTCGCAGCCGTGGCGGAAATCAGGGATAACCACATTGTGCGGTCGGATTTGCGAAAAGCTCTTTCACAGGTTTATGATCTGGAAAGACTGGCCGGACGTGTCGCGCTCAGGGTCGCGACGCCGCGGGATCTGATTGCACTGAAATTGTCGCTTGCCGTTTTGCCCGAGCTGCAATCCATGCTTGTAGATTTCACCGCCCCCGCCCTGTTGTCGATTCGCAGGGAGATCAGGGATATGTCCGCTTTGGTGGATCTACTTTCCCGGGCCATTGTTCCTGATCCTCCGTTGCGCATCCAGGAGGGAGGATTTATCGCTCAAGGTTTTGATGAAGGGCTTGACCAACTGCGTTTGATCAGCCGCGACGGGAAAAAATGGATTGCGTCGCTTGAAGCAAAAGAAAGACAGGCTACGGGCATCAATACCCTCAAGATCGGGTTTAACAATGTTTTCGGCTATTATATTGAAGTCACCAAGGCCAATGCCGGTTCAGTGCCGGAATCGTATGTGCGCAAGCAGACACTGGTCAATGCCGAGCGCTATATCAATCAGGAGCTGAAAGAATTTGAACAGACGGTTCTGAATGCTGAAGAGAAAATACATGAACGCGAATATGAAATCTTCAATCAGCTGCGTGACGACGTAATGCCTTATATTCCGGAGATTCAGTATAACGCTTATCGCGTGGCCGAGCTTGACGCGTTTTGCTCGCTTGCTGAAGTGGCCGAAAAGCATTCCTTTGTCTGCCCCGAAATTGACGAAGAAGACCTGATCGATATTCAAGACGGACGTCACCCGGTGGTTGAGGCGGCCTTGAAAAAAGAGGGGTTTGTGCCCAATGACACGCTGATGGACCTGCAGAGCAACCGCCTGCTGGTGATCACCGGTCCCAATATGGCGGGCAAATCCACTTATATCCGCCAGGTGGCTTTAATTGTGCTTTTGGCGCAGATGGGCAGCTTTGTTCCGGCTTCACATGCGAGGATCGGCATCGTCGATAAAATTTTCACCCGCATCGGCGCATCGGACAACCTGATGAAAGGGCAGAGCACATTTATGGTGGAAATGATGGAAACAGCCCGGATTCTGACGGATGCGACGTCCCGGAGCCTCGTGATCCTGGATGAAGTGGGCCGGGGAACTTCGACGTTTGACGGATTGAGCATTGCCTGGGCGGTGGCCGAATACATTCATGATTTTGGCGGTGTCGGCATGCGGACCCTTTTTGCAACACACTATCACCAGTTGACAGATCTGGCGGCCTCAAAAGAAGGCGTGAAAAATTACAACATCGCCGTGAAGGAATGGGGCGAAAAAATCATTTTTTTGCGTAAGATCATGCAAGGCGGGACAAGCCGAAGCTATGGCATCGAAGTGGCCCGGATCGCCGGGGTTCCATCCGAGGTGATTTTACGCGCCAAAGAAATCCTGCGCAATCTGGAAAAGGGAGAGTTCGATGAGATCGGCATGCCGCGAATCGCACGGGGGAAAAACGCTGCGAAGTGTGGAAATCCACAGTTGAGTCTTTTTGCGCAAAGCGAGGATGCGGTTCTTGAAGAGCTTCGGCAAATGGATACTTCTTCCATGACGCCGCTTGACGCGCTCAACACACTCCATCATCTCAAAGAAAGATTAACCTGACCTTATCGTTGTTCTAAACGCCTTTTCTCACGCAGGTCAGTTTTACCTGCCTTAGATCGCTGAATCCAGAGAGAACTTTGGAAATACCTTCTTGTAAAAGAGTGGTCATGCCGTTGGCGGCTGCTGCCTGATAAATCGATTCGATGCTTTCTTTGCGCCGGATCATACGTTTGATTTCCCGGGTGAAAATAAAAATCTCTGAGACGCACATTCGGCCGGCGTATCCGGTTTGACCACACACGTCACACCCTCTGGGACGGAAAAGATAAAAATGGTTCGAATAGGGGATATTGAGTTTTTCAAAATTCTCTTTCCCGTACAATTGAGCAATTTCTTCATATTCTTCCTGGCCGGGGTGGTATTTTTCCTTGCATTTCGGGCAGAGCGTTTTCATTAGCCTCTGTTCCATGATGGACAACATCGCATCGGCAAAAATTAAACGGCTGATGCCCATATCCAGAAACTTTTCCATGGCATCGATGATGTGATCGGCCCATAGCGTGCTGATCACAAGATGTCTTTTCAGGGAGGCTTCCATGCATATTCCGGCCGTTTCCGGATCACAAATCCGGCTTGCTGCAATGATGTCCGGATCGGCATTCAAAAATGAACGCAGCACGGCAGGATAATCAAGGCCTTTTCGAGGATCAACGGGAACCTGCCTCAAACCGTCTTGTGTAATCTCGATAGACTCTTCCGCCGTCCAGATTTTTTTCTCCGGCGTATTGATGTTGTCAAGGCAGGCATGAAGAGTTGTGTTCATGCCTGCTCCCGGTGGCCCAACAATGAAAAGCATTCCCCTGGGCTGCCGCAGAATATTCACCAGTATTTTGTAATGATTTTCCGACAGCCCAAGCAGTTCCAGGGGGATTTTTTTCGCTTTCGCCGAAATGTGAATCACCAGGTCTTCGGTTCCGGTGTGCGTCGGAATAAAGGTCGCCCGCATGTGGATGGCGTTTCCCGATGGTCGTGTTAATGTCAGATTTCCCTGCTGGATGGCGGGCTGCCGGGTTTGGCTGAGATTGGCCAATTGTTTCACCTGATCAGTGAACTTTGCATATTCTTCAGCGGTGATCGTCTTGTTCTTCAAACACTGTCCGTCAATGCGGACGCGTAAATAAATGGTTTTGCCGGCAGCGTCCGGTTCAAAATGAATGTCAGAGCCCCGGCGGTTGTATGCGTCATAAATAATGTCGGTGAACAACGGAAGAATGCGTGATTGAGGAACGGTCGCAACGGCTATAGCGCTTTCTGCGGTTGTGGTGATTGTGACGGTTGCAGGTTCCTCAGGGATGTCATGATCCATATCCTTTGGAAATAGATCCCGAAGGAATATGGCTGCGGCTTGCAGTGGCCCATCGGATGGCCTCACGTCTGACTGATACCGGTTTTGAAAAGCAGTTGCAGGAGCTGTTTCAGGCGTCAAAGCCTCGGTATGCGTGATGCCGGATAGAAAAGAGTCGCCATTTCGTGGACCGTTTTCGGATTCGGGAACGACGATGCTTTCCGGTTCAATAGGGGGCTCCGGCTTCGCGATGGTTTCAGGACGGGTCAAAATGCCTGGATCAGGATCGCGTGGATGCTCTGCAAAAAGTCGCTGAACGGCCGGTTCTGCCGACAGTTCTTCGTCTTTTTCTAAATAGTGAAGATGAATCAGCCTCAGGATATCACTGGACAGGGCAACCTCGTAAACGACGGAGTCCGTTTCCAGCATTTTTTCGATTTCCCGCCTTTTGGCAAGGTTTGACGGGTCTTCCACGAGGACATGGATTTTTCCTTTCACTACGTTCAGAGGAAACCAGAGCATATCGATGAGTGCGGACTTGTCAAGGCTGTAAAGGAGATCATTGATCACAGGCAGGTCATCGCTGTAAGCTCGGAAGGGACAGGAGAAGTGGTCAGACAGTGCCGCCCCGATATATTCTTTTGAAACATTGTAACGTTCCATTAAAATCGTTGCCACATCTTCTTTTGTGGCAAAAGATGCCTTTATTGCATAATTCATTTGCTCTGGAGTGACGATTCCATCATGAATCAGCTTTTCATATCTCTCTCCGCGTTTGTGACCGGCTTGCTCAAAGTCCAGCATCATAAAAAATGCTTTGGCCAGACAGCTTTCGATTTCATCTAGAAAGATGTGCGAGTAATCATCAATGGTTTCGCCGTTTTTTTTGTTCATGATTTCCATGACGCCTAGGATGTTGCCGTCATACAGGATGGGGCTGGCGATAATCTGACCGGTCAGGATTCCGGTTTTTTCATCCAGTGAATCGTCAAAACGCAGTGCGTCATTAATTCTCCTGATTTCCCTGACATTGTAAGCGTCTGAAACATGGAGCATTTTTTTCTTTCTCGCAACATAACCGGCAAATGTCGTGTTATCAATGGGGAGGCGGATTTCTTTTGTTTTTGTGCCGCCGTTCTGCAGTGTGAAAATTTCTTTTTTTGCCTTGTCGACCACATAAATTGTGAGGACGTAAATATTAAACAGTTTTCGGATATCTTCCTTGATATCAACAATGATTTCCCGAATATTTTCAGCAGAGTTAATACGGCTGGTAATACGCTGGATTGACTTGTGAAATTCAAGATTTTTTAACAGTTCCTCAACCTGAGGCGCCTCGGATATTTCTTCCTTCAGCGATTTTTTGATATACGTGCTGGTTTTAGACATCAAGCAGTTCCTTGCCGTCAACTTAAAAAATGATCTCTTTCGGTATTTAGCAAGACGTGTGCCGAAACAGAATAAAATATAATGTTCATGAATAATAAATAGTTACGGTGATTAAAAGGGATGAAAACAAAAGGGGCACATCAGGCTGAATGATTCATTTTGACCCCGGAATCTGTTTCTACAGTGAATCTACAGGTTATAGGATTTAACTTTTCTTTTCAGCGTGGAAAGGGAAATGCCCAGCGCTTTTGCGGATTGGGAGTAATTTCCATTGAATTTTTTCAGCGCTCGGCTGATGCAGTTCTTTTCAGTCATTTCAAGCGGCAGTATTTCTTCATCATCCAAAGCGGCCGGAGCGGAATGAGAATAAGGGGTCATATTGTTTTTCAAAAGCAGTGATGGTCGCAGTGTCTGTCCCCGCTGGATGATCAGGGATCGTTCAATGACATTTTTCAATTCACGCACGTTGCCCGGCCATTCATATTCCATCAGTTTGCCCAGTTCCGGGTCGCTTAGTCGGATGCTTGCATCCCGGGACATTTTTCCGATGAAATATTCACAAAGTTTGGGAATATCATTTTTTCTTTCGCGAAGCGGCGGAATATGGATTCGAATGACGCTGAGACGGTAGTAAAGGTCATTTCGAAAGGTTTTTTCCTTGATGGCCTCTTCCAGATCATTGTTGGCGGCGGCAATAATGCGCACGCTGATCGGTTTGACGGTTTCGCTTCCGATGCGCCTGATTTTTTTCTCTTCCAGAACTCCCAACAGCTTGGATTGGAGATGGATCGGCATGGAGCCGATTTCATCCAGCATCAGGGTTCCTCCCTCCGCAAGCTCAAAAATACCCTTGCGTGTGGAACTGGCCCCTGTAAAGGCGCCTTTTTCGGACCCGAACAATTCTGCCTCAATGAGATTTTCGGGAAAGGCGGCGCAATTGGCTGTGAGAAATAGTTTTGTCGGCAGATCGCTTTTATAGTGAATGGCTCTTGCCACAACATTTTTGCCCGTTCCGGTTTCTCCGGTGATGAGAACA
>Ga0116160_1001189_pt1 | contig 27895 bp, 24 predicted proteins | sample AD_JPNAS2_MetaG_FD_89879 | JGI IMG/M metagenome (GOLD analysis project Ga0116160, IMG submission 89879) | Active sludge microbial communities of municipal wastewater-treating anaerobic digesters from Japan - AD_JPNAS2_MetaG | ecosystem: Engineered > Bioreactor > Anaerobic > Digestate | place...
GAGGTCAATGTTGACGTTACCGATCTCATAAAGCGGCTCAAGCTGATGGAGGAAGACCCCTCAAAGTATTCCGCCGCTCCCGCGAAGGTGAAAAAAATAGGCGAAATACTGGTCGATGAGGGCGTCGTGGAACCCGAAGCACTCGAGAAGGTACTGGAAGACGCTTCCAGAAAAGATCCGCCGAAAAGACTGGGGGAGGCGCTGATCGAGGAGGGCAAGGCGACTCCGAAACAGGTTTCCCAGGCTTTGAGAAAACAGGCAACGCAGGTTTCAGACGCCGCCTCCATCCGGGTGGACACCCGCAAGCTGGACGACCTGGTGAACATGGTCGGCGAGCTCGTTATCACGCAGTCCATGATCCGCCAGAGCCCGTCCGTACAGTCCAATACGGAAAGAAAGCTCTTCCGGGACGTCTCGCAGTTGACCACGATCACGTCCGAGCTCCAACGCATTTCCATGAGCCTGCGGATGATTCCCATAAAACAGACATTTCAGAGGATGTCGAGACTGGTCCGCGATCTTTCGAAAACCGCCGGCAAGCAGGTCAATATCGAGCTGGTGGGCGAGGACACCGAGATCGACCGGAACATGGTCGAGGAGATCTATAATCCGCTGGTGCACCTGATCCGCAACTCCGTGGATCATGGGATCGAACCGCCGAAGGACAGGGCGGCAGCCGGAAAGCCGGAAGCCGGCCTGATCAAGCTGAAAGCATATCACCGCGGCGGTCATATCGTAATTGAAATATCCGACGACGGGCGCGGTCTCAACAGGGAGAAAATCGCGGACAAGGCGGTCAAAAACGGCATGATCGAATCCAAGGAAGGCATGTCCGACCAGGATGTCTACCGTCTTATTTTCATGCCCGGGCTCTCCACCGCGGAAAAGGTCACCGACGTATCGGGCCGGGGCGTCGGCATGGATGTGGTCAAGCAGGCCGTAGATAAGCTGAGGGGGAAGATAGAGGTGGAATCCATTCCCGGCAGGGGAACGATTTTCGTCACGAGTTTCCCGTTGACGATGGCAATCATCGACGGGATGATCGTGCGCGTCGGGCAGGAGAGATACATTATTCCGACCACCGCAATCCGGCAGCTGCTTCGTCCGAACCAGGAATCGTTCAACAGCGTGATCGGCAGGGGCGAGGTGGTGAGCATTCGGGGCAAGCTGCTTCCCCTGGTCAGGCTGTACGATCTCTTTGATATAGATCCGGAGCGCAGAAATCCATGGGAAGCCATCGTGGTGGTAGTGGACGGAGAGACGCGGTCGAAGTGTCTGCTTGTTGACGAGATCATCGGCAAGGAAGAGGTGGTGATCAAGGGACTGGGAGACAGTCTGAAGACGGTGAAAGGGGTATCGGGAGGGGCGATCATGGGGGACGGCAGCGTCGGCCTGATCCTCGACCCGGAAGGATTGTTCGAGCTGAGCGAGTCGAGGAGCCAGGCGGCTCCCGCGATGTGATGAGCTTAAGATACGGATAAATACAATATTCCCGCAGAAGCGGCGGGGAAGCGGAGGGTGAAATGATTGTAGATAAAAAAATCAAAATTCTTGTCGTCGACGACTTTGCCACGATGAGAAAGGTGATCCGGAATCTGCTGAAACAGATCGGCTACGACAATGTCATCGAGGCCGAAAATGGACAGATCGCCTTCAAGACGCTGCAGTCGCAGCAGGTGGACTTCATTATTTCCGACTGGAACATGCCGACGATGAGCGGGCTGGAGCTCCTGAAAGCGATCCGGGCGGACGCCAATCTCGCCAAGACGCCTTTCCTGATGGTCACCGCGGAAGCCCTGAAGGAAAACGTGGTGGAAGCGGTAAAGGCGGGCGTGAACAATTATATCGTGAAGCCGTTTACGGCCGAGGTTCTCGAAGGAAAGATCGCGAAGATTATCGAATCAATATAGCAGGAAGGGGAGAAGCATGGACGTCCGATTCATAAATCCGTTCCTGGAAGGTACGAGTAATGTCCTTAAGACAATGGCATTCATCGAACCCCGGGCCGGAAAACCGTATCTGAAAAAAGACAGCCTGGCGCGGGGGGATGTTTCCGGCATTATCGGGCTGACGGGAGAGGTGAAAGGTTCACTGGCGCTCAGTTTCAGTCAGCCGTGTATCCTGAAGATCGTATCAAATATGCTGGGCGAGGAAATAAAGGAAATAAACGGCGACATCAAGGATGCCGTAGGAGAGCTGACGAACATGGTATCCGGCGTGGCCCGGAAGAAACTCGAAGCCATGGGGCTCACTATCTCCGCCGCGATTCCCACCGTAGTTTCCGGCAAGGACCACTCCATTGTCCACGTCCTCGGCGGACCCAGTATTATTATTCCCTTCGAAATCGATGAAGGGTCATTCGTGGTGGATGTGAGCCTTAAATAGGCTAAGGCAAAGGGGCTAAAGGCGAAAGGCTAAGGGAAGAGGGCTGAAGACAAAAGACCAAGGGAAAGGATCTTATCACCCGCCTTTAGCCCTTAGTCTTTTGCCTTTAGCCCCTTTTTTTGTAGATAAACCTCTCGAACAGGCGGTGGAAGGGGGTCCAGTCGGAATCCGCCTCGCGGGAGAGTTCGATGTGATTCTGAAAGGCGTTCACCTTTGCGTCGAGGTCATCCATGAAATGGATGATGAGGGCCTCCACCGTTTTCGGCCGCTTGGGCGATCCGAATTCCAGCTCTCCATGATGGCTCAGTAGAATATGCCTGAGCATGAGAGCGGTCTGTTCCGGAAATCCCGGGATCGCGGCAATCTTCCGGTCAAGCATTTCTAACCCCATGACGACGTGTCCGATCAGCCGCCCCTCGTCCGTGTATTCGATCATTTTCTCCGACGACATCTCATTGATCTTTCCGATATCGTGCAGAATCCCGCCCGCGATGAGCAGATCCCTGTCGACGCCCTGGAAATGATCAGCCGCCGATTCCAGAAGGCGGACAACGGAAAGGGTATGCTCCAGGAGTCCGCCGATGCAGACGTGGTGAAAACCTTTTGCGGCCGGGGCCAGCTTGAATTTTCTTGCGACTTCCTCATCGGCGAAGAATTCCGTGAGCAGGCGCCTGATTGCCGGATCTTTTATTTTCGAGATAAAAGCCTTCAGATCCGCAAACATGCTCTCGATATCCCGGCGCGAGGACGGAGAGTAATCACCCGGATCGATTTCGCTGTCCTCGATCCTGCAGACGTCTGTAATCGAGAGCTGGATAGTATTTCGAAAACTCGCCGCCCGAGAACGGATGCGAACGACATCCCCCTTTCTGAACAGCGGATCGTACTCCAGGGCCCTGTCCCATATTCTTCCGTCTATTTCGCCCGTCTTGTCCCTCAGGCGGATGCTCAGGTAGGGAGACCCTTTTTGGGAAAAGGACATATTTTTATCTATGACCAGAAACAAATCCTGGATCTGGTCGCCCGGCTTGATCTGATTTACAAAAAGATTTTTCGCCATGTTTCTCCTTTTATTCCGCTCTTGGGCCCCGGAGCCCCGAAACTCTCCTCCCGCCTGCATACACCCGCATTCTGTTCCCCCGTACGGAGCAGCACAGCGTCATTCCCCGCTTACCCGCCGATGCAACGGCCTCGGTCGTCGGCGCGGAGTGGGATACGAGGAAAGATATCCCCATCCAGCCGGCCTTGAGAATCATCTCGGAGGAGATGCGGCCCGTGGTGAGCAGGATCTTGCCGGACAGATCCAGTCCTTCCAGGACGGACAAACCGGCCAGCATGTCAAGCGTGTTGTGGCGGCCGATATCCTCCCGGGCGGCGATCAGCCGGTCGGGGTCGGCGATGCCGGAGCAGTGGGTGCCCCGGGTCGATTCGTGCAGTTCCGAGGAAGCAAGCAGCGCCCGCATAAGGGCGTAAACCCTGGCCGGTGTCAAAGCGAAGGTGGCAGCCCTGCGTTCCGGGCGCCCGGACTTTCTGCCGGAGAGCCTGGCTCCGCTCGATCCGATGGTTTTTACCGAGGGAACCCCGGACGCCGGACGAGGCGAGGCAACCGGGTGCTGCTGCCCCGGCCCGTTGCGGGTCCGGACAGAAACGGAGTTCTTGGCGAGGCGAATGCTCGTGATGTCGTTTCTGTCCCGGATCCATCCTTCCGCATAAAGGTGGCCGACGGCGAGCTCCCGGAGATGTATCCCGGCGCAGGCCAGGGTTACCAGATGTTTCCCGTTCAGGCGCACGGCGAAAGGGACTTCGCGGATAATATCCGCCTTGCCCTTCCTGACGCCGTCCCCCTCATAAAAAAAGGCATCCGCTTTTTTTATCGCCCCCGGGAAACTCTCTTTCGCCGTTTTCTCAGCCATATCTCATGTAAATCCCAAATGCGAAAATCAACTTCTCAGCTTCTTTTTTTATCCCCGGTTCCGCAATACCCGATAATCCCCCACCCTGATCGTGAACTTCGCCGAATCGAAATATTCCATCAGCGGGATGATGTACTTCCGGCTGAGCCCGGTAATTTCCCTGAAATCCGGCGGCGCCGCCTTTCCCTTTTTCTTCAAAAGATCGCCGTAAGACGACTTCAGCTTCTCCAGCGCCTCCCGGTGGAAAAACATGTCCTCGCTTATTTTGACGAGTTTTTCCTCTTTAAGCATGACGTTGAGGACATCCATCACGGACTGCTTCCGTTCGAAGCGCTCCAGGACATCTCTCACGGACGGAGGAGTCGCGCCGGCTTCGAGATAAATCCGCAGGACCTTTTCCCGGATTTCCTGCAGTTCGGTCCCGAGTTCTACGCGGTGATCAGGCGTACGGACCATGTCCTTTTCCACGAGAATTCTCCGCCCGTTTTCCAGGTCCCGGAGCGCCGCGTTGAATAATCGGGGGTCCGGCGCGCCGCGGACAGATTTAAGTTCCTCTTTCGACAGCCCGGGCTTGAGCGGAAATCGGGCCTGGTAGGCCTTGACCGTTGCGACGAGACTCTCCTGGAGATCGCGGTAAACGGAAGCGGAAACGAAACGTTCACCGTCGCTTTCGATGCGGACGGCCTTCTTTTCGGCCAGGAGGCGGCGGATCGCCTCCCTGGTTTTCTCCGGGTGAAGACCGGCGCGGACGGAAAGGCGGGTCTCCGAAGCGCCCGCAAATCCGGCCCGGTCCAGGATAACGAGGGCCTTTTCCAGATCGGCGCCGCGCTCGAGCGTGTCCATGTCCTGAAGGACCCTCCCGGAATTCCTCTTGTGCTTTCCGGGAAGGGGATCGAGGACCCAGCCGCCGCCGATCGTGCGGACCGGCGAATAGCTGCGCACGACAAAACGGTCGCCCGACATGGCCACGACGGGACTTTCGAAAAGGATCTGGGCGAAAGCTTCCTTCCCCGGCTCGATCTGATCGCGGTCGAGGAGGATTATCCGTGAGATCGTTTCTGCCGTTCCCGAGTGGAAACGGACCAGGGATCTGTTCTTCAGGGGCCGCGGGGCCGAACCGAGATGTATGAAAGCTGCGTCTATGCGCCGGGAAGGCTCCAGGACGCCCGGGCGGCATACCCAATCCCCCCTCTGGACGGCGCTGCGTTCGACTCCCTGAAGGTTTACCGCCGTTCTTTGCCCCCGCTCAGCGGCCGGTGCGTTTTCGTTATGAATCTGGATTCCCCTCACCCTGGCGGACAGCATGCCCGGCAGAATGTCGACGTTGTCTCCAAGCGATATTCTGCCCGAGATGAGGGTGCCCGTCACGACGGTTCCGAATCCCTTGAGCGTGAATACCCGGTCCACGGGAAGGCGCAGAAAACCCGTATCAGCCCGATCGGGAATGCGCGCGATCGCTTCGTCCAGGACGGAAATAAATTCCGGGACGCCCTTTCCCGAAACGGTCGAAACGGGGAGAATGGGCGACCCTTCAAGAAAAGTCCCCCGCATGAACTCCCGAATATCTTCCTGGACCAGCACCAGCCAGTCCTCGTCAACCAGGTCGATTTTCGTCAGAGCGATCAGACCGAAACGGATTCCGAGCAGGGAACATATTTCAAGATGCTCTCTCGTCTGGGGCATGACGCCTTCGTCTGCCGCAATCACGAGCACTACGATATCGATGCCGCCGGCGCCGGCCACCATGTTCTTGACAAATCTTTCGTGTCCCGGCACGTCGACAATGCCGACCCGCCGTCCGCTGGGGAGGTCCGTCCAGGCGAACCCGAGCTCGATAGTGATCCCCCGCTCTTTTTCCTCTTTGAGGCGGTCCGTGTCTTTGCCGCTGACGGCCTTTACCAGGGAAGTCTTTCCGTGGTCGACATGGCCGGCCGTTCCCAGAATTATGTGTTTCATTAACGGTTTCCGAGAGGGATTTGATTAATCTGTGTTGAAAATATGTATATTAATACCTGTTAAAAAACAAGGCTCGGAAAAAAGGGTTCGAGGAGTCGAGGAGTCGAGGGCTCAAAGGGAAAAAAAGAGATTCAGCGGCAGCTTGAACGCTAGTTAAATAAAATTCCTGTAAATTCAGAATCTTCAGGCTATTACCTCCTTCCTTTTTTTCAGCACCGATACTGCTATCAAAGTGTTGCAGAAAGGCCACATCGCTTTGACTCTTTTTGTATAAGAATCTTGATATTATTGGGATTATACTCTTGCTTACCCTCTGCTGTCTTAATCCCTCGAACGCTTGATCCCTGGTTTAAATGCTTGCCTTGGGTAAGTAGTATATGATAGCTTTCGGCCATCCATGAGAATACTGGGATTGGATTTCGGAGACCGAAGGATCGGCGTAGCGGTTTCGGATGAGCTCGAAATCACGGCCCAGGCGATCGGAGTTATCGAGAGGAGGGGCCGCAGGAGAGACCTCGAAGAGCTCGAGAAAATAATCGACAAATATAATGTCGAAAAAATAATAGTTGGATATCCTCTGCGGCTGGACGGCACCGCAGGCATTCAGTGCAGCAAGGTAGACAGGTTCATAGAAGATCTCGTTTCTGTTTTTCCTCTTCCGGTAATTCGCTGGGACGAATCACTGACAACCTTTGAAGCGGAAGAACTCCTGAAGGAAGCGAAGGTCGGATTGAAGAAAAGGAAAAAACTTGTGGACAAAATCGCAGCCGGAATGATTCTTCAATCTTACCTGGATTTCCGGAGGAAAAAGGACATGAGCTGACAGTAAACATAAGTTTCTGATTTTGTTGTATTTATCAGATCAAAAGACCCTATCCTGAATCAGGACAGGGATTTTGTTTTTTATAGGCTCTTTTAAAATAATCATCTGCGGAGCTTGCCCTGAGTCCTTCGACAAGCTCAGGACAAGCTTTGTCGAAGGGTTGCGCTTCGGCTCTCGTGGTTCGACTGGCTCACCATGACACCCCGGGAGCCTGCACTGAGCTTGCCGAAGGCGCCTTGCATCTGATCATTTTAAAAGAGCCTGTAAGATGAAAAAACCTGATAGTACATTGGATTTAGAGTATCTTTGAACTGAAGAAAATCCATATAGACGAACTGCCAGAAAGAAATCCAAGTACGTTTTGAATCACTGTAAAGGAACGTTTTTCCCTTGTTCTTCTTGAGTCTGCTGGGAGGTAAGTATTATGGCGGTGTACAAGTTCATTCAGGAAAAGAAATTTCCAATATTCTTCCACCTGGTAGCGTTGATGATTCTGGCTTCCTTCTTTTTCGTTTCGGATCTGAAGACGCCTCTGGACAATAAAAACAGGACCATAGTCATTGAGGTTCATAAGGGGACCAGCTTTTCGAAAATCATGGATATCCTGAGCGAGGAGAACCTGATCGGGAATCGACTTGCGTTCTATGCCTTCGCGCGCCTGAAAGACGCGCCGCGCAATATCCGGGCGGGCGAATATGTATTGAGCAGTTCCATGCCGCCTTCGCTGATAATAGACAAGCTCATCAGGGGCGAGGTCAAAGGGTACCGTATCCCGTTTCCGGAAGGCATGACGTACCGGCAGATCGCATCCACTCTTGCTGAGCAGGGACTCGTAAAGGAAAAAAAGTTCCTGAAACTCTGCACCGACCGGGAGTTTATCGCATCGCTGAATATTCAGTCGGCAAGCCTGGAGGGTTATCTGTTTCCGGATACCTACATTCTGACGAAGTCGATGGATGAAAAGGAAATCATCGCTCTCATGGTCAACCGGTTCCGGAAACAGATTACGCCCGAGATCATTATGTCGGCTGCTGAGCGCGGCCTGGATCTGAACCAGCTGTTGACCATGGCGTCCCTGATTGAAAAAGAGGCCAGGATCAAGGAAGAAATGCCGAAGATTTCGGCTGTGTTTTATAACAGACTGAAAAGCTCCATGAGGCTCCAGAGCGACCCGACGGCCGTGTACGGTCTGGACAATTTCATGGGGCCGATTACGAGAGACCATCTCAAGCTAAATTCCCCTTACAATACTTACAGAATTTCTGGCCTGCCGCCCGGCCCGATCGCGAACCCCGGCATGGATTCGATCCGCGCCGCCCTTGAACCGGCCGCTGTCGACTATCTGTATTTTGTGTCGCGCAACGACGGCTCCCACCAGTTTTCCTCGACTCTGGCTCTGCACAACCATGCTGTCCGGGAATATCGGCTGAAAAGACAAGAAGAAATACAGAAAGATTAAAGATTTTCCTTGACAAACGGAATCCACTCTTCCTATATATCCACACGGTGGAGTAAAGTGGATGATAGTGGAGGAAGAGCTTGTCCGTTTTCCGGGGCAGATATTATCACAACATAGATGATAAAGGCCGGATCATCTTCCCGTCCAAGCTGCGGGAGGTATTTGCGGAGAAGTACGACAACCGGATGGTCATCACCAATTGGGAAGGCTACCTGATGGCCTTCCCTTTTGACGAATGGCGGGTCCTGGAAGAAAAGGTAAGCGTCCAGTCAATTCTCCGGAAAGAGGTGCGCGCCTTCCAGCGCTTTTTCATGTCGGGGGCGGTAGATTGCTCTTTCGACAGCCAGGGCCGGATTCTCGTGCCCCCCGCCTTGCGCGAGTACGCAGGGCTGGAAAAGGATATTGTCCTGGCCGGCATGGTGAAGGTGATCGAAATCTGGGGCCGCGAGCGCTGGGATGCGGAGATGGAGAAGACCGCCGGGGGAATTGACGCGTTCACCGATTACATGGCCGATCTCGGCATATAAAAAAATAGTTCGGAGTTCAGAGTTCAGAGTTTCAGCCTCCCGTTCCCTACGCTCTGAAACTCGAATTCATCCTGAACTCGACAACTGATGAATTACGAATACCACAAGCCGGTGATGGTCGAGGAAGTTGTCAGGGGACTCGATTGCGGGCCCGGCAAGGTTTATGTGGACGGGACAGCAGGCGGGGGCGGGCATTCCGAGGAGATCCTGAAGCGGTCTTCGCCCGACGGTAAACTCATCGGGATAGATCTGGACCGGGATGCCCTGGCGGAGTCCGGAAGACGGCTTGCTCCTTTTGGGAAACGCGCCGTTCTGGTCGCCGGATGTTTTTCGGATATGCCGGAGATCCTGGACCGGCTTGGAATTGAAAAAGTGGACGGCATACTTCTCGATCTCGGGCTGTCGTCCCATCAACTGGATACGGCCGGACGCGGCTTCAGTTTTACTTTGGACGGCCCTCTTGACATGAGATTCGATTGCGCGAGCGGGCCGGATGCAGGCGAACTCGTAAACAGGCTGCCGGAGAAGGATCTGGCGCGGATTATCCGGGAGTTTGGAGAGGAGCCAATGGCGGGGAGAGTCGCGAGATCGATTGTCCAGGCGAGAAGAAAGGCCCCGCTGCGGACGACGCGGGAGCTTGCGGATCTCGTTTACAGGGCCGTACCAGCGCGCCGGCGGAGGCCCGGCATCCATCCGGCGACAAAAACTTTCCAGGCCTTGCGCATAGCCGTGAACAGCGAGCTCGATGCCCTGAAAGCGGCAGTAGAGGGAGGAATAGACCGGCTTCGGAAAGGAGGCCGGTTCTGCGTCATTTCCTTCCACTCGCTCGAAGACCGTATTGTCAAGGACGCGTTCCGGTCATGGGAGCGCGATTGCGTGTGTCCTCCGGGACTGCCCTTCTGTTCCTGCAGCCGGCGGCGGAAGCTCCGCGTCCTCACCCGCAAGCCCCTGCGGCCGCCCCCGGAGGAGATTCGGGAAAATCCGCGGGCGCGGAGCGCGAAACTGAGAATCGCCGAGAGGATCTGACATGCCTTTTACAAAAACCATCAGGACGAGAATCGTCTTCGACGAGCGGGATCGTTCGCAGCTGAAATTGACCACCGTGATCTTCGTTTCATTCGTGCTGATGGTTGCCATCCTGTTCTATGTCTGGTCGCATATCCATTTTACCGAGCTGAAATACCGGATTGCCAAGGAGATCAGTATCAGGGAAGGACTCCTAGACGAAAACCGCAAGCTCAAACTGGAGATCGCCACGCTCAAGTCGCCGAAGAGAATAGAGGCGATCGCCAGGGGTCAACTGGGAATGCAGCACCCCGACCGTGACCAGGTGATTTTTCTGAAATGATTCGAAAAACGAAAAAGAAATGGAAACTGCGTCTCTGGATTCTTACCGCCTGTTTTATCGTGGCGTTTTCCATTCTGATCGGCAGGGCCTTCCAGCTCCAGATCCTTTCCGGGAAGATGTACAAGCCCCTGGCAAACAAACAGCACATCACGGCCCTGCAGCTCCAGCCTGACCGGGGTCTGATCCTGGATCGAAACGGAGAAAAACTCGCCGCGAGCGTGTCGCTCGAGTCGGTCTGCGCTGATCCGTCCAAAGTTGCCGATCCCAAGACCGCCGCCGCCAGACTCTGCCGGATCACGGGCGCGAATTACAACACCGTTCTGGAAAGACTGACAGGCTCGAAGAATTTCTGCTGGATCGCCAGGATGATATCTCCGGCGGAAGCCGAAGCGGTGCAGAGCCTGAAGATCGAGGGTATTTTCCTGATCAGGGAACCGAAACGCTTTTATCCCAACCAGAACCTGGCCGGCTCGCTGCTGGGATTCGTCGGGATAGACTCGACAGGATTGGAGGGCATTGAATCAAAATACGACTCGTACCTGAAACGTGAACCGGAAAAGGTCGTGTGGGGAAGGGATGCGAGAGGAAACCTCCTTTTCCTGAAAGACAGCTTGATCATGGATAAGGCCGACCAGAACTACAATATATTGTTGACAATCGACAGCAGAATCCAATATCTTGTGGAGGCCCAGCTTAAAAGGGCGGTAGATGACAAGATGGCCAGGGGGGGGATCGCCGTTGCTCTGGATCCCCGGACAGGGGAATTGCTGGCCATGGCGCAGGAGCCCGGCTTAAATCCCAATACCTTTTCCAAAAGCGGCGCAGAATTCAGGAAAAACAGGGCCATCTCCGACAGCTTCGATCCCGGATCCACCTTCAAGCCGTTTGTTGTCGCGGCCGCCCTGGAAGAGGGACTAATCAGAGAGAAGGACAGGATATTCTGCGAAAACGGGGCCTATCCCGTTGCGAACAGGGTGATCCACGAGGCCCAGAAGAAGAAGCACGGTAGCCTGACGGTCAGGGAAATAATAAAGTATTCAAGCAACATCGGTTGCGCCAAAATAGGGCAGAGACTGGGCCGGGAACGGTTTCACAAGTATGTGCGAGATTTCGGTTTCGGGGCAAAGACCGGGATAGATCTCCCGGGCGAGAGCACCGGGATCCTTCGTCCAGCGTCGCGGTGGACCACTGTAGATACGGCTGCGATCTCCTTCGGCCAGGGGATTTCGGTTACGGCGATCCAGCTTGTCTCCGCTCTTTCGGCCATCGCCAATCAGGGCGTGCTGATGAGGCCTTTTGTCGTCAAGGGTCTGGTCGATCAGGACGGCCGTCTCGTCCGGGAATTCAAGCCGGTAGCAGTCCGCCAGGTTGTTTCCGCGCGCACTGCGCAGAAGATGACGTCGATTTTAACGGATGTCGTTTCCGCAGATGACGGCACGGGCAAGAGCGCGCGGATCGTCAATGTTTCCGTCGCGGGCAAAACAGGCACTTCCCAGAAATTCGATTTCTCCATCCACAAGTACTCAAGCGAGAGAGTCCGCACCTCCTTCATGGGATTTTTCCCCGCCGAAGACCCCCGCATTGCCATTTTTGTCATGCTGGACGAGCCTAAGCGGGACAAGTGGGGAGGCGTTGCCGCGGCGCCCGTGTTCCGGAGCATCGGAGAGCAGATACTGCGCTGCTATGAAGGCATTCCCGGAGAGGTCGTCGAACCCAAAATCGAGGATGAAGGCGCCGATCAGAATATAAGGCTTGTCGATATGGCCGTGTCGGACGGCATCGAGGATACTACATCCATGCCCGATTTCAGGGGGCTGTCCGTCAAGAACGTGCTTAAACTTGCGCGCGAACGCGGGATCGCGCTGAGCGTCATCGGGAGCGGGTGGGCGGTCAGGCAGGACCCGTCGCCGGGCGTGCCGTTGAGCGGAAACGCCGCGTGCACTGTTTTCTTCAGCGCCGGAAAATAGTTCCGGGAAAACGTCGGAGGCTTTTTTGGACATAAGCGAAGTTGTCAAAGACGTAAGCCTGGTGGAGACGAAAGGCCCCCTGAAGGGTGATGTTTCCTTCATCCATTATGATTCCCGCCTGTGCCGGGAGGGGTCTCTGTTCGTCGCCGTCCCCGGCCTGAAACTTGACGGCCACGCCTTCATTTCGCAAGCGGTCGCCGCCGGGGCTCGTTTTGTCGTTTGCGAGCGGGCCGTCGATGTGCCGTTCGGCGTGACCCTGATCAGAGTGGAAAGCGCCCGGAAAGCCCTCGGCCTGGTGGGCCGCAATTTTTACGGCGATCCGTCCGCCGGCCTGTGCATGGTCGGCGTAACGGGCACGAACGGAAAGACGACGATAACATATCTGCTGGAATCGATTTTCGAAGCGGCCGGCTTCCGCGCCGGCGTCGTGGGCACCATCAATTACCGTTATGCCGGGGAGAAGCTGCCGGCGCCGAATACCACTCCGGAGTCGCTCGACCTGCAGAGAATGCTGCGGGAGATGGCCTCGCGGGGCGTCACGCATGTAGTGATGGAAGTGTCGTCGCACGCCCTCGATATGGGCAGGGTGGACCACTGCAGTTTCCGGGCGGGTGTCTTTACGAATCTGACCCGGGATCACCTGGACTACCACCGCACCATGGAGGACTATTATCTCGCGAAGAGGAAGTTTTTCGAACAGATACTGAGCCGAAAGCCGGACGTCTGCAGGATCGTCAATATCGACGATCCGTGGGGAAAGAGGCTGATCGAAGAGTCCGGCGGACTGGCGAGCAGCTTCGGCATCGACTCCCCCGCGGATTTCACGGCGGATGAAGTGGAGCTGTCGATCCGCGGCATTCACGCCAAGATATGCGCGCCGCAGTCCGGGAAGATTCCGGTTCGCTCCCCTCTGATCGGCAGGTTCAATCTCTACAACATACTTGCCGCCGCATCGGCCGCGCGCCTCCTGGGCGTCCCGCCGAACGCCGTCCGTGAGGGAATAGAGCGACTGCGCAGCGTGCCGGGGCGGATGGAGAGGATCAGCCGCCCGGGAGAGCCGGCCGTGTTCGTCGACTATGCGCATACCGAGGATGCATTGAAACGCGTGCTCCAGAATCTGGTCGAATTCAGGAAGAACCGGATCATCACCGTTTTCGGCTGCGGCGGGGACCGCGATCGGGGGAAGCGGCCGCTCATGGGAAAAGCGGCGGTTTCATACAGCGATTTGACGATAGTGACTTCGGATAACCCGCGGTCGGAGGAGCCGATGAGCATCATCGCAGAAATCGAGAAGGGGATGGAATCGGTCGGGAAGCATCCTCCCGAAGACCTGAACCTGCTCAACGGCAAGGCGTATACGGTCATCCCGGACCGAATTTCCGCGATTGAGGCGGCGATCCGGACGGCGCGGTCCAACGACATCGTCCTGATTGCGGGGAAAGGACATGAGGACTACCAGATCGTGGGGGGAAAAGTCCTTCCGTTTGATGACCGGCGGATCGGCCGCCGGATTCTCGACGCCAGGGCCGATGAAGCCGGGATTGCCGGGGAAGGCGGCTGAGGCATGGCGGAAAAGGGATTTTGCCTGACAGTGCGCGAGACGGTCGATGCAACCGGGGGAAGCCTTCTGCGCGGCGCGCCCGGTGCGGTATTCACCGGTGTGTCTACGGATTCGCGCAAAGCCGGCCCCGGCGATCTGTTTATCCCGCTGGCGGGAGAACGCTTTGACGGTCATGATTTCATAGTCGACGCGGTCCGGGGCGGGGCGGCGGGGTTTCTGACCGGCAGGGGGAGCGAGGCGAAAAGTCAGGCCTGCGGGCCCGAAACGGCCGTAATCTGCGTGGAAGACACGCTCCATGCCCTGGGAGAAATCGCGCGCTCGTGGCGAAACCGGTTCGACGTGCCCGTGGCCGCGCTGACCGGGAGCTCCGGCAAGACCACAACAAAAGAGATGGCCGCGTCCATTGCGGGACTCAGGAGAGACGTCCTTCGGAACGAAGGCAACTTCAACAACCTGGTCGGCCTGCCGCTGACCATTCTCGGCATGCGCGACCGGCACGAGACGGCCATTCTGGAAATGGGGACGAACAGGAGAGGGGAAATAGCCCGTCTCACCGAGATCGCCTCTCCCGTCATCGGTCTCATCACGAACATAGGATCGGCGCATCTGGAGGGTTTTGGAAACGTCGAGACCGTCGCGGAGGAAAAGAGGGATCTCTTCAACCATATGGGCGAGGAGGGAATCGCCGTGATCAATATGGACGACCCGGTGCTTGCATCGTGGATCGGCCGTTACCGGAAATCCTATTTTACCTACGGGTTTTCCGGCGAGGCGATGGTGAGGGCGGAAGACGTCCGGATGGAGGCAGCCGCGGCGCGCTTCACGATCAGGATTTCCGGTTTTTCGGCGGAAGTTCGCCTGAACGCCGCGGGACGGCACAATGTGAGCAACGCGCTGGGCGCGGCGGCGCTGTGCTGGTGCATGGGCATCGAACCGGACGCCATCTGCGAAGGAATTGCGGGATTCAGGCCGGTCCAGGGCAGGATGGAGATCATTGCTCTTCGTAACGGCTCTTTCGTGATCAACGACTCCTACAACGCCAACCCGGAGTCCGTTCGCGCCGCCCTGGCGACGCTCACGGAATCGGCGGCAAACGGGGCGGCCACGACAGCCGTTCTGGGGGATATGCTCGAGCTCGGCGCCGAATCCGAGCGGCTGCATCGGGAGATCGGACTTTTCGCCTCCAAGGCGGGCGTAAAGCGGATTTACGTCCGCGGCGATTTTTCCCCGGCATTGGCAGCAGGGGCGATCGAGGGAGGCATGCAGGAAAAGGACGTGATACGTCTCGATTCGCCGCGACGGATCGCGGAGGAGATAGGGAGAAGAAGCCGCAGGGGCGACTGGGTTCTCGTCAAGGGGTCCCGGCGGATGCGGATGGAAGAAATATCCCAAGCGCTGGCCGATGTGATCGGCATCACGGAGAAATCGGCGTAAAACATTAAGTTGAGGAGAAATTTTTCCCGGGGTTTTTTAGATGATATACCACCTTCTTTATCCGCTGCACGCGAGCTATTCGTTCTTCAACGTATTCCGGTATATCACTTTCCGGACGATCTACGCGATGATCACGGCCATGATCATCGCCTTCGTCCTCGGACCGTGGCTGATCCGCAAACTCCAGTCCCTGCAGATAGGCCAGCCCATCCGGGAAGACGGGCCCAATTCACACCTCTCGAAAAAGGGCACCCCGACGATGGGCGGTATTCTCATTATTTTTTCCGTCGTCGTCTCGACGCTCCTGTGGGCGAACCTCACGGTCGATTATGTCTGGTTTGTCGTCCTGGCCACGGTCGGATTCGGTCTGATCGGCTTCATGGACGATTACCGCAAGCTGTCGAACGGCAGCAAGGGCGTCCCCGGCAGAGTGAGGCTGGGAGCGGAAATCGCGATTGCTCTCTTCCTCAGCGCGATCCTTTATTTCAAGCCGGGTTTCAGCTCCAGCATAACGATTCCGTTTTTCAAAACCATTCTTCCCGACCTGGGATGGGGCTACATTTTCCTGTCCGCGTTCATAATCGTCGGCGCCGCCAACGCTGTCAATCTCACGGACGGTCTCGACGGGCTCGCGATCGGGCCCGCCCTGGTGTGCTTTCTGACTTACCTGCTCTTTGCCTATTTCGCCGGCAACTCGCGCATCTCGGGTTATCTCCAGATTCCGTATGTGCCGGGAACAGGGGAGCTGGCGGTATTTTGCGGTGCGATGGCGGGGGCCGGCATCGGTTTCCTCTGGTACAATTCGTACCCGGCGCAGATTTTCATGGGAGACGTGGGATCTCTGTCGCTGGGCGGGGCGCTGGGGACAATCGCCGTCATCACAAAACAGGAAATCCTGCTGGCCATCGTGGGCGGCGTATTCGTCATGGAGACGTTTTCCGTTATTTTTCAGGTAGGCTGGTTCAAGGTTTCCAACGGGAAGAGGATTTTCAGGATGGCCCCCATCCATCATCATTTCGAATTGAAGGGATGGGCGGAGCCGAAAGTCATCGTGCGGTTCTGGATAATTTCGATCATCCTGGCGCTGGTTGCCATCAGCACGCTGAAACTCAGGTAAACGGAATGGAGCTGAGCGGGCGCAAGGTGCTGGTCATCGGACTGGGGAAGACGGGGACGGCGTCCGTCCGCTTTCTCGCGGAGCACGGGGCGTCAGTCGCCGTCACGGACGAAAAGCCCGCCTCGGTCGGCGATGCCCTGAAATCCATGGCCGGCCAGGCCTCCGTGGAGGCCAGGGCGTACGGGGCGGAAGCGGTGGAGGGAATCGATCTGGTCGTCCCCTCGCCCGGCGTTCCTCCGTTCAGCCCGGTTCTGGCCGAAGCGGTCCGCCGGGGCGTGCCGGTCAGGAGCGAGATCGAGGTCGCATTCGGGTTCATCCGCCCTCCGTTGATAGCGATTACCGGCACCAACGGAAAAACGACGGTAACCACGCTCGTCGGGAAAATACTGGAGCAAGGCGGGCTGCGGGTGTTCGTGGGCGGGAATATAGGCGAGCCGCTGATCGGATATGCGGGTGGGAGCCAGGGAGACGACATGGTAGTGGCGGAAATCAGCAGCTTCCAGCTCCAGTGGATCAGGGACTTCCGGCCCCGCGTCGCCGTTCTGCTGAACGTCACGTGCGATCACGTGGACTATCACGGCAGTTTTGAAGAGTACCGCCGCGCCAAGGAAAGAATTTTCGAAAACATGGGCGCCTCCGACCTGGCCGTATTAAACGCGGACGATGCGGAAACGGAAAAGCTTGCCCGCGCGCTTGGGACCCGCGTTCAGTGCTTCAGCACCGAACGGCGGCCGGCGCATGGAATGTTCCTGCAGGACGGCATGCTGGTGAGGGCGGCGAAGGACGGCGAAGAGCGTTATCCGGCCGGTATGGTCCGGATTCCGGGCCGCCATAATATCGAGAACGTCATGGCGGCAGTTCTTGTCTGCCGCGACTGCGGGGCGACCCCGCAAACGGTCCTCTCGGCCGTTTCGGAGTTCCGGGGGCTGGCGCACCGCATCGAGTACGCGGGCGAGAAGAAAGGAGTGGCTTTCTACGACGATTCGAAAGGGACAAATGTCGGGGCGGTCGCGCGGGCGGTCGAGAGTTTTTCGCGGCCGTCCATTCTCCTCCTCGGAGGCAGGGACAAGGAAGGCGATTTCGAAACGCTCGCTCCGCTGATCAGGAAAAAAGTAAAGCGTCTGGTTCTGTTCGGCGAGGCGCGCCGCCTGATCAGGGATAAAATCGGCGGCATCGTGGAGACCGCCGAGGCCGCCACCCTGGGAGAGGCGGTAAAAGCAGCGTTCCGGGGAGCAGCGGCGGGGGACGTGGTCCTCCTCTCTCCCGGATGCGCCAGCTTCGACGAGTTCACCAGTTATTCGCAGCGGGGCGATTTTTTCAAAAAAGCGGTAAAGGAACTTCCGGATGACTGATTCCCGGACAAAGGTAAAAACGGGCAGGACGGATTATCTCCTGCTTATCTCCACTCTCATCCTGGTTGTGTTCGGGACGGTTATGATCTACAGCTCGAGCTCGATCGTAGCCGCGATGGGGAAGTCCCAGGACGGATACTTCTTTCTCAAGAAGCAGATATTTTTCTTCCTGACGGGGCTCGGGGTCATGATCCTCCTCTCGAGGGTTCCTTATGCTTATCTGAGACGAACGGCGTATTGGGGCATGGCCGCGTCTTTTGTTCTCCTGCTCCTGCTTTTCATCCCTCCGCTTGGAGTCAAGGTGGGAGGAGCGACGCGCTGGCTCAGGCTCGGGTTCTTTTCCTTTCAGGTAACCGAATTCGTGAAGATCGCCCTGATTGTTTTCCTCGCCCATTTTCTCGCGAAGAACCATAACCGGGTGGAGGACATCAAGGAAGGGCTCGCGGTCCCGCTTGTTGTTACAGGGCTGGTCATCGGCCTGGTGGTGCTTCAGCCGGATTTCGGGACGGCGGTTATCATCGCCCTTGTCCTCACCGGAATGCTTTTCCTGGCGGGCGGCCGCATCCTGCATCTGTCCTCTCTGGCCGGGTTTTTCGTTCCAATCGGGATTTACCTGGTCACGGCCAAGCAGTACCGCCTGCAGAGAGTGCTTCGCTTTTTCGATCCGTGGAGCGACGCCCAGGGGTCCGGCTTCCAGATCATCCAGTCCTTTATTTCTTTCGGATCAGGCGGGACCTTCGGAGTGGGCCTCGGCGACGGAATGCAGAAACTTTTTTACCTCCCCGAGCCGCATACGGATTTCATCCTGTCGGTTATCGCGGAGGAAAGCGGCTTCATCGGCGTGGCGTTCGTGATCATTCTGTTTCTTGTATTTGCCCTGAGGGGAATGCTGATCTCCTTGAGGGCCCCCGATCTTTTCGGGACGCTGCTGGCTGGAGGGCTTACCATCCTGATCGCGACGGAAGCTCTGATCAACATCGCAGTCGTAATGGCCCTGGTTCCGACCAAGGGGCTTGTGCTTCCATTTCTCAGTTACGGAGGCTCTTCGCTGATCATGAGCCTGGCGGCGGTGGGCATCCTGCTGAACGTTTCTTCGGCGGAGAAGTGGGGACGTGGATGAGAATGATCATAGCCGGAGGGGGAACTGGCGGGCATCTGTTCCCCGGTATCGCCATCGCGGAGGAATTTCTCCGGAGAAGTCCGGACTCCGAGGTCCTGTTCGTGGGAACTGCGAGGGGGCTGGAATACAGGGTGATTCCCCAGGCGGGCTACCGGCTGGAGCTCATTGAAATAGAGGGAATGAAAGGCAAGGGATGGAAGGCGCTGAAGGCCGTTTTCAAAATCCCGCAGAGCCTTCTCCAGGCGGGAAGGATTCTGAAAGGGTTCCGGCCGGGAATAGTGGTCGGGGTCGGCGGATACGCTTCCGGTCCGGCCGTGCTGGCGGCCGCGATGATGGGAATACCGATCGCCATCGCGGAGCAGAACGCCCTTCCGGGAATTACCAACCGGCTGCTCGGGCGTTTTGCAGACCGCATTTTCCTGAGCTTTGCGGAATCGGCGCGGTGGTTTCCCGCGGACAGGGTCGCTGTTACCGGGAATCCGATCCGGGCGGGGCTGCGCGAATGCCCTCGGCCTGAAGGGAACAGCAGGAAGTTCACCCTGCTTGTATTCGGGGGAAGCCAGGGCGCCAGGGGGATAAACAGGGCGATGGCCGGAGCGCTTGCGATGCTGAAGCAGTCGGGAGAGGAACTGAAGATAGTGCACCAGACGGGACAGGCGGACCTGGAATGGATGATGGGCGTCTACAGGGAAAGCGGAATCGAAGCGGACGTCCTTCCGTTCATCTCGGACATGGCTTCGGCGTACCGGGAAGCGGATCTCGTCCTGTGCAGGGCCGGCGCAACCTCGATCGCGGAAATTACGGCCTGCGGGAAGGCGGCCGTGTTCATACCCTTTCCCCATGCGGTCAACGACCACCAGACGAAAAACGCGGAGGTCCTCCGGAGCGCGGGGGCGGCGGAACTGCTGCCGGAAAAGGATCTGCAGGCGGAGCGCCTGGCGGAGCTCATTATCGCGCTGATCCGCGATCCCTCCCGGATACGGCGCATGGAAGAGAAATCGGCGGCGCTCGGGAATCCCCGGGCGGCGCAGGAGGTAGTTGACGGGTGTCTGGAGTTGGCGGAAAAGTAAGAGGTGAAGGTGAAAAGAAAAGGAGTGACAGGAAGGAAGCAGAAAGCGAGAAGTGAAAGGCGGCATTAACCGAAATCAAAAAGGAGTCAAGGGGAGAGTAAACCAATAATAAATCAACTGACAGGAAATGCAGGAGAATAAACAGGACCTTCGTTGCCGCTTTTCACTTTTCGCCGTTTACTTGCTCGTGTGAGTTCTGATGGATTGAAGGCATTGGGCGTCAGGCGTTGAGCGTTGGGATCAGGCGTCCCCGGTAGGCGGGTTCTTTCAACAACGGAAATCAGGAAGCGGGCTTGCCGGTTGCCGGAAGCCCAATCAGGCATTTCAGGCGGCATGGGAGTCGAGTAGAGCGTAATCCGAAAAACGAGCTGAAAATACGGAAGGAAAAAACAAACATTTAACAGGCTTGAAGTTCGGGCGCTTTCCCAACGCTCAACGCCTAAAGCCCAATGCCCTTTTGGAGCTCTGATGGACGAAAACAGAAAAAGAGATTTGATGAAAAGGAAGGTCAAGTCGATCCACTTTGTCGGGATCGGCGGGATCGGAATGAGCGGAATCGCCGAGGTGCTCCTGAATCTCGGCTACCGGATCAGCGGGTCGGACCAGAACGAATCGGATATAACCGTGCGCCTGACCGGCCTCGGCGCCCGCGTCTGCTACGGGCACAGTGCATCGCATCTTATCCATGCCGACGTCGTCGTGACCTCCACGGCGATCAAACCCGACAATCCCGAAGTGGTCGCGGCGCACGAGAGAGGCATACCGGTCATCCCCCGGGCGGAGATGCTCGCCGAGCTCCTGAAGATGAAGTTTTCTATCGCGGTTTCGGGGATGCACGGCAAAACCACCACCACGTCCATGGTTTCAACTGTTCTTGCCAACGGAGGCCTCGACCCCACGATGGTCATCGGAGGGAAACTGGCGAGCATCGGGAGCAACGCCCGCCTCGGAAACGGGGAGGTAATTGTCGCCGAAGCGGACGAGAGCGACGGGTCGTTTCTCAAGCTGAGCCCGTCGATCGCCGTGATAACGAACATCGACCGGGAGCATATGGATTATTACCGCGACCTTGACCACATCAAGGATTCTTTTCTCCAGTTCGCCAATATCGTCCCCTTCTACGGATCGACCATTCTCTGCCTGGACGACCCGAACGTACGCGAGATACTGCCCCGGATCAAGCGAAGGATCATCAGCTACGGCGTGGAACAGCCGGCCGACTATCAGGCGCATCATATCAGCTTTTCCGGCAAGTCGTCCCGCTACGAACTCTCTTACAAGGGAAGCGGGCTGGGCGAGATCACGCTCAACGTTCCCGGGCTGTTCAACGTTTACAACTCCATGGCCGCGATCGCCGTTGGGCGCGAACTGGATATGTCCTTTGCCGATACCGTGGAGGGTATCAAGTCTTTTACCGGAGTCGACCGCCGGCTGGAGGTCAAGGGAAATAAAAACGGTGTCACCGTCGTGGACGATTACGGGCACCATCCGACCGAAATCCGCGCCACGCTGGCGGCTGCCAGGCAGGTCTGGAACGGCAGGCTGATCGTCGTCTTCCAGCCGCACCGTTATACCCGGATGAAGGCGCTGTATAAGGAATTCCTCGGCGCCTTCCCCGACGCCGACGTTCTGATCATCACGGATATTTATGCCGCGAGCGAACCGGAGATCAAGGGGGTTCATGGATCCCGCCTGTGCAGCGGCATCGTCGAAGCGGGCCACCCCAATGCGGTCTATATCTCCGGGTTCGACGATATAGTTAACTATCTTTCGGATGTGGCGCGCCCCGGGGACGTGATCATCACCCAGGGCGCGGGCAGCGTCTGGAAAGTCGGGATGAGTTTCCTGGCCGCGGAGCCGGAAAAAATCAAGGCGCGCGGGTAGCGGAGGTCCGGATGATTCCGGCGGTTATGCAGGCTGAGCTTAAAAGTATCTGGGGGGACCGGGTGCTCTTCAATGAGCCGATGGAGCGGCACACGTCGATGGGGGTCGGCGGGTCCGCAGACGCCTTGATCTTCCCGCAGACCCTTCGAGACCTCCGCGAGGTTATAGATTTCATGCGGTCCCGGGAAGTTCCCTATCTTCCGCTCGGGAACGGGACAAACCTGATCGTCAGGGACGGCGGGTATCGCGGGGTTATCATATCCCTGGAGCGGATGAACGGGTTCCGTTTTCGCGACGAGGAGCGGAACGCCTTCATGATAACCGCCGAAGCCGGGTTCGATCTCGCGGAGCTGGTGAAAAAAGCGGCCGAGGCTTCCCTGGCCGGAGTGGAATTCCTGGCGGGAATCCCGGGGACGCTGGGCGGGGCGATCCGGATGAATGCGGGAGCATACGGCCATGAAATTTCCGAAATCGTCCGCACGATATACCTCGTAAACGGAAAGGCCGATCTGGTCACGCTGGGAAGGGGAGATTTGCGTTTCCGCTACCGGGGGCTGGATCTGCCTTCCGGCTCCGTGATCGCCGGAGCGGACCTGGAGCTCCGGAGAGACTCGGAAAAAGATATCCGCAGGAGGATGGAAGGGATACTGGAGCAGAGGAAGAGGAAGCATCCCCTGGGCATCCGGAGCGCAGGCTCAATATTCAAGAACCCGCCCGGAATGCCGGCGGGCAGAATAATAGAAGAGACCGGTCTGAAGGGCATGCGGATAGGCGGGGCGCAGATTTCGGAAATGCACGGCAATTTTATCGTGAATCTCGGAACGGCGCGCGCCGCGGACATCTTGTCCGTAATGGAAACCGTACGGAAAAAAGTGCTCGAGGCGAAGGGGATTCTGCTCGAGCCTGAAGTTGAAGTAGTGGGAGAAGCCGAGTGAGGAAGAGTTTCCGCACTGCATGGGAGACAAGAAAAAAGCGCTGGAAGCGGCATTCCGGCACGGTGATGCGGGAGGTAGCGGCCGGGCTGGCGACAGCGGCCGTAGCGGGCGTCATTGCCGCTTTAATGATCTTCTCCTACGGCTTCCTCCTGAACGCCCCCGTTCTGCGCATGGAGAAAACCGTGGTGGAAGGGTGCCGGAAAGTATCGGAGGATGAGGTGAGGAGGCTCGCGGGCATCTCCCCCGAGCAGAGCCTTCTCGTTGTTAACACGGGCAGCGTGGAGAAGAAGGTCTTGGCCAATCCGTGGATTGAAAAGGCGAGGGTATCCACAGAGTGGCCGGACCGGCTGGTCATCAAGGTTACGGAAAGGAAAGCGGTGGCGCTGATCCGGAGGGAGAGCACCCTTTTCTTCCTGGACCGGGAAGGTAACGTCTTCAAGAAGCTGGATCCTGACGAGAAGGCGGAGATGCCCATCCTGACCGGATTCTTCGACCGCGGCCTAGAGGACAAGGATCTGATCCTGAAAGCGATTCGTTTGCTGGATTTTCTGGCGCTGCAGGAGGGCTTCCCGCGGCTGGAGAAGGTTTCCGAAATCCAGGGCGATCCCAGTTTCGGTTTCACCCTTCTCCTGGACAACGGGTTGTGTATCCAGATCGGATTTGAACCGTATGAGCGAAAGCTGAGCATGCTCAGGCCGGTTCTCGTCGATCTGTCGAGAAAATACCCGGAAGCCTTCCTGAATATTGACGCCAAGAATCCGGAGAAGATGACGGTACAGAAGCGGAGGGCGCCGGTGTTTCCGAAGTTCGCAAAAGGATACAGGACCTGACATTTTTAAAGCAAAGGCGGTGGATAGATGGGAAGAAAGGGCCAATTGATTGTCGCGCTGGACATTGGTACGACGAAGATTTGCGTAATCATCGGGGAGGCATCTGAATCCGGGATCGACATAGTCGGGCTCGGATCGCATCCGTCTGAAGGGCTGCGCAAGGGAGTCGTCGTGAACATCGACAGCACCATGGAATCCATCCGCAAGGCGATCGAGGAAGCGGAGCTCATGTCCGGCTGCCGGATCAAATCCGTTTTCACGGGGATCTCCGGCGGGCACGTCAAGAGCTTCAACAGCTACGGAATCGTCGCCGTGCGCGGAAGCGAAGTTGACGAGATGGACGTCAAGCGGGCCATTGAGGCCGCCAAGGCGATAGCCATTCCGCTTGACCGCGAAGTGCTCCATACGCTTCCGCAGTACTACCTTGTGGACGATCAGGACGGGGTCAAGGACCCGATCGGGATGTCGGGAGTGCGCCTTGAGGTCAAGGTACACATCATCACCGGCGCGGTAACCTCTATTCAGAATATCATAAAATCGGTCAACGGGGTTGGGCTCGATATAAACGAGATCATCCTCGAATCGCTCGCAGCCAGCGATGCGGTTCTGAGTCCGGACGAGAGGGACCTGGGAGTTGCGCTTGTTGATATCGGGGGCGGAACGACCGACGTGGCGGTCTTTTCGGAAGGAAGCATCAAGCATACGGCGGTGCTGCCCCTCGGCGGCAGCTATGTGACAAACGATATCGCGGTGGGCTTGAGGACCCCTATGGCGGAAGCGGAGAGGGTCAAGATGAAATTCGGATGCGCGTATACGCCGATGATCCCGCAGGATGAGATGATTGAAGTGCCGAGCGTGGGCGGGCGCGAGCCGAGGCGGATATCAAGGCAGGTGCTGGGAGGTATCATAGAGCCCCGCATGGACGAGATTTTGAATCTCGTCTGCCGGGAAATCGTGAAGTCGGGATACGAGGAAAGGCTTGCCGCCGGCATAGTCCTGACCGGCGGCACGGCTCTGCTCGAAGGAGTGGCGGAGCTGTCCGAGCGTATTTTCAATATGCCGGTCCGAAGGGGAATTCCGCTTGGGGTAGGCGGGCTGACGGAAGTCGTAAAAAGCCCTCTTTACGCCACCGGCGTCGGGCTTCTGTTCCATGGAAGCAGGATCCAGTCCGGCGGGGGGAGTGCGTACAGGAAAAGCGAGGGGAATCTGTTCGGGGGAATGATTCGGAAAATCTCAAGGTGGTCGAAGGAATTATTCTGAAGGGAGGGACTTCCAATGTTTGAGTTGTATGAGGAAGGAGCCGACAAGTCGGCAAGGATCAAAGTGATCGGCGTAGGGGGAGGCGGCAATAATGCCGTTAATACGATGATCACTTACAACCTTTGCGGCGTGGATTTCATTGCGGCAAATACGGACGCGCAGGCACTGAAGACCTCCCTGGCGCCCCTCAAAATTCAGCTCGGAGCCGAGATGACCAAGGGCCTCGGGGCCGGGTCCGATCCCGAGGTCGGAAAGAAATCCGCAATCGAGTCAAAGGATGCGATTGCGGCGACTCTCGAGTCGGCGGACATGGTTTTTGTCACGGCCGGGCTGGGAGGAGGGACGGGAACAGGCGGCGCTCCGATCGTGGCCCAGATCGCAAAAGAAATGGGGGCGCTCACGGTCGCAGTGGCGACGAAGCCGTTTCAGTTCGAAGGCAAGAGAAGGGAAAGACAGGCCGAGAACGGGATAGAGGAATTGCGGGAGATAGTTGACACCCTGATCGTGATTCCGAACCAGAGGCTTCTGAGCCTGGGCGGGCGCAACATGTCGCTCGTGGAAGCATTCAAGAAAGCCGACGACATCCTTCATCAGGCGGTCAGGGGGATTTCCGACCTGATCATCATCCCGGGGCTGATCAATCTCGATTTTGCGGATGTGCGCCATATCATGTCCGAGATGGGCCTTGCCCTGATGGGCACCGGCGTAGCCCGCGGCGAGAACCGGGCCGTCGAGGCGGCCCAGCGGGCGATCTCGTCGCCTCTGCTGGAAGACAATTCCATCCAGGGGGCGCGGGGAGTTCTCCTTAACATAACCGGCGGACCTGACATGACCCTGTACGAGATCAATGAGGCTTCTTCGCTGATACAGGCGGAGGCGCATGAGGAGGCCAACATAATCTTCGGGACAGTGATCGATGAAAACATGCAGGACGAGATCCGGATCACCGTGATAGCAACCGGTTTCGAAGAGAGCGGCAAGAAAAGCAGGATGGCCAATATTTCGCATCTGAGCAACTACAAAAAAGAGGACCTCTCGACTCCGGCCTTTATCCGTAAAGGCAAATCGGAAAATCAGACAGTAATCAAAATGGGAATTATAGACGATTGCGAGGACACCGATTTCGAAGTCCCTACCTTCCTGAGGAGGCAGGCGGACTGAAAGAGACCCCTGAATCCGGCAGCAAGCGCATTCCCCGCGGCTTGCTGCCGGTAAGCGAGAGAATCATGCTTAAGAATATCCCTTGAGAACCCGGAGATTATCCGGAGCCGCCCCGGAGGATCTTCAATTCCGTTTTGTTCCCACGCAAAAAACCCCGCTTGCCGGGGTTTTTTGTTTCAGCCTGAGCCGGGACGCATCAATTTCACTCCTCTCCTGCGCCTTCTCTCCCCTGCCGGGTTTCCGGCGGCAATGCGAAAAATTCGGACTTTTCCATCATCAATTGAGGTATCGGGGATGAACTGCGGACGGCTGCACGCCGGTCCAATGGGCGGGAGGCCGCCGGGGCCGCTGATGTAAGTGCTCTAATCTGATGTTGTTTTATCAGTTCAGGTACGAAGGAGACCTCATGTCTGGTACCTGGAGACCGAGGGATTTTTGTCAGGCATATTTATTGCTTAATATTACAGTCATCCTGCCGATAATATACCTGAGGAGGAATCAGTTCTAAGAACCGGCCATTAGAGATGGGTTCAGATAAAGGCCTGATGCTTTACGTCTTGAATCTTAGGCTCTTTTATCGAAAGGAACCGCCCATGAACGTGATTCTGTATGCCAAAGAAAATGAGATTTCCAGACGGGTCCTCCAGACTGTCGAAAGCCTCTTTTCCCGCAGGCGAGTAGATTATTGCCGGAGCATAAGCGAACTGTCGCTCCGGCTTTGCCAGCCGGTCCATAACGCCCTGGTCGTGATATTGATGGCAAGGGACAGGGCGGAACTGGAAGAGATTTTTTCCATCCAGTTTCTGCTCCGCGACGTGCGGTCCGTATTAGTCCTGCCGGATCATGAATTGGAATCCCCGGCCAAAAAGAGACTGCAGCCTCGATTCATTACGTACATGGAAAGCGAGTACCTGATAGTCGAAATAGCCGCCGTGCTGCGGAGCATGCTGGAAATCATCGTTCTCCAAAAGAGGGACCGGATTGCGAGATGGCAGGATAGGGTGCAGAACTGGATTCCATACCGTAAGATGTACGTCCACTGAAATAACAGTTCAGAGTTCAGAGTCCAGAGTTTTTTTAGCTCTGGACTTTTTTTGCCTTACACCGTGCTGAAAGCAGATAGGACCTCCCCCGGCACAAGCATCCAAACCGGATTCAACTCTGGACGCCGGGCTCTGAACTCGGGACTGATTCATATGGTAAACATAGATTGGATCCCCGTGGAGCGAGGAATCGGGATGGAGCACCTGGAACGGCGTCCAGCCGGGCAGGGTGAAATTGCAGGAAACCACCCTCGCCCCGGGACGCAATTCCGTCTTCAGTTTGCCTGCAAGCCTCTCCATCACATCTGGAAAAAGATAACAGAAAATTACGTCGGCGCGTGACAGGTCGGATTTCCAGAAATCACCGTAGCGGATCTCCACGTTCCTGTCCGCCAGGGATTTCAATTTTGCCAACGAATAGGCGAGGGGGTTGATCTCGAAACCAAGCGCCCGGACTCCGTAACGGCTGCGGGCCGCCCGCAGCACCCGGCCGTCTCCGCACCCGATATCGACCAGGAGCTCGCCGGGCCTCATTGAAACTGATTTCACGAAAGTTCTGACCCGGACGGCGGCCGAGGGGTGAAACATTGCTCCCCGCGTGACCGGAAAAACGACAAGGATGGAAAGATGGACTTACCCCGATTTAATGGACACACCGAAAAGTTAGAGGTATAGAACTCAACTCGGAGGTGATCCATGAATACGGTTCGAACTTACAGGAAGTACGACCGGGAATTTAAACTGGAAGCC
>Ga0116160_1001204_pt1 | contig 27588 bp, 18 predicted proteins | sample AD_JPNAS2_MetaG_FD_89879 | JGI IMG/M metagenome (GOLD analysis project Ga0116160, IMG submission 89879) | Active sludge microbial communities of municipal wastewater-treating anaerobic digesters from Japan - AD_JPNAS2_MetaG | ecosystem: Engineered > Bioreactor > Anaerobic > Digestate | place...
ATAGGAAGATTCCAGCTGTGTGATATCGGCCTTGTGTGCCTGCCCGGCATACGGCCTTATCCTGTTTTTGATTCTCGTAATGTTCCTGAAAAGCATGAGACTGGTCGATGGAACGATCTTCCTCATCTCGCTCGCCTCCCTGTAGAGATTCTTTCTGAAATGACTGTCATACCCCCTCTTTGCCGAGATCCGCGAAGCGGTGCGCGGGAGGGGACACACCGTCATCGTGCACTGCCGCGCATGACGTTCCTGAGCCACTCTCGATGGGGACAGCAGGATTCCCGGCCTGTGGAGCTACGAAAAACACGGCACTACCCATAGAACTTCAGACCATACCGGGCGAAGAGCTTCCTGTTCTTTTCAGTGAGCAGGCCGCCGTTTGCAGCCTGAAGGCCCGCCGTGCCCCATTCCTGGTTTGCCTCGATGATCACCGGGCCTGCGGGGGTCACGGCAAAGTCCCACCCGATGGATTTGATATAGTGGAAGATTTTCTGCCCCCGCGCGGCCGTTTCCTTGATCTCCTCCCAGTACGGCACCCGAAAGCCCATGAGCGTTGTGCCGGTCAGCGGGTGCCTCGTCAGCACCCTGATCTTCGGGGACTTGATCACACCCTCTTTTTTCAGGACGCCGGTATCCAGGTCGATGCCCGCAACCATGCCCCCGGCAGAAAAGTTGTCGACCGGGCTCGCAGAGGAGCTTGTCCTGAGCATGGCTGCAATGAACTCGACCCGGCCCTCAGGGTCGAGAAAGGTGACGATCCTGATGGAGTTCACCGAGTGCGGGTTCATCCGTTCGAGCTCGGAATGCTGTTTGATGTGCTCCTGGACGAGGTAATCGCTGTATTCGTCATCCACGTCGTCGTGCTCTATCAGACGCTCCAGGGCATCCACATCGGACAGAGAGATGAAGTGGATGCCTTTTCCCATGAGCCCCCACACCGGTTTCAGCACGAGGGTTTCCATCCTGTGTTTTTGCATCAGGTCCTTCAGAAAGGCCTTGGCTTCCGGCAGTGCGTTCCTCCGCACCACGCCGTAGCACCGGGGGCAGGGCAGCCCGTGATGCTCGCACAGGCAGTGAAACAGATACTTGTCGTGCACCAGGATAAAGGTGGACTTTTTCCACAACGTGCTCCACAGCCTCGGCCTCAGGAGCGGAGCGTGCGGATCGTCCATGTATTCTTTGAATCTCTTTCTGTCCATGGTGTCGAACCGAAACAGGTGATAGTTCGATGTCTGCATACCCATGACAAAGAACAGATAGAGGTAGTCGACGAACCTGGAGACCGCCGGTTTGGCCATGCCGCCGTTTGTTCGGCAATCCGGATCATTGAAGCCTCTGAAGATATCCTTTACCCTCGCGTAATGCGCCGCATAGCGCCTGATTTCGTTTATGCCATAGATGAGTCCGGCCATTGTCGCCCTATTGCTCCTTTCCCTCTCCTGTGACGAGAGGGCGCACATGCATCATCAGCATGTCATTCAGAAGCCGGCCCCCTGCTATGCTTCAAGGGCCGCATCATCTCTCCTGCCGGGAAATACAGCAGAATTCTTCCTCATATATTCATACCCTCCGGGGCACCTCCGGCGCGACTCTCCATGAGTGTGCCGGAGGAAATCCCCGGGAGAAGCAGGTGCATATCCCTCCGCACGAGATGCTCATATGGAGGTCGACCCGTGCTACCTCATTGACGGCGGCTTCTGGTTGAAGTCGTAGTACTCGTATGCCGGCTCGATGGCGTTGAGCCGCGCCAGAATCTGGTCGTCGGTGTCGCCCAGGAGATAGCGCCTGAGGTATTCCGGTGCGAGGATCTCGTTGGTGTCCACATGTGCAAAGAAGAAGATGCCCCGGTTGAACGCCCCCACATAGTAGTTCGACGAGTTGCACCCGCCGTAGAACATCCGGGAGTAGCGCATCTCCTCTGGGGAGATCTTGACTGTACCTGTATTGCAGATAACCTTGCCGAACTTGATCAGCGACCCGGAGTAGAAGTGCGGCCTTTCATGGAACGTATTGTCGACGAACTCGATGGGAACCATGTTGCAGACATAGTCGGCCTCGGTTTCCGTGTCCTGGCCGGCGGGCCCGGAGACTGTCAGGCTCACCGTGTACGATCCGATCTCTGTGTATACATGGGTCGGGCTCTGTTCGGTGCTCGTCGTGCCGTCGCCGAAATCCCAGAGGCGTGAGGTGATGTCTCCGGTGCTTCTGTCTTGGAATTTGACAATGGTCCGATGGGCGTTGTTCCTGCCTGATGCGATGAACTCTGCATTGAGCGGGGCTTCCGATCCGGCCGCGATGAACCCTTCCTTGACCTCGGATCGCTCAATGCCCTGGGGGTCGGTGACCGTCAGGCTCACCGTGTACAGCCCGGGCTGAGAATAGGTGTGCTGCGGGTTTGCGGCCACGCTCGTCGTGCCGTCGCCGAAATCCCAGAGGCGTGAGGCGATGCTCGTGTTGTTCGTCAGGCTGTGGTCGGTAAACTGGACGGTCAGAGGGGAGCTTCCGGAGCGTTTATCCGCATCGAACTCGGCCTGCAGGATCGTCGGATTATTCACGTACATGAACACGACTGCGTCTGCGATTACCCTGCCGTCGGCATCGTCATTGATCTCCACGGCGGCCGTTCCTGCGTTGAAGTAGAAGACGCCAATGTTCTTGACCAGTTCCGTCAGGACCTCCCGCTGGTTGACCTCTACCGTTGTGGAACCCGCTGCATGATTGATGATGTACTTGGTGTTGGTGGCATTGACCGATGACGGGTACCACGAAGACAGCACGGCATAATAGCCGGGGTACCTCAGATAGATGGAGAACACCGCCTTGTTCTGGCCTGTGCCTGCACTGTGATACTGGTAGTTGTAGCCGAGATATCCGGATTCGCCCATATAGCCGCCCTTGTGAATCATGCCGATGGGCCAGGTGCCGGTGAAGTCGCAGCGGTTGAAATCAGGATCGGAGTTGGTGATGAAGTATTCCGGGTTTACCGCCGGATCGGGAGGTGATCCGTCCGCGGAATACCAGGCCGGCGTGTTGGAATCCGGGAACCGCTCCAGATAGGTTCCATTCGAAAGCTCGACCCTGTATGTAACGGGATCGCCCGGGATGGTGTAGGTGAGGTAGTAATTGTACGGCGGCGTGCCTTCGCTGAAGGTGTAGGGCATGACAGCGCTCGCGCCGCTCTTGAAGACAGGGTTCCAGTTCGGGTAGGCCTGGCCGTATTTCATGCCGTCGATCTTGACCGACACCATCTCGGTGGAATAGTTGGTGAAGCGATCGTCGTCCACATAATAGATGTTGTCGATCCGCTGGTTCTGGGTCTCGGTCGAGTTTGCGAATGTGGCCCCGAAGCCGAAGTTGGAATGGCCGTTGAACACGATATGCGCGCCCTCTTCTTTCAGCGCCTGCTCCATGCCGGCAGGGGTTCGGACCGTGTAAATGTAGTACGTGACGCCCTTTGCACTGTTGCGATATACATACACGCCGCCCTGCTCGGTGGCGCCGATGCCCCGCAGGTATTCATAGCACCGGGGCAGGAACAGGGCGTTCTTGGAGTAGCCGTCGCACAGGTAGATGTTCTCCACCGCTGACGATACCTGGATATATCCGTCCCGCGTCATGGTGTCCGAACCGTATGCATTGCTCACGGTGAGCGAGACCCGGAATGTGCCGGCCTCGGCATACTGGTGGGAAGGGTCCTCGAGTGTGCTGGTGGAGCCGTCTCCGAAGTCCCACAGCCAGCTGTCCACCTGGCCCGTGCTCTGGTCGTAGAACTGGACTGTGCACGGCACGCCGCCGGTTGTCCTGTCAGCGGTGAAACTCGCGACCGGTGCGCTGCCGACGGGCTCATCCGTGAGGACAAAGCGCACGGCATCCGCGCATGTGCTCACCGTCGAGCCGTACGATGCGGTGATCGTCACCCGGTACGCTTGAGCGGCATTGAAGAAGTAGGTGCCAAGGCTGTTCCATCGGCTTCCTCCCTGCCGCTGGTTGATGCTCAGCGTGATCGATGTGACGCCGCCGTCGTCATATTCGATTCTCACGGGTATGTTCGAGCTGCGGGAAGGATACTCTGTCCACCACATGGACACCTCATAATAGCCTGAAACTGCAGGCGTGAACGTCCAGGTGTGAGTGTTGCCGTCACGGGACCACAGGGAGTTCGGGCCGTAGCAGCCGGCGCCGCCCGAGACAGGCCAGGTGCCGGTGTAGGACGTGCCCGGACCTCCGTTGTCTATGATGATCTCCTGAGGCGGCGACCCGATCGACAGGGTCCGGACTGCCGGCTCGGACCACAGCCCGTCCTGGTCCTGAACATAAAACAATATCTCGTGAGTACCTTCGCTCAGGTCAGAGGCGGCGAACGACGCGGAGTCGGCGAGCACGCCGTCGATGTCGGACTCCCACTGGTACGCCGCGATCGGACCCTCGCTGTCTGTTCCGTGGCCGGTGAACGTGATGACCTGACCGGGCTGGGCCGGGTTTGGATCAATCGAATCGATGTATGCCGATGGAGGGCTGTTGCCTCCGATGTATTCGAAGTAAACTGCATCCGCACAGGTGCTCAGTGTAGAGCCGTAGGCCGCGGTGATCCGCACGAGGGATGCGGAATCGAGATTATAGGTACCGATGCTGTTCCATCTGCCCCCGTTCTGGCTCTGATCGATGCTCAGCGTGCTCACCCCGCCTGTGTGCCTCACCTGTACTGGAACCGAAGGGGCGCGGGACGGCCACGTCGACCACCACATGAATATCTCGTATTGACCCGCGGGCTGAGACCCCAAGGCCCAGGTATAGGTGTTGCCGTCCCGGGACCACTGACTGTTCGCTCCGTAATGGTCCGTTCCGCCGGAGACCGGCCAGGTGCCGGTGTACGACGTGCCCGGATCCCCGTTGTCCACCAGAGCATCGGCGCGGACGCCGGCCGGAATGGACAACGCAAATGCAAGGATCAAGACCAGAAGAACAAGGAGCTTTCCCGGGATGGTCCGCTCCCTCTCTCCCTGTCTGTGCTCTGCACGGGCAGAGAGGGCCCGCGGATGACGCTCTGGAATAAAAGAACATACGCTGCCAGAAAACCGAACCGCGCCGGAGGATTGTGCCGTATTGCTTTTCTGGGGAATGCGGCCCTGGAGTTCGGGGCCCCGAACGGCTGCCCTGCCGGCTAAAATGTGTGCCCTTGTCTGCATGATATTCAACCTCCTGTCCAGAAAAAATAGAAAGCGTGAACGATCCGAACGAACCTTACAGCTCGCGGACAGACCCTCGGGATGGAATCGAAGAGAAGCCCGACACCGTCATGATTTATGACTCATGCAACGCCCCGGACATCCCGGCTGCAGGCATATGCCGCCACAGCTTCTTTGGGCGCCGGTCCGGTTGCCGTATGATTCATCTTTTGGTGATTACTTGTTATTAATTTATATAATGCTCATTTTTCGTTTATCCAGGAGATATCAGACGGCGATCTTCGATTTTCACGGAAGAATGCGGAGCGAGCCCGCTTCCATTCATCAGATGATCTACGATCCGGCGTGAGGCCAGACCGTCCCCGTAGGGATTGTGGGAAAAGCTCATTTTTTCATACTCGGCATCATCGCGCAGAAGAGTGTCCACCTCATGGAAGATCTTCTCCCTGTCGGTGCCTGCGAGCCGCACCGTTCCAGCCTCCACCGCCTCCGGCCTTTCGGTGACCTCGCGCGTGACGATCACCGGCTTGCCCAGGCTTGGCGCCTCTTCCTGAATGCCCCCCGAATCGGTCAGCACGAGATGAGACCGGGTCATGAGCGCGACGAACGGCTCATACTCCAGGGGTGGCAGGAGATGGATATTGCTTCTGCCGCCGATCGCCCGGAACACCGGCTCGCGGACCCGGGGGTTGAGGTGCACGGGGTAGACGAAGTGGACGTCGGGCCATAACCGGGCAAGATCGGATACAGCGCTGCAGACATTTTCAAGGCCCTGGCCGAAATTCTCCCTCCGGTGCCCGGTGATGAGGACGACCCGGGCCGTGCGCTCCAGGCCGTCCAGAGCTGCGAACTCCATGCCATAGCGGACAAACCTGAAAGGGCGTCTCTCGATCGATCGCACTGCGTATTTCAGCGCATCGATCACTGTGTTGCCGGTGACCAGAATGTCGTCGGGAGGGACGTTTTCCTTGATGAGATTCATTTTCGCCCGGTATGTGGGCGCGAAATGGATGTCTGCGAGCGATCCGGTCAGACGGCGGTTGAGCTCCTCGGGATAGGGCCGGTATTTATCGTCGGTCCTCAGGCCCGCTTCCACATGCCCTATAGGGATGCGGCGGTAATACGCAGCCAGTGCGGCCGCGAACGTGGTGGTGGTGTCTCCGTGGACCAGCACTGCATCCGGGCGGGCCCGATCGAGCACAGCCCCCACCTTCTCGAGTATCCTTCCGGTCAGGGAGGTGAGGTCCTGGCCGGGCGTCATGACATTCAGATCGAAGTCCGGGATGATGCCGAAGAACGAGAGCACCTGGTCGAGCATCTGCCGGTGCTGGGCGGTTACGCACACAACCGGCTCGATCGGACAGCCTCGGGCCCTGCAGCGGTTGAGCTCCATGACCACGGGCGCCATCTTGATCGCCTCTGGCCTGGTTCCGAAGATGATCATGATCTTCGTCATGTCAAGCGCTCCCTACCCTCGCGGCTCCGCCGCGCCTTGGCCGTTGCAGGGTCTCGTCGCCGCCCCGGATCATCAGACACAGACCCATCAGCAGCATGAGCGACACCAGAAAGATCACGAGACCCGCGTATTCATGAAAAAAACCCTCGGCCACAGGGCCGCCGAACAGGTGCGCGAGGATGCCGGTAACGACGACCCGGACCGTATTCGCCGCAACCGCAACGGGCACCACCAGCAGGATGACCAACGCCCTTTTCCAGTATTTTTTCAGCACAATGAATGCGAAGACCGCGCCCAGGGCGAAAAGGGAGGACAGAGAGCGAATCCCGCTGCAGGCGTCGGCGACTTCGAGTGTCGTGCCGGCGAGGTGTACGAGATTGCCCTCGCGCAGGACAGGGATGTTCAGCGCGTCCAGACTCATGGCTGCACAGTAGGAGGTGAGCAGCTTCAGGGGAAAGGACACCGTATCATAGAGTATATATGGAATGGGTATCATGAACACGAGAAAGGCCAGAGCCGGTGTGACGGCCCTGAGTATTTTCTTTCCATAGAAGAGCAGCACGAGCCCGGCTGCAACGACGATCATCGAAAACCGCTGCAGGTACAGCTCAGAGCCGGCCCTGCCGACGATCAGCATGCACAGGCCGGCCGCCATGAGCAGCAGCCCTGAGTTCCGGGGCTCTCTGGTTCTGTTCAGCCGGATCAGCACATCTTTTTTCCGCCAGATCAGTAGCAGAGAAACCAGCGGCACCACGAAACCATGGGAGTAATTCGGATCACGCCACCATTCCATGACCAGCTTCAGCAGCACATCATGGTAGAGGATTGCCGCGAGCACGGCCAGGACAGCCGTTTTCAGATAAGCGCTCATGCCCTTACGGAAGGCACTGCTCCAGCTGCGGATGGAACTCGCCGATGAATGCCTGCAGAACCTCGTCCGCATCCCGGGGAGCGGTTCCGGCGTCGGTTGATACACGCACCAGAGTGCCGTCGTTCCTCCCGGTGAAGATCGTATCCAGGATCAGGTAGATCTTCTCCCGATACTCGCCCGCCACGATCCTTCCCCTCGACTGGAACCAATAATATACGACCTGCAGCGAATTTTCCCTGCGGATCAGCATCCTGTTCACCAGGAGATGTTTTCCGTCTGAACCGGGCGCCGGGGTCTCCGCCTTTCCGGTGGACACGACTTCCCAGCCGCTTCCCGGATAGCAGCGCCGCGGGGAGTGAATGGTATGTCCCACCCGCTGATGGCTGTAGAAACCGACATATACGGAGACAGGTGCATGGCCCGGGGCATAGTATGTCCGCATGATGTAGTGATCGACCCCTGCATTGTCCAAGGTCTTCTCGTCGAATGTGATAGAGCTGCCGCTCCATATGCCAAGGCAGAGGGGGATCTCGCTCAACGGCCGTACGAGCTGGACCTCCCGAGGGCTGCTCATAGCCTGCATACAGCCAATGGAGATCAGGAGCAGGACGACTGCTGCAGGGAAACGAAGCTGCCTTTTCGACATCGATTCTTTCATTCACGCTGTTCTTGTGCGGGTAGATCGGCGGACAGGGCCCGGCCGTCTCACCGCGTTGTTGAGGCGAGAGCTCCGCTACGGCAGGTGAACCGGCCTCCTTGAACATCAAAAAAAGACGCATTCGCGTCTCAGGTTATGAAAATATATAAATAGAAGGATGCCCGCCCGTCACAAGTGGATCGCAGGACAGAGATATTCATGCCGCCGGCAAAACCTCTGGCCGTGAGATTCCCCGGATTCAGGGATTTTTTCACATCAGAGATGGGGTCACAGAGATGGGGTCAGGTCTTGACATGTGACATCGAAATGTCACATGTCAAGACCTGACCCCGTTTTCACCCCGTTTCCATCCCGTTTCCAATCCAGGGCAAAAAAAAGCCCCCGGGGTCTGCGGGGGCTACATGTAAGGTATTTAGGAGATATCGCTTGGGGTCTTACCCTGTTGGGCTGATGACCTGCACGCTGACGCCCTTGGGAGAGGAGGGACGTTGCACGCTGTTCTTGTAGGCCTCCGTGGTGAACGAAAAGCTTACCGGGGTCATGCTGTTACCCGCCAGGTCTCTCGCGCTTATGATGACGTTTATCCGGGCGCTGTGGCCGAAGTCGGGGTCTGGATCATAGACCACGGCATAGTCCGCGGCTGTCCCGGTGATGACGGGAGTCACCCTGACCCCGTTGATCGTCACGGCGATCGAGTCTTTGTCTACGCCGCTCCCCGTGTCCTTCACATGGAACGAGACTTTGGCGCTCACAGGCACTGATGCGGCGCCCGATATGGGACTCACGTCGGTGATGTAGGGGGCGACGGCGTCCGAAGGACCGGCGGCCGAGGGCATGCCGTCCCAGATCTCCAGGTCGTCGATCTGCCGGGAGAAAGACCCCGGCTCTTCGGCATCGATGGATGGTGTGGAGACATAGTACATGGCCCTCGTCCACTTGCCAGGCCCGAAATTGTCGTTCACGACCAGCTTGCCGTCGTACCAGAACTTGTGAACGCCGGCGGAGAACTTGACGTAGAACTCGTAGCGGTGCCACTTGCCGTCGGTCTGGTTCGGACAGTCGAGCCACCGGCCCTGGGTGAGGAACACACCCTTGCCTTTGGCGGAATAATAGATGGTGTCATCGTTGCACATGGCATAGTGGACATAGCTGTCCACCCCGTCCCAGTGGGGATAGAAGAGCTTCAGGTTTTCGTGGTCGTCTGTCTGCCTGAAGCTCGGATAGCGCATCCAGAACGAGACATAAAACTCGTCTGTGGGCCACGGGTTCGGGACATTCTTCCGCCAGCACAGGTGCGCTTCGCTCACTGCACCGGACGAGAAGCAGTAGCCTGTGCCGCCTCTTCCCGCGGAGCTGAGGTTGTACTGGGGCGGGCTCAGTACGGCCCAGTCGTGGCCGTAGACGATGAACTTGCCCGTATCGAACGTCTGATTGTCGAAATTCTCATAAATAAGACGATTGGCCGCCAGTGCGTCAATACACGTACATACCAGGATGATGAGGATCATCGTGGTGAGTCTTCTCATAGCTGACAAGCATGAACCCCCTTGTCGTTTTCTTGCGTCAGGGCAGCAATAAGCGTACCAGATCAGGCCGCCTCACGAGCGATGCAGCCAGGTTTCAGCGCTGTTTGCGGAAAGCGGCGGTCAGATGTTCGGCGATGAATAACGGCGGATTATGAGCATGTCGCTGTGAATCATAGGAGAGAATCCGCATCCGCCGACGGCTGAAAAAAACCGGATGGCGGCATCATCGGATATCTGTTTTGTGCAATTACGGACCATACCGATCATGAAGGGAATGATTTGATCAAGCGATGTGTCTCTGTTTTCGAGAAAAGGGCCTCGTGTGCCGGGGATCTCGCCGATAGGTATCCTGCACATTTTTCACACTGTCCGCTTTGGTTGTCCGCATGTTCTCCGAACGCATGCCCAGCGAAAAAATCTTGGCCGGTTCACGGCCGTTTCACACGGCCGACGCCATTTCCTGCCGGGACGAGACATGAATTGTAACATCGTGGCCACAATTGTAACAAAATGCCCTCCGGGCTCAGTGCGCGGAGGGTATTCAGCGCGCTGCTATAATCCGCTTTCCGTCCGCTTTTTTTTGGTGACGGGCCGAGAAAAGGGCCCTCATTTTCAAGAATATACGAGCCCGTCTCTCCGGCCTTCGGGATGATGCTCGGGAACTTCCAGAAACGAGAAGCGCTGCCGGATATTGTCTCTTCGCATCCTCATCTCCAGGGTCAGGATATTGCCCAGCTGGTTGGAGTAGAGAAAACCCTCCCGGGAAGCATGGCTGTAGAAGCGCTCGTAGGCGCCTCTGTCGTAGAGATCCCGGGTGAGCAGCGAGTCGTAGCAATAATCGTTTCGAAACGAGGGGCAGGAAAAGAGGCTGGAAACGAACCACGACTGCTGGTAGCCGATCGACCGGTCGAGCAGGATCGTTCGGTTCAGGGCTTTCTGCACGGCCTTTCGCACCCCCCTCTTCCCGAGGTCTATGATGAGGGGGAGAAACATGTGGGCGTTTTTTATCGTCAGGTTCTGGCAGGGGGCCCCATTGAGCATCTTCAAGGCGGACAGCGGAGGGCAGAGCTGCTCGACCATGCCCTTTACGAGCCTGCCGTTTCTCTTGCAGCCGGGCGGGATCGACAGGGCGGTTTCCACACACCTCTTCAGAGACAGAGGCGCAAGGGTGGCGACGATCTGGTTCGAGCTGCTGATGGTCCGTCCCGCCCATCTCCTCATTTTCTGCCTGAGATAGAGATTGTCGATCTGCAGGGTGTTGAGGGAATCGTTGAGATCCATGTCGGAGAGGGTGTCAAGGAAGGTGCGCTTGAGCGTGTCTTTCACACCCGCAAGTCTTGTCCGCCATGTGCCTGAGAAGATCGTGTAATCATATTCATACTGGAGGATGCGCATGGCTATCAGCCTTTCGAAGTTCGCGGGCCTCCGGGATGCGTACATCTCCTGTATCCACCAGAAATCGCGGTAGAGCTCTCCGCCCAGGCCGTTTATCGAGCAGCCGTGGCCGAGCGCCTTGCTCTCCTGAGCCAGGAGAATGGGGGCGTAGACCACCACGTTTTCCTCGCCGTCGGTCACATACAGGGCCCGCTCGACGTAATCATGAATCATATCCTCCCATTCGCCGCCGAGCGTGAGATGGTGATTCCTGATGCCCAGGCTGCGGCAGTATTCTATTACCAGCCGGACCTCCTTCGATTCCTCCGGACCGAACACGAAAGTGGGCAGCTCAGTCAAAGCCCGGTGTCTTGAGAGCGCTGCGATGATCAGGCGCGAATCGAACCCGGCCGTGAAGTCGCACACCAGATTCTGCCGCGAAAGGATGTGTGCATACGAGAGCAGGGTCTGTGCGAGCAGGTCCTTCGCCTTTTCGAAGCTCAGGTCCGTGCGCGTCTCGACCGGGCTCTTCCAGTACTGCTTCTCGCGGCGCAGCACCGGCCGCGGCGAGGCCGTGAGCGTATAGATGCTCGCCGGCTCGAGCAGCGTTATCTCCCGGTAGATGGTGCCGGAGCCGTATACGTTCGCCGTGCGCAGAAATTGAGCCACCCCGTCCGGATCGGGCGTCACCGGATAATGGGCGGAGAGCGCCATGGAGGAGGAGCTGAGCGCGCAGAAGGTCTCGGAGCGATAGACATAGATGTTCATGATGCCCGCATGATCGGTGACGAGCCGCAGGCTCCGGCCTGAGCGGTCTCCGACAGCCAGGAAAAACGGCCCGTCGCAGTGGCGGACGAGATCTTCCAGTGCAGAATCCTGCAGGTCGTTCAGGAGGCTTTCGAGTGCGCTCTTCCCGATCCGGTCCTTATAGATCAGAGTGCCGACGGCCCAGATGCCGATGGTGTCCCCGGCTACACAATTGGAGTCATCGGACGACTTCCGGGAGAATTTCGAGAGCATGATCTCTCCGAACTGCTCGTCACTGCCCGAGCCCATCTGCTTTTTGCAGATAAAATGCTCCCGGCACCGAGCGTGGTCGCCTCCGATGTCATGACCTGCGGTTATGAGAATTCCTGCCATCTTCTTTCCCTCCGGGATCTTGGGGGGTCTAGGGGTCAGGTCTTGACATGTGACATCGAAATGTCACATGTCAAGACCTGACCCCTTGTCTGTCAAGACCTGGCCCCGTTTCCCAGGCCGAGATATTTTATCCATTCAAGCGTGGCCGACATGCCGTCGTCTATGCGCGTGTCCGGGCAGCGGGAAAGGGTGCTCCGGGCGCGGGCGTCCGAGTACACAACCTTTCTGGCGAACAGCTTGAGCTCGTCAGGTGACGGGGTTATCTTTGCCCGGTGCTCGAGCGAACGTACCAGGGAGTCGGCAATGGCGACGTGCTCGGCGATCAGCTTCACGGGCCTGAAGAAATGCTTCTTCACATATCCCCCCAGCGCCCTCACCGGCGCCATGGCAAAGGTGGACGCGCCTGCCCTGCCGGGTTTGATGATTCTCAGCGGCGGGAGGCCCATGAGGGAATTGAGCCTGGTGAAATACTCGTTCCATGTGATGAGCTCCGGTCCGTTGATGTTGAATGCCTTTCCCCATGCATCCTGCCGGTCGAGAGCATCGAATACGACCCTGACCAGATCGTCCACATACACGAGGTTACAGGTCCCTTCTCCGTAAATGTCAAACACGCCCCACTCCCGGGCCAGAAACATCGTGGCGAAGCGCAGGCACCAGCCCGCGCTGAACGGCCCGTATACGATGGAGGGCCTGAATATGGTGATGGGAAGCCCTTTTTCCCAGTATTCCCAGCACGCCTTCTCGGCGTCGATCTTCATGCGGTTATAGGGGTTTCCCGTATACTGGTACGGGCTGCTCTCGTCCACGACCCCGGAGGCCTCTCCGTAGACGTCCGCGGTGCTCAGATGGATGAAGTGGCGAACCTTTTTTTTCAGAGACGCCTCCAGGAGGTTTCTGGTGCCCGCAACCGTCTCCTCGGGCGTGCCTTTCGCGCAGTGAATGATGTGTGTGACATTCTCCAGGGCGCGCTCTATCTGTTGGATGTCCATGAGGTCCAGAGGCACGGTCTCAACCGGGAGTCGCCCCAGCCGCGCGGCGCTTGCCCACCGGCGGAGCCCGCCCAAGACCCGGCAGCCGTGATGTTGGGAGAGGTGGGCCATCTCCATGATCCGGCCGCCGATGAACCCGGTCGCGCCCGTGACCAGGACCCTGCGCTCCATCACCGGCCCGCGGTCTTCCCCGCCACCGGATGCGATTGTGATGCCCCTGTCCCACGAAAGGTCGAGCCGCTTTCTGCGCCCATAGCATTCGTGGATGAACTCGAGCGAGGGCAGCACATCGCTCCCGCTGACAAGGGGCAGCGCCCGGTACCGGAGCACATCGACGAAGTTCTCGACAATGGGGATGACGAAACCCGGGTAATTCCGGACAGTGCACGCGAGCCTTCTCTCTGTGCGGTCTCCAGAGGCGTCTGTGACGCCGATTGTTTTCCAGTCGAAGACGCTGCCTTCGATGCAGGCCTTCTCTCCCATTACCCGATAAGCGCTGCTCAGCTCGCAGAGCCTGTTCAAGGTTATCCGGATCTCGCACCCGTCCTTTCTCGCCCGGATCTTCACTACCGACTCGGGCCCCCCGTACGAGTCGTCCAGCATCTCTTCGACCTCCGGCCTGCCGCCGGCCCACCAGCAGATGGTGTCGATGACGTGGGCGCCCAGATCCTGCAAAACTCCCCGTGAGGAGACCTTCGGGTCCACGTAGAACCCTGTCGCGCTCGGCCAGCCGAACGCAGCGCCCTCTGTGTACTCGATGCCGGCAAGCCGCCCCAGCCGGCCTGAATCGATCGCCTCTCTGACCGCCCTGAACGACGGAAACATCCTGCGGGTGTTGTTGACGCACAGGGCGAGGTTTTTCTCCCGGGCGGCGCGGATCATCTCCCGTGCGTGCTCGGGAAGGACGGCAAGGGGCTTCTCGCACAGCACGTGCAGCCCCGCTTCGATGCATTCCATCGCCGCGGGGTGGTGCAGGTGGTTGGGAAGGAGAATGATCGCGCCCTCTGCATCGCCGAAGGCCTCCCGGTAGTCGCGGACCACCCTGCCTCCGCCCAGCTCGGCCTGGACGGCCCGGGCGTTCTCCGGCTCGGTGTCGGCCAGATACATATTCCCGGCCAGGCCCGGGTGTCTGCGCAAAGCAGGGACATAATACCTCATGGCGACCGTACCGCATCCGATCAGCACTATCTTGGGTATCCTCATGTTTTTCCTCTCACGAGCGGGGTTCTGCTCCGCGTGATCTCAAGAAAAAACCATACTGAAACCGGTGAGCCGAGACCGGGTTGCACGCCGAGCCGACATGTTGAGCTAAGTCACGGGGCAACTCACGGGGTCACAACTCACGGGGTCACAACTCACGGGGTCAGGTCTTGACATGTGACACCTGTGTCACATGTCAAGACCTGACCCCTATCATGACCCCTATCCTGTGACCCCTATCATGACCCCTATCACATCAGCAGCGACAGGTAGAGGTCCTGGGTTTTCCTGACCATCGAGGCAGCGGAGTACTGCTCCTTGATGAGCTTTCCGGCTTCCCTGGCCATTTCCCGCGCACGGTCTGGCATGGTGATGAGATCTCTCATCCTCCTGCCGAGAGAGAACGCATCGCCGGGCCTAACGAGGAAGCCGGTGAGACCGTCTCTGATCAGAAGAGGGATGTCGCCCACAGCAGTGGCAAGCACCGGGATGCCGCTTGCCATGGCCTCGAGCATCACATAGGGCAGCCCTTCTGTCAGCGAGGGGATGACGAGATAGTCGATCGAGCGGTAGACGCGCTCCATGTCTTTCCTCACCCCGCAGCAGTACACTCTGCCTTCAAGGCCCAGGGCGCTGACACGGGCCTGAATATTGCCCATCTCGGGCCCGTCTCCCACGATCACGGCAACGGCTTTGGGAAACTCGCCAGCGATCCGCTCGAACGCCCGGAGAAAAAACGCGTGCCCTTTGTCCGGGTACAGCCTCCCGATGACGCCGAACACCACCGAGTCCCCGCCGCAGATGTGGGGAAGCGGCGGCTCGGGGCCGTTGCCGCACACGGACAGGAGCTCCATGTCGAGGCCGTTTTGGATGACACGGATCTTCGAGGGGTCGGGCAGCTTCGCTGCAAGCCTTAAGCGGATGTCCTCGGACACGGCCACGATCCGGTCGAAACGGCGATATATCACGTGCTCGTCGAATGACAGGTAGAGCCTCTTGGCCAGAGAATCCCGCGTCGATCCGTGGGCCGTGGCTATTCGTTTGACCCTCATGCCGCGTGTGGCGACCAGGCCGTAGAAATCGGACTTGAAGTCATGGGTGTGAATCAGATCTACGCCGCTCGCGGCGATGAACTCCCGCAGTCGGCTCAGCGCCCTGCCGTCGAGCCTGCCCCGCACCTCCACTCCCTCCACACGGATCCCCGCCCTGCGGGCTCCTGAAATGAGCGCGTCGCTCCTGCCGTCACCCCTCCTCATGCACATCAGCGTGAAGTCGAACAGGGCCCTGTCGATATTCCTGCCCAGGGTCAGGATGACCCGCTCCCCTCCGAATATGCCGCTGCTGTCGCGTATGTGGAGGATGCGCTTTTTCTCTGACGCGAGCACCTTCTATCCCGCTTCTCGCACCAGATCGCCCAGGACCGCCACGAGGGCCGATCTCTTGACCTCCCATTCTCTCACGAGCTGCTCTTTCAGCTCGCGCGCCTCCCTCTCGAGCCGTTTCCTGTGCCTGAGCAGCGTCCGGATGGACTCGAGAATCCCTTCGGCGCTGTGCGGGGTGTACACCGCCCCTTTATGGAAATATCTCCTCAATGCCTGTGTGTCGGAGAGGATCTGCGGCTTTTCGGCCGACACGGACTCGTAGGCCCCGCAGACCAGGCAGTCTTCCCGCTCGGTGAGGTCGATGGTCGCGTCAACGGAGTTGAGCAGCTCCGCATAGCGCTCCTCGGGGATATAGCCGGTCAGGGTGACGCCGGCGGGAAGGCTGTGGGGGTCGATGTTTCTCTTCCGATAGTTGCCCGTGACATAGATATGAACCCCGGGGTCCAGCGACCGGGCTGCCTCGAAAACCAGGCGGTAAGGCTCATCCTGAGCATAGGAACAGATGAAGAGGATGTTGAATCCGCCCTCGAGCTTTCTCTGTCCGGTTTTGGGCATGTCGGGTATCCGGTCCTGCAGGATGAACGGCCTGCCGCCGTTCTTTTTCACGTGCCCGTGCAGCCCCCGGTTCGTCACCAGGGTGAGATCCGCGTTTCTCTGGATGTAGCGGCTCAGCCGCATCAGCGAGGGCGACCTCCCTTCGTCGGGAAAGAGCCCCACGTTGTGGGCGTCCACGCAGACCCGGAAGCCGGCCGTCTTCTTCAGCGCCACCAGAAACGCCGAGAGCACGATGGAGGGGTTCTGGCAGCACACCAGGTCCGGCCTCCGCTTCAGCAGCACCGCAGAGGTCTTGCAGAGACCCTGCGCGTACTTTCTGACCGGGTTCTTCAGCTCGTCGACTTCCCGGAACTCATAGAGCGGTATTCCGAGCGCCCTGCTGATCTCCCGGTTTCTCCTCTGGTTCTCCCATGTGATCCAGACGGCTTTCATAGTCATACCCCAGGATATCGAAATAAAAGGACTCGTAATTGCGGATGACCCTGGGCCAGTCGTATTTCCGGGCGACGATCCTCCTGCCCTGTTCTCCCATCGATTCTCTGAGGCCTGCGTCCTTGAGCAGAATGCACAGTTTCTCGGCCATGGCCGGATAATCCCCGCTCGCTACGAGATAGCCGCTCACGCCGTCTTCCACGAGCTCGGTGTTGCCGCCCACGGCTGTCGCGACCACGGGAATGCCCGATGCCATGTATTCGAGGATCGCGTTACAGAAGCCTTCGGACTCCGACGATATGACCCCTATGTCCCAGGCCCTGATCGTCTCCGGAATATCCGTCACCGCGCCGAGAAACTCCACATGCCCGCCGACTCCCAGCTCCCGGCACAAGGCCTGAAGCTCTGCCTTGAGGTGTCCGTCTCCGGCAATGAAAAACCGCACATCGGGCACAACTCTGAACACCTCGGCCGCAGCGCGGATAAAGAGGTCCACCCGCTTGACCCGCCGGTTGAAGTTCGCCAGAATGCCCACCGAGAGGTCCCTGCCCGCGGCCTGCTGCACGGGCCCCTGGTCTCCGCCGGTCCTCGTGCAGCCGTCGAACAGGGTCGAGTCGATGCCGTTATAGATGACGTGGATCCTTCCCGGGTCCACCAGCTCGTCGTTCGCCACCTGCCGCCCGACCGCCTGCGAGTTCACCTGGAAGTGATCGACGAACCGGTCGGCCTGCCGGAGTAGAAAGATGAGCCCCCGAGAGTGCCAGAATCCCAGGTCTCTCCTGCAGCACACGATTTTTTTCGTCCCTGCGAGCATTCCGGCAAGGGTCCCGACGAGCTGCGCGTCCACGAAGTATGTCTGTATGATGTCGATCCGCCTTTCCTTCAGATACTGCACGAGCTCCAGCACCCCGGTGATGCACCGCGCGCTGAGGAGCGAGGGAATGCTGATCTGGCGGCGGCAGACGCTTTCATCGTCCAGGTGGAAGTAGGCGTTGGGAGGGCGGAGGATGATGAGATGCTTCTCGAACCGGTCCGGGGAGAGCGACGCCATGAGACCGAGCAGCTGCTTCTCGGTCCCGCCCACAGAATTTATGGTGTCTATGAGAAACGCTATTCGAATTTTTCTATTCATGATCACCCTTGAAAAACATCGTTGCCCGGCTGTTACCCGGGGTCGAAATCCCAGAAAACCCTGTCACCGTCTCCAAAGGTAAAAAACCAGTTTTCACCGCGCCCGATGCCCGGCGGCGGATCGGCCGATTCCGCATGGATATACTTGAGCGCGCCCGGATTATCCCGTGCCCGCACAAACATGAGCCTCTTGAGCGCGCCCGCAAACCTCCTGTCGGTGCAGAGCACCTCCAGCGTATCGGGGCGCTGCCTCTCGATTTCGATAACGGCCCGCCTCATGAGCGCCAGGAACACGTCCATCCGCCGGGGCGAGCAGAGAAAGTCGTAGACGGTCGCGATCCTCCTTCCGTCGTGCGCATCCCGCATCCGGAAGACCAGGTATCCCTGCAGCTCTGTCCCGCGGCTGCAGATCATCCGCACAAACCGGCATGAAGGGCTGTCCATGAACTTCCAGTTCAGGACATCCCCGGTGCGAAAGGCGATGAAGGGAAACTCCCGCCTCACAGCATGGAACAGGGCATCCACCCGCTCGTCGAAGCTTTCGACGATCCCGACGTCATAGCCTCTGCAGGAGTAGTCGGACAGGGACTTCTCCAGCCGGTAGAGCAGGCCCGCAAGCGCGCCCACCGATGCCTCCGCCGCATGGTTGAACACCGGGAGCCGGGTATTGACCATGTTTCTTATCGTATATCCTCTCACGTAGGTGGGGAGGCCATCGACAGGCAGCCACCCGCATCTTTCGAACACCCGCATGTTGGGGGCGTTCATCCACACCGCGACGGAGAACTCGGGACAGGCTTCGAGAATCGATTTCACAAATCTCTTTCCCAGGCCCCTTCCTCTCATTCCCGGATCCACCATGGTATCGTGATAGATGAACCCGTCCACATCCTCTCCGGATACGCTGAACCGAAACGGCATCATCCCTTCGTAGGCCGCAACTCTGCCCTCGATCTCCAGGACGAGGTAGTCGTTATGGGTCGCGGAGAACGGGTTTCCCTCCACCAGCCGCCTGAATGCGTTCACTCTCCGGGAGGCGAACGCCGCCCCTCCCTGCGCATTCCAGAACCTCTCGAATGCGCCCAGGTCGTCATGCCGGTATCGCCTGATGCGAAAATCGAGGCCGCGGGCGCTCGAATCGAAAAAACCGGTCATGTCCATTGCCGTTTATCCATGAATGCGGGGCCGTGAGAACACCTGCGCCATGCCTACCACTACAGTGATAATCAGTCGTGGGATCATCATGGGGTCATCTTCATGGAGTCATCATCGGGGTCAGGTCTTGACACGTGACATTGAAATGTCACGTGTCAAGACCTGACCCCGGTTCTGTGTTGAAATGTCACATGTCAAGACCTGACCCCGGTTCTGGACCCCGGTTCTGGACCCCGATTCTGTGAACGCGGAACCTCGCGGCAAGCCACGGCCGCGAGGCCTCAGGGAGAACGCCCGTGCCATGCCTAACAGGAATTCCGGACCTCCTGCCCGGAAATGGACCTGTGCACCCTCGATATGGATCTCTTCACCCACACCATGTGATGAACGTTCATCATGAAGCGGGAGTCGCTCATGGCGTTTTCGATCCCGTAGCGGCGGTAGCACATGGGATCGGTGCCTGGGTAGTTCGGCCCTCTCATCATGGTTACCGAGCATCGGATATTGTGCCCGGCCAGGAGCTCTCTGGTCGTGTCCTCGAAATCCCCTTCCTCGCCGTTGGGATAGCTGAAAAGGGTGCATTCTCCGCCTGTGATTCCTTTGACGTGCTCGATGGAAGACGTGATTTCGAACTCCTGCCTGTCGCGGGGCAACAGGCTCAGAATCGTGTGTGTGTGCGTGTGGGCCCCGAATTCGATGAGACCGCTCTTGTGCATCTCCTGAATGCTGCGGCTGTCGAGGATGCGAAATGGGCTCCCAAGGGGCACCTTGGGCCGTGAATGGTATCCGAGCGAGCCAACAATGCTCTCGACCTCCTGCACCAGCCGGTCGTGAGGCATTTTCTTGAGCATCCCCTGGAGTGTCGTGCAGGCGAGCGCGCGATCGTTCGGATTCGTCAGATCGTATCTGCGTCCTCTCCATACGATGCCTGTCTTTTTCGTTTCCGAGAAGGCCTGGTTCAGCATGCAGTACCAGAGTGTTTCATCGGTGTCGGTCAGACCGGTGACGAGAAACACCGTGGCCGGCAGACTGAGCTCCCGCAGGATGGGAAAGGCGATGTCGCGGACGCTCTGGAACCCGTCGTCAAACGTGATGGACAGCAGCGGCGGCCTGTGTATATTCCGGGAGGCGCTCAGCTCCAGAGCCTGAGACAGCGGCACGGCCGTGAAGTGCCTCTTCACGTAGAGCATCTGCCTGATGAACCTGTCCCGCGCGATGAAGCACTCGTCGTCTATGGGCAGGTTTCGGTCTCTTACGCCGTGATAGGTGATGACCGTATGCGCTTTTCTGAAAATTGTCCGGTTCAGAAACCAGGGCAGCCGGGTTCCGGCAAGCCCTCGATATATGCTCTCGCGTGCCTCATGTGGCAGCAGCTTTCTTTTTCTTTTTTCTGGATTTTCCACCAGTGGTTTGTGTCCTGACACTCCGGCCGGGCGGGTCTGCCCCCTGCTCCCGGCGCACGGCCCGGTCTTCCCGGTCCATCGAAGCCGTGCACGCCTGTTCGCCCGTTGTTCCGGACCGGGCCTTGTGATTGTTTCCGGGCTCACTCCGTTTCACCGCGGCACCTGCGGTCTCTCCGCCGGACATGCCCGGGGCGGAGGCAATCTCGCGGGCTTTCCGGGCCAGCTGCGGCACTATCTTGTGAATCTTCCATACCCTCCTGCCCTGATACTTCAAACGGCCCCATTCCGTCATGACTGCGTCATACAGCCTCCAGAAGGCATCGTAGCGATTCATGGCAATGGGCTCCGAGAGGGTCCTCATCCGGGCGCCGAACAGCCGCCGGCCGCTCACGACCTGTGCGCGCAGGGTATGATCCGTCCAGCATCCTGTCAGGGTCACCGCCTGCACGCCGCTCTCCGAGACATCGGCAGAGAATATGGCGGATTGCCTTCTCGCGCGTCCGGGCCTGAGCTTGGAGTGGATCACCTTTCCCTCACCGCTCACCCATCGCCAGTCGAGGTCGGAGAACAGGAAGTTGCCGAGGCTGTAGGCGATATATCCCCCGTGGTACCGTTCGACGCCCTGCAGCACATGCGGGTGATGCCCGACGACGAGGTCCGCGCCTGTGTCAATGATCGCGCGGGCCGCCCGCACCTGCTCCGGCGACGGGTATCTCCAGTCTTCCTTTCCCCAGTGGAGGTACACGGCGACAACGTGAACACTGCCCTTCAGGGATTTGATCGCGCCTGCGAGCTGATCGAGGTCGAGCGGCGCAATACCGCGGGAAGTCTCGGATGCATAAAACGGCGAGTCGATCGGAACATCGCAGCGCGCCAGGATGCCTATGGATATGCCTTTTTTCTCGATGACGGCGGGCCGATACGCGTCTTCGAGACACACCCCTGCACCGCAATGCATAATGCCCTGGGAGTCCAGCAGGCCGATCGTGTGATAAAAGGCCTGCTCGCGGTAGTCGAGGATATGGTTGTTGGCCAGCGAAAGCGCGGTGAACCCCGCTCTGCCGATGCCGGCCGCATATCCCGGATGGGCGCGCAGGCTCACTTTGAGCGGATAGGTCTCTCCGCCGAGGCAGAAGGGCGCTTCGAGGTTGCCGACGAGCACGTCGTGCCGGGCCAGCGGGCCCCGGACGAGCTCGAACGGATAGTCCGGGCCCTTGGCCTGATAGAGGGCGTCGTAACTGTGGGTAAGGGCGATATCGCCAACAAATCCGATTCTTATCATTGTTTTCATCCTCATTCCGGGATCGGAATCAGTCTTCTGGCAAACAGGTACTTGCCGGATTTCTCGCACGGGATGTCATCAACGAACTCATAGGTCATCCGCATCCGCGGGCCGAAGATCCGTTCCACGACGTCCTTCTGGTGCTCCATGACCTCGGGGCCGGGGAGCGGGTCGCGGGTCATCTTCAGGGTCAGGTGGTCTGTAGCGTCCTGGACGATCTGCATTTTTCCGAAGAATCCGGGCGCCGCGTTCACCATGTACATCACCAGGGCGATGGTGGACACCAGCTTCTTGTCGGGCGTGACGAAGACATCGAGGGCCCGGCCTACGATCTTGTCGATCAGGGGGAGGCCTCTGCCGCAGGGGCAGGTCTTGTCGCTCATCACGGCCATATCCGCCATATTGTAGCGGATGAAGGGCATCCCGTAGTTCAGCAGGTCGGTCACGATGACACCGCCCGCCTGCTCTCCGGATCCGGCCAGGCGCCTTTTGCCGGCAAGCTCCACATACAGGCATTCCGCATTGACGTGCATGCCGCAGCCCGCCCCGCACTCCTGGGCTATGGGGCCGACCTCGCGGGTCCGGTACGAGTCGAGGACGCCGCAGCGGAATACGTCGGCCGCAAGCCTTCTCTGATGATCGTAGAGCGGCTCCCCGGTGGTGATAAGCCCCCTGACGCGATGCCCGTCGATCCCCTTTTTCGCCATGTATTTGGCCAGCTCGTGGATGGGGCTGCAAAACGCCAGGATCGCGGCGGGCTTTTTTTTCTCGAACAGCCTCAGATATTCCTCGCATGCCCGATCGTCGATGAGAGCGGCCGGGAACAGCACATTTCTCTTGTAGAGCTCGTTTCGTATCCGGGACTTCCAGGTGTCGTGCCCGATAAAGTCCTGATGGGCGGGCCAGACCATGCCCAGATAGTCGCCGAAATCCCAGCCGGCCCAGCGGTTGAACCGGTAGATCGCGGCCTCTTTCATGGGCATGCACCGGTTGTCGCGGAAAAACCGCATCTTCACGTCCGAGGTGCCTCCGGTCTCGGCGTGGTGGAGCTCGCCGGGGGTAAAATTTCGTGCCTTGAGGGCGTCTACGTTGCTCCGTATCTGCTCCTTGGTGAGAACGGGAATAGCGGCCAGCTCGTCGGCGTCTTTGAACGTATACGGGTTGAATCCCGAGTCGTCGAACCTCTTTTTATAGAAGGCCGTGTTTTCATACGCGTGCACCAGGAGCTTCCTGAGCCTCTCGTTCTGCAGCTCCCGGATCCTCTCGGGCGGCCAGTACTGGCTCTCCTCCAGTGACTCCACGCCGCGCATGATTCCTGCAAGGCCTTCGCGGCGCGCTATGAGGGGGAATGTGATATGTTTTATGACATACTTGATCATACAGAACTACTCCGGTTTCATGTGATCGGACTCCGGGATGGGAGACCTCTCCTCCTTGAGCAGTATGTTCTGGACGGCCACGGTCAGTGCAGCCATCATGAACCAGAACCAGATCAGCGAGCCGTGGGTGAAATTTCCCACGAACAGCCTCACGAAGAGCCCGAGCTGAATTGCGGTGATAATGTTGGTGTAGTAGATATCCCGGGCCCGCGAGGGGTCGAGGGTTCGCTTGATGGCGGAAGCCCTCTTGAAGATCTGATAGATGAAGAAGAACCATACGACGCTCGCTATTCCGAGCTCGCCGAACAGCTCGCCGTAGAGGTTGTGCGAATAGAAATAATAATGGAAATAATGCCTCCGTGCTTCTGCATAGCAGCCGATGCCCACGCCGAGGACGGGACGCTTGATCATCATGGACACGCCGTTGACCAGCCCCAGGTACCTGTCCGATGCGGTCCTGCTCGCATGAATGCCCTCGGTGATGGTGGACATGTGGGAGATATAGTCGGACGCGGCGATGGTGAGGAAAACGAACATGAAGGCGCCTGCGATGATCCCGGCCTTCATCCTGTCGCGGGAAAAGTACACGATCCCCATCGCGGTGACGAAAAGCCCCAGAAACCCGCCCCTCGACTTTGAAGCATACACCCCGAACGCCAGGAGACCGAGGATGGCCAGCGAGATCGTCTTGACGAACATGGTCCTGTCTCTGAACGCGAAGAAGATCAGGACGGGGATGACCTGATTAAGGGTGTTGGCGAACGCCACATGGCCTGTCGCGGCACCGAACCGCCCGACGGCCACTGCGCCGTACAGCTGTTCATCGACGTTTCCGGAGATGTAATTGACGACCGGCTCGTAGGCGATCCACGCGGTGATCAGGATAAACGCCCAGAGGATGCGGGAAAGATCGGCCGAGGTATGCACGGTGGTGACGATCATGATATAGAAAATCGTCATCTTGAGCAGGAAATATCCTCCCTCGTTCCAGGAAACGCCGGGGAACAGGGAGAAGGCGACGGAGATCATTCCCACGGCGAACAGCAGCCACAGCGCGGTGTTGATGGGGTTTACCCTCGGGAGAAAATTGCCGTGGCCCCGGGTCGAAAACAGGATCCGGACCATGACGAACAGTGCGACGATCAGCTCAAACCGGACAGCCCCCAGCACAGGGTACATGTCTCCCAGCTTGGCATTGAGGACGACAAAATACGCGATCACCCCGTATACCGGGTTCTTCAGCGACATCACGAGCAGCGCTATGCTCGCGACAGGCACAATGATCTGGATCGATTCGGCGGATGGAAGCATGGTCATCTCCGTATTCGCGCGCCGCTTTTCCCGCTGCGGCCGCGTCCGGCGGGCGCGATCAATCCCACGGCTTCACCACGCCTTGCGCAGGTCTGAATATCGACGCGATTCCGCTCTTTTCCTCCGGGGTGAAAAAACTCATCAGATAAAGCGCCGCGGGAAAGAGAAGCACGAGCAGGGTCTTGACCAACAGGCCGGCATAGACCGAGCCGAGCTCGATCTGCTGCGAGAGAACGAAGATGCCCGCTGCCGCGAGGAAGATCTTGCCCATGCGGACGAACTCGAAATGGATTTTGAAGAACCTGTTGCTGAAAAAGTAGGTTGATGCGGCCTTGTAGATGTATGCGATGAGCGTGGCATAGGCTGCTCCGTACATTCCGTATCTCGGGATGAGCAGGAAGTTCAGGAGCAGGACCAGGGCCGCGTTGGAGACATTGATATAGGCCAGGTACTTGGTCTTCTTCTCGATGATGATGCCCATGTTGAAATGATAGTGGAAGGTGAAGATCACGTTCGCCAGGGCGATGACGGGCACGATCTTGTATGCGGACCAGAACTCCCTGTCTGCTATGATGACCAGGATGTCCCGGGTGAGCACGGCCACGCCGAGCGCCGTGAACGATATGAACAGGAGAAAATACGTGAATATCCGTCCGAACACCTCTTCTGCATTGTCCTGGGTGTACATCTCGAGCCTCCGCGGCTGCCATACCTGGTTGAAAGGCTCTGATATGAACGTGCCCGGCAGTATCCCGAACCGGTAGCCGAGGGAATAAAGCCCTGCCTCGGCGATGGAGCAGTAGCCCTTGAGGAAGAACCTGTCCGAGAGGTTCACGATCAGGGTCCCGAACTGCGAGGGGATCATGGGCAGCCCGAATTTCAGCATGTCTCTGACGATCGACGGGGAGTACCTGAGCCCCGCCTTCGCCAGCTGCGGAACATTGAGGACCAGGGTTGTGACGATGGAGGTGATCAGGGTGCTGATGAGGATGCCCAGCACCCCCATGCGCAGGAATATGATGAAGTAGATGTTCAGCCCTATGGCCAGAACGAGCCGGAAGATCGACAGGACCACATACTGGATCGATCTCAGGGTCACTCTGAGATAATTGAGGCCGATGGTGTTTATGGTCTGGAACCACAGGGACGCCAGCGCGATCAGGAAATAGGTGGAGAGATCGGAGGAGTCGAGAATGTATCGGGCCATGACCGGCGAGCCGAGCGAGAGTAGTCCGACGAAGAACAGCCCGAATATCCCGAGAAAGATATACGAAGAGCTCAGGACCAGCATCCGGTCGCTCTCCGCCGTGTAGTCGAAGTAGAATCGGTAAAAGGCCGACGATATGGCCGTTGCCAGGAGAACGCCGATGATATCGGTGCTCAGCCCCACGAGCTCTTTGATGCCGTATTCCCGGGTGGAGAGATACTGGGTGTAGACGGGAAGCAGAAGAAAGCCGACGATCTTGTTGGCGCTCGTGCCGATCCCGTATATGACCGAGTGCCTGGCAAGCAGTTTTGACTCGTCACGGACATGGATTGCCACAGATATGATCTCAGGAAAAAACGCTCACTCGCGCGGAGCTCAAGGAATGATAGTCCACCGCGCCCGGTTGCGCGGAGATGTCTCAAGCGACGCTCTGCCTGCCCGGCTCTGCGGATTTCGCCTGCGATGTCGAATGGAAGACGTGGATAAGGTCCTTCACCTGCACCGTGACATCGTACATCGAACCGACCGGGGCGGCCTTCTCAGGCCCTGAAAGATCGGCGTCCTTCCGGATGTACTTTCCGTATGCATCGTCCAGCGCGCTCAGCAGGGACCCGTAGTCGTCGTGAGGCGCATGATGGAAGTTGCCGTATTCGCGCAGGACCTCCAGCGTCTCTCCCTGAGGGATAATGGCCAGGATCGGCCGGTTCAGGGCCATGTATTCGTAGAGCTTGGAGGCTATGACCCCGGCGCTCCTGCTGTCGTTGCCGATGATGAGAAGAAGGAGATCGGCGCCTTTGAGCTTTTGGATGATCTCTGTCTGAGGGACGAGCCCGCTGGTCTTCACGACATCCCCTATGCCCAGCTCGCGGGCAAGCGTCCCGGCCCTCTCGGTCCCCATGCCGAAAAAGAGGGCCTGGACGTCTTTCCGCACGCTCCGATCTTTCGTTTCCAGCCACTTTGCCAGGCCGCGGACGAAGAAGTCGGGAGTGATGGTGCCGTACAGGGTCCCGGCAAAGAGAATGGTGAACTTATCAAACGCGGCGGCCTGCACATTCTCGAACAGAGCCGGATCAAACCCGTTCCTGATCACTATGAACTTGGAGCGCTGATCGGGGTGTCTCTCCTGCATGGCCTTCTGGTGATACCGGGTCACCACGATCACGGTATCCGCCGCCCTGACGATCAATTTCTCGAGCCACTCGTGCAGCTTGAGCTCCAGACGGGAAAGATCCCGGGTGTTGAAGTTGCCGACGATGGGGTCCCTGAGATCCGCCACCCAGGGCGTGCGGAATATTTTCGAAAGGATGAGGCCCGTGAGATGCTCTGAATGAGGGGGGGACGTGGTGTAGATCACGTCGAACTTTTCTTTCGTCATGAGCATTGCGCCTTTGATCATAGCGAAAGGCACCCAGAACAGCATATGATCCGGGATGGAGAAAAGTCTGAGCAGTATCGAAAAAAAGAGCCCTTTCGCTCTCCGCACCGCTGCCGGCAGTCCGCCCGTGCGCCCGGCATTGCCTTGGGCCTCCGGCTCGGCCGTCCTCTGAGCCTCGCGCGCACGGTACTGCCGGATAACCCTCCACATATCTATGGTCGCTGTCCTGTGCACCCGGACATCTTCAGGTATCCGCTTCAGGAGACTGTGATCGCTGTGGATGTCCTTTGACTCCCTGATCGTGATGACCGTGGGCTTCCATCCGTTGTCCGGGAGATACTGGCAGAAACGCAAGGTGCGGTACACTCCCGCGTGCGCTATGGGAGGGAATCCGTATGCGATCATCAGCACCTTCTTTCCGGAAAGAATATTCGCGTCCATATCATCTCTCTCCTATCTTCCGTGCCGGGTACCCCGCAAGGACCGTTCCGGCCGGATATTCCTTGCGGCCCACCACGGAGTTTGCCGCGACCACGCACCTGTCGCCAAGGACGACACCGGGCATGATGAATG
>Ga0116160_1001208_pt1 | contig 27521 bp, 21 predicted proteins | sample AD_JPNAS2_MetaG_FD_89879 | JGI IMG/M metagenome (GOLD analysis project Ga0116160, IMG submission 89879) | Active sludge microbial communities of municipal wastewater-treating anaerobic digesters from Japan - AD_JPNAS2_MetaG | ecosystem: Engineered > Bioreactor > Anaerobic > Digestate | place...
ATGGTGTGGGGACATTGTGTACTCCTTCGGTTGTTTTGTTGAAAATCTTATTCTACCGAAAAGAGTCGCAATGTCTCCTTTTTTGTTTCTCAATAATTGCGTTTCGAATTTGAACCCGCGTTCTCAATAATTGCGTTTCGAATTTGAACCCGCGTTTCTTTTTTGTGGCTTTAAAGAGGAACGTGCTACAATACCGATCCCGCTTTCGGGGCGTAGCGTAGCCCGGTTATCGCGCCTGGTTTGGGACCAGGAGGTCGGCGGTTCGAATCCGCCCGCCCCGACCATTTCATTACAGATTTTGTGTTTGCCAGCCCCGGGCAGCACCCGCTTCCACCAGTGTCCTATTTGCAGTCACCACAAGTGTCTGCCAATGGCGGGGCAGGGCATCCAGTAAAGTGAAAAACTCATCCGTCCCTGCCGGCAGCTCTTCCTGCTGTAAAGCCGCGTCTACAATGAAAAGTCTGTTTCCGGCTTCGCCTGCGAGAACAAGTGCTGCGGCAATTTTTACAGCCATATAAAGCGTGAGTGGGGAGGGCATCTCTGTCGCTGTATCTGCGTGTGCTGTAATGGATGCTTTTCCTTCCGCATTGAGTGCGATCTGCACCCGGGCAGATGACAAACCTGCTGTCTGCAGCAGCTCTGTAGCCCGGGCGGCAATAAGCGCACAGCGTTCCGGTCTGTCTGTCAGCAGGCTTTCCTGAATCAGAGACACAACAAGCGCTCCGGCGCTGATGATTTTCTGCACCTGTTGCAGGTTTTTTTCTGTCCACAGCAGTTCTTCTGCTATGACGCCGGAGGGGCGCTGCTCCGTGGTGAGCCTGCTGTAGCGGAGCCAGGCGTCCTGCCAGCGCTGCCGCACAGCGGCACATTCCTTCTCCACCTGATTCAAGGAGGCGTTCAGCTGCCGCAGTGCACCTTCCTCTTCATCCCCTGCCAGCCCTTCAGGCAGCAGCAGCTCTCCCTGTACTCTGATTGGTCCCTGCCGGTAAGTATTGAGTTTTGCCTTCAGAAGATCAATTTCTGCTTGGATCGCTTTGAATTTGGCACCCTGGTCACCTGCTTCTGCGGCTTCTTCCAGTGTGGAGAAGCCCAGCGCTTTCAGAAGCGTCTGACGCTGTTCTTCATAGCGTGCCAATTGTTCCCTGTCGTTCCGTTCTCTTTCCTGCAGTTTTTGTGCCTGACGTGCCAGGAGTTCCGATGAATCCATGGAAGTCAGGGCATCGTCAAGAAAAGACCGGTAATTTGCGCAAAGGTCGTCCAGTTCAGTGTATACGACTTCCTGTGCGAAGCCGTTTTCACGCATAAGCGTTCTGAATTGCTCCATCTGCTGGTTGAATTTGTCTCTTTGCGCGTGCTGTTCATTATCAAAAAAGGTTTTTCGTGCGAAAAGGCTTTGGCGGCAGTTCTGTCGGTTCGCCAGCTGGAGCTTGACATCTTTGCAGCGACGGTAATTTGCGATGGCATCGGCAACATACGAATCCATGATGCTCGTGCTTTCAGGCACCTTCCCCACCAGTGCAAGATGGGCACAGAGCGTTTCAAAGAGAGCAGGCACGCGTTCCTCGCATTCCAAACACAGCTGGCGTGCCTGTTCCACTTCTTTGGATGTGTCGATGATCTGCTGCGTGATTTCTCTGTGATTTTCATAAAGAGTTGAGAGTTCTCTGGGTGATTGGCAGCCTAACTGCTGCATCAGATCTTCAATATACGTGTCTCTATGATTGATTGTTTCCTGCAGTAAATCCAGTTCGGCGTGATCTTCGGCAATGGCCTGATTCAGGTTTCGTACCTGCCGGTCAGCAAAAAAAGCGTGCAGAAAAAAATAGACCACACATATGAGCAAAGCCGCAACTACCAGCAGAATCGGAGTTTTCTCCAAAAAGAAATAAGCGCCGGCAGCACCACACATGAGCAGAAAACAACCGATGGCGAGCCATTGCTGGCTCTGCTGAAAATCCTGCTGTTCATCACGGATGCTTTGCTTCTTGTCCACTTCTTCCGCTATCAGTGGATAGCGTTCCCGGGCTGCTTTCCGCTTCTGCTCGTTCTGAACCATGATGGAGGTGAAGTCACCCGCCTGTTCAAAGATGGGCCCATGTATTTCCCATGCCCGCTGAAGCCTGTCCAGTTCTTTTTCCAGACTTGCACAGCGCTCGGCTTCATTCTTTTGTTCCTCGATGGCATTTTTGCAGGACTGCAGCACGATATTCAGGAAGTCCGCCGGATCGGGCGGCAGTTTGCTGAAGTCAGGTAGGCTGCTGAGTTCCGCCTGTGCCTGCGTGATGAACCTGTCTTCCCGATCCATCTGCTGTTGTATTTCATCGAGCCGCACTTCATTTTCAGCGATCTTGTTGGACGTTTGCCGAATGGAACGCTCAAGCGCTTCAGGATAAGTTGCCGGTGCCTTATATTTATGACTGCTTTCCCCCGGCAGCAGCTCCAGTTTCTCCTGCACCAGCTGCAGTTCATCGCCGGTTTTTTCCAGTTGGCACTGAACGGTTTTGACCAGCGTTGTCATGCGGTTCAGTTCAGCCATCTGCTCTGAACTCAGGAGCGGTGTGGTGCCGAGTGCATCCCGGGCGGATTCCAGATCAGCAATTTCTTTTTCAAGGTTCTTCACATTTCTGGCTGTCAGAAGATCGATCTGTTTCTGCAGCGCTGCCCGCCGACTGCCCAGTTCCTTCAGACGGCAGCGATTTTCTTTCAGTGTTTTGGCGACCGCAAAAAGCTCCGACGGCATGGACACAGTCTGTTTTTTCTCTTCAGCAAGTTTATGGATCTTTTCCTTCAGGCTGGTGAGATAAGATCCCGGGCGGTTGCCGCGCCCCAGCGACACTGCCAGTTCATCCAATATCCTCATGGCTTCGGTGAGCCCTTTGGCAGAGCTGCCGCTTTCAATGAGCGGAGCGAGCTGTGTCACCAGCAGGGCTTCTTTTTCATGTTCTGCCTGCAGTGCATCTCCTAATGACAGGTGAAACAAATCCTGCTGACCCCGAAAAAAAGCGTCACTGTCCGGATCATCCGGAGCGGGATTGCTGTCCGAAACTTCAGCAAAAAGGCTGTCCTGAAGACCTGCAGTAATTCTTTTCCGGTAGTCCAGTCGAACGCTGGAGTAACCGGGCAAAGAGAAAACTTGAGATGCTTCATTGGCAGTTTCCAGGGGGGCGGGCTGCTGCTGATGGATTTCTGTGCTGAGGAAACGGGCAGTTTCAGAAGCAGGACAATACAGCAGGCATCGCTCGGTACCCAAAGCCCGGACGACAGATTCGCGCGTTTCCGGATGCAGATATGAAAGAGTCGTGAGAATCATGGCTCGCTCAATCCCTCAGCATTCAGGCCGGCATGAGTGTCATAAACTGCCTTAAACAGAAGACGAAGACTCATTTCCAGCCGCTGTTTTTCTTCATAATCGGTACAGTCCCGGAGGCGCTGCAAAATCTGTGCTGCAATATCCCGTGTCAGGATTTCTGTTCCTGCCGCCGAAAGAGAATCAGGATTCAGCCGGGACATGTCTTCCACTTCCAGATGTTGAAGTTTTGGACGTAAGTGCTTGATAAAACCGTGCAGGTGATCGATCATACGCCCGTTTTTAGTCCCTGTGATGACAAGTTTTAAAAGAACTCGTTTGAGATGCTGTTCTGGCAGTGCGAGCAGCTGCGCCGCGTTTTCATCCGGTGAAGGAAGATCAGCGATATCGAGGCTGCGCTTTTCAAAAAGCAAGGAGGAGGAAGGCAGTGTTTCCACAGTTGTATGTATGGAAGCGTGGTCGTCCAGTGTTATATTCACTTTGAAGAAATGCTTCTCTCCGCATTCATCGAAAGAGAGTGCCTGCGGTGCAGCTGCAGCACACCCGCATACGCCTGCCTTTTCTTTAAGATCAGCGGTTATCTGGCAGGTTCCAAGCGCCAGATAGGCCAATCGGGAAGGGACTTCCTGCAGTTCGTCCAGGGATGTATTGCCGCAATCGATACCGGCAATATGGATCCGCCCGTCTTCAGGGAAATGCAGATTCCTGAAATCAAGAGGCGTGGCTGCGTCCGTCCTGCCATGTATCGTTACGGGCAGGTGCGGATGATCAACACTTGACCATGCAGTGCCGGAAAAAACAGTTACGTTGTCAGGCACCAGAGCAAAGTCCCAGGGGGAAAGATCATGAAGTCCTTCATGTGCCCCCGGAAAAATATAAACAGGAGTGGGGGCGACCTGTTCCAGGCACTCGAGAACCCGCAGCAGCAAATCAGCGCGGACAGGAAGGGTCGCAAAGAGTCCGCCGCTGAGAATGATCATATCAGCGGGCAAGCTTTGCGCCTGCTGTGCGAGCTTTTCAAGCACATCCTTCTGAGCCGCCCGAAGTGCATCGCCGGTTTCCGGAGATACACCCAAAGCCTCAAAAGTGTTGTTGAGACGCAAGGCCCCGGCATGCAGAAGTCTGACATGTTTCATAATAAAATGGGGATCCTCTTATTGACTGCAAGTAGAATACAGTATGTTCATAGTGTGTCACAAATCAAAATGAATTCCAAACTTTCCGGACTGCACGAGGACTGCTGCCGGGCGCTTTCATAGCGGTGCCATCGGGAAAATCATTGCAGGAATGGATCAGCCGCTTCCGGTGAAAAGGCAATACGGTGACAGGGTTTTGCTGATAAAATTGAAACAGCGGTGCAGGGCTATTATACTGAAGTATTCCGCCTGTATGCCCGCAGCGGATTCTGATCGTTATAAAGGAACCTCTCCTGGCCAGTCGATGGAGAGTCATGTCAATACCGTCCTTTTAAACACCCAAAACCCTGGAGAGATCCCTTATGCGGTACCCGCAGCTTTATATTGCATTACTGTGCCTGATAGCTGTTCCGTGTCTTTTTGCACAGACAGAGGAAGGCGCGGAGCCGCCTGCAGTTTTGACTGATATCCCGACAAGTGCAGAGGTTCAGCCGGGTCAGGAGCAGGCGCCTGTATTTACAAGTCTCCTTCAGGCAGTAGCTGCGAAAAATATTTATGCTTCTCTTGTGTTGATTGAAAAGGGAGCCGCAGATAATGAGACTGACGAAACAGGTAAAAATGCGCTGCTTCTTGCTGCCGGGTCGAACATGCCTGCTGTTGTCGATCTGCTGATAGAAAAGGGCGACAATCTGCTGGCGAAGGATGCGCTGGGAAACACGGCACTCCATCTGGCGGCACGGGCAAATGATGTGTATACCACGGCGATGCTGCTTGATAAGGGAATTCCCATAGAGAGCCTTAACGAGCGTATTTATGCACCTCTTCTGGAAGCTGCAGATGCTGGAAGCCTGGACACATGCAGATTTCTTGTGGAAAAAGGGGAAAGCCCTCTGACGAGTTATGATGAAGAAACTTATTTTTCGGCTTTTCATGCGGCAGCAAAAAATCATCGCTGGGATGTTACGGCACTGTTTCGCGAGATGGGCTACCGTCCCGACGTTTTTCAGGATGCGGCTTTGGGTGATTTGCCCCGCCTGCAAAAGTATGCGGATGAGGATCCGGCGCAATTTTCGCTGGTCTCCAGGACGGGGATGACCCCTCTCATCGCATCGATGGCTTCGAACAGCCCTGAGGCAGTCGAAATTATCCTGAAAACGGGCATCCGTCAGACCTCCAATCTGGAAGGGGAGACACCCGCTGTTCTGGCTGTAAAAGCGGGACGTCAGGATTACCTGGCTCTTTTTTTTAAGTACGGAGCAAGCCCGGACGGTCGGGACGGTGGGTTTTACGGATGGACTTTACTAGCCCATGCCACTATGACAGAGGATCTGGAGATGATGGATTTTCTGCTCAGAAATGGTGCCCATATCGGATACCTTTCAGCGAAAGGCGAAGCACCGATTCATGTGGCGGCGGCTCGCAATTTAGAATCTGCGCTGCGTTTTCTGCTGGAACGAGGTGCTATTGTGGATACACGTAGTGGCGCGGCGCAGACGCCACTGCATCTGGCGGCTGAGAAAAACAATACCGTTTTCGCAGAACTGCTTCTTGCCAATGGCGCCAAAATACAGGCGACAGACAAACGACGATGGACACCGCTTCATATAGCGGCCGATGCCGGAAACGAAGCGATGATCCGTCTTTTGCTTGCCAACAATGCCGATGTAAATGCGCAGGATAAGCAGGGGCGTACCCCTTTGAATCTGGCGACAGCTAAAGGAAACCACGCCATTGCCGCCTTGCTTCTGGAATCGGGAACCGATCCGGATTTGTCGGATCAGAAGGAGCAAACACCGCTGCACCGTGCCGCCGCTCTGGGTGATATGCAGCTTTCAAAAACGCTTCTGGATTCCAATGCAATCGTGGACAGTACGGATGTGACCGGCAAAACACCTCTTTTTGTTGCGCTGGAAGAGGATCATTATGAACTGGCGCGCATGCTGGCTGAAGCAGGCGCTTCACTGGGGATCAAAGACAACGAAGGGGCTACGCTGCTGTTTCCGGCTGCCTCCAATGAGAACGATTCCGCTGTACGCTGGCTGGTCGGACAGCAATTGGATGTCAATGCTGTGGACGAAGAAGGTACTACCCCGCTGCATGTTGCCGCCCGGTTTGGATGTGAGGATTCCATCAAATTTCTTGTTGCGCAAGGTGCCAGTGTAAATGCGGCAGATAAGGATGGATGCACCCCGCTGCATCTGGCGGCGGCCCGCGGGCACATGATGAATATCAACGCATTGCTCGATAAAGGGGCTGACATGCGTGCCCGGGATCATCAGGGATGGCTGCCGCTGCACTACAGTGCCGCAAAAGGGCATTGGGGGCCGCTGCAGCTTTTTATACTTCGAGGGATCCCTGTCAATGAGCCTGCTAATGACGGCAATACAGCGCTTCATCTGATCGTTCAGGGAGGCTTTCACCGCACAGCCTCGCTTTTGCTGACCCGGGGTGCGGATTTTACCGCCAGGAATGCCGCGGGCGAAACGCCCATGGATCTGATTAAGAAAGCCAGGGAGGATTATGAAGCCAGAAACGACCTGAGTTCTCTGGAAAAGGCGACCCGTGTAGCCCTCGCCCAGACACAGGTTTTCTTTCAGGCGGTGCTGCTCGACGAATTGAGCAATGCGGTCGAGAGAAAAGACAAAGCATTTCTCCAGAGCTTCCTCGATTCTTATCCTGAATTGGTGAACGGGTCACTTTTCGGCCGGTCGGTCCTGTACCGTGCCGTCACAGGGGGTGATGTACCCGTGGTAACACTTCTGCTGGAACGCGGTGCAGATCCGAATGTGCCTGCCGTCACTAAAAACAAATCGACGCCGCTGCATCTTGCCGCCGAGCGCAGTAACAAAGAATTGATTGAGCTGCTGCTGAAAGCGGGGGCTGATGTCGATCAGCCCGATGCCGTTGGCGTGACACCTCTTGCGGTTGCCCGGCGTATTGGTCGTACTGATATAATAGACCGCATGAGCGAATTCTCCGGTAAACAGGGAAAAACGCTGCAGGAGGGCGCCGCTGCAGAACAGAAATAAGGTGGGTTTGTTATGACAGATGACGGGGCGAAAGGTGGCCGTTTTTTTGCCCGGACGGGCTTTTGGCTGACAACAGCTTTGCTCTGGCTTTTATGCGGCGTCTGGTATTTTCTTCCCCGGCAGTCCGGGCAGGTGGAACTGTGGTATTCCCGGGGGCTTTTCAAAAGCCTGGCTTTTCTGATTGTGCCTTTAACAGACAGCCTTCCCTTTTCTCTGGCAATAACATTGCTTGTTGCCTTCCCTCTGGTGCTGGCGGGTGTTTTTGTCGCTGAAGTGATTTCCGCTCTCCGCCAAAAAGAAAAAGTGACAATACGCGTCCTTTCCCGCGGAATAAAAATTCTGCTTTTCCTCCTTCCTTTTCTCTGGTGCTGGTTTCTGCTTTTCTGGGGCATCGGATATGGCAGGGACCCGATGGAAACCCGGCTGCATATGGACAATGAAGCTGTAGCGGAGAGCGAACTGCTGCAGATTGCCGACACGCTTTACGGTGTTCTTACCCGGGATCTCCCCCGGGATGCGGAAGAACGTAATATTAGCCGTGCAGTTCGATCCATTTCGTATGCCATGCAGCGGGTTGTTCTGCGCTGGGAAGGACGAAGTGCCGCTGTACCCCGCCGTGTCAAGGCGACCCCGCCCGGGCTTCTGCTGTTAAACGGAACTTCAGGCATCTGTTCTCCTTATACATTGGAGGCGCATGTGGATGGCGCACTACCCGACACCTTTTTTGTGGCCGTCGCTGCCCACGAACTGGGACATATCGCCGGAGTATGCGATGAAGGCGAAACCAATCTGATAGGCTATGCTGCCGGTCTTCAGGCGGAAAACAGTTATGCGCGGTACTGCGTTGCGCTGGATCTTTACGTTGATGTCGCCCGCCAGTTAAGCCCTGAATTGCGCCAGGCGGCTATGGCACGCCTTCCTCAAAGCGCTCTGGATGATATCCGGAAAGCCGGAGAGGCGAGCCGCCGGTATCGTATCGAATTTTTTCACAAGTGGAGCTGGCGCATGTACAACCATTACCTGAAGTCGCAGGGAGTGAAAGACGGGGTGCGCAGCTATGGTCGCGGGGTGCAACTCGTGGTAAAAGCGTGGCGTGCCGGTATGCTTCCTCTTGCGGGCTGACTGACAAATCAGTGCCACAGCCCGGGGATGGAGGTGCTGCAGTCCGGACATCTGCCCTGATGAAGTCTGTTGCGCACCACAAAAAATCCCTGCCTTTCGATCAGCAGTATGCCACAGCCGGGGCAGAGGGTATGTTCACGTGCCTGCCTGCACAACCCGGTATTTCCGGTGTAAACAAAGTGCAGCCCTTCATCACGCCCGATATTCCACGCCCGGGTCAGTACATCAGCGGAGGTGGCATCTGCATCCTGATATCTGTATTGCGGGCGAAAGCCGGTGATATGCCAGGGAATGTCCGGGCTGAGTGAGGCGAGAAATGCCGCTATGGCGGAGAGTTCTTTTTCATCGTCGTTAAATCCGGGTACGATTAAAGTGACTACTTCCAGCCAAACATCCGATGCCGCCAATCGGGTTATCGTGTCCAGCACAGGTGCAAGCCGTCCGCCCAGTTTGCGGTAGCCTTCAGCGGTAAAGCACTTCAGATCCACCTTGAACATATCCATAAAAGGAAGCAGTCGGGAGAGGAGCTCCGGCGTGGCAAAGCCATTGCTCACAAAACCGCATTTAATCCCGGCAGCGTGTGCCTCTTCAAAAAGGGCGAGTGCCCAGTCGCTCGTAATCAGCGGTTCGTTATAGGTACTTATGAGAGCGGGAAGCCCGTTTTTCTGTGCAAGTGCCAGAACTTGCTCCGGGGTATTCGGCGTCAAACCTGTGCAGGCATCGTGATCACGGAGCGCCTGACTGCTCTGCCAGTTCTGGCAGAAATCGCAGCGAAAATTGCAGCCCAGCATACCGAAAGAGAGAGAAGAGCGTCCGGGAAGCACATGGAAAAAAGGCTTTTTTTCGACAGGATCAACGGCAAGCCCGGCGAGATATCCATAAGGAACCCGCAGTTCTCCGTCCTGGTTAAAGCGAAGACGGCAGATGCCGCGCTGCCCGGGTGACAGTGTGCAGCGGTGGGCACAGGCAAGGCATCTTACTGCCTTGTCGGGTAGTTTCTCGACCAGCAGCCTGTCCGCCGGTGCTGTGTAAGCGTCCAGCAGGGCCTGATAATCCGCCGATGGTTGTGAACTTTGACCCATTGCATGCTCCAGGTTAAAGGCGCATCCAACACGCACAAACCCAATGTCATTATTCCTCTGCGGCGGGGCTGATCGTTTTGCGATAAATGTGGCCTGCCGCAACAAGCAAAGTAAAAACAGTCATGACTACAGCAGTCCAGCGACCGCCGATCTTGCCGTAAATGCCCCAGAGGCTTCCGAAAAAGGCGCAAAAGAGGGAAAGGGACATGAGCGAATTCCACAGGATTCTTTTTCCGCCCCGGGGCATGGCATCTTTCAGCACCTTTTTCTGATTCATCAGCAGGAAGAAAGTCAGATAGGCAAGAGGAAGCAAGGTCATACAGAAGACAGAAGTCGGGGTTGCAACCGCCATGAGCGCTCCATCCCACGAGAGCATGACAAAGAGGGAAATAGAAGTCATGGCCCCACCCACAAACTGCGGCCATCCTCTGGCAGGACGGTTCAGAAGTTCGCAGAAGCAGAGGCTGTTGATTACCATCAGCATCGTTGCCGCTGAAATGCCCATTCCCAGAATACCCAGACCAAAAATATACCGGGCGATAAGCGATCCGGTCAGAGGCTCTAGCGATGCCGCAAGCTGCGGGGCATCCCGTCGCGCAAGCATGGCGGCAAGAGTCTTTTCAGAGATATCCAGCGTAGAAATCCGATCTGCCAATGCCTCGTTTTCCGGCGACGCACCGCCTGCCTGCGCGCGCTCCCATTGAATCCGCTCAGTCAGCAGCCCGTCATAGCTTTTTTGCAGACTTGCGTCTACAGTGATTTTCTTGCCGGACGCATCCACAGGCGAGATAAGTCCCGCCGGTACTTTGGCGTGCAGCTGCGTGGAAGCCGCAATTACCACACAGGATGTGGCGAGCATAAAAGGAATGAAAAGCCCCGTGGACAAATCAAATATGGCAAGCCCCCGGAAATCGCGATCCCACCCTTTGCGCAGCATGGAATAGGGGAACATGATCGTCATGTTGATGCCGACGGCTGTGGCAAAGGCGGCGATGATGAAATCGCGCTGGTCGCTCAGAATCTTTCCCGTCCAGAAAGCGCGGAACTGTTCCGGAACTTCAGACAGGTAGGGGGCCAGTTTAGGACCGGGCTCAAACATCATATTTACCCGGGGAATAAACCCGCCCATATATTCACGCCAGTCGGCAAGTCCGTCCCGGGTAATGACAAAGACCACACCGAAAAAACAGAAAACCGTAAGACCCACCATGCATTTCATGATTGTCTCGAAGATTTTCATGCCTTTGCCGCCGGAGCTGTAAAGGCTTAAAAAAAGGATGTTCAGGACCAGAATGCAGAGGGCTGCGGCCAGTCGGCCGTGAGAGCCGAAGAGACCTGCCTGGCCCAGGACTTGCGGAAAAAGGAGTTTGGTCAAAGAGGCAAGTGCCAGTCCGAACTGAGGCATGCTCCACACCAGATTGGCGACCATGGAAGCAAAAAGCCAGCTCCAGCCCAGTACAGGATTAATGTGGCGGTTAATCATCCGCAGCGGTCGCTCTCCGGTCGACAGGGTGACATAGGAGATGGCGCTGAGCATGATGATCCCTACAGCCATTGCTACCGGCTGAAGCCAGAGAAAAGTAAAGCCGGTGAGCACTGCCAGATACAGGCTGTTCGATAAGGTGCCACCGCCCAGTGTGATGGCGCTTTGCAGCCAGCCGGGGCCGGAGAGGCGTATTAGAACGCCGAGAAAAGGAAGTCTGCCTTTGGCACGCGCCGTGTTGAGAAGCGCCCGGTCACGCTCAATGGTGGTGTTTACTGAAAAGCTGACAGGCGGTTTACTGGAAGAGGATGACATCTTTTTTCCTTCCTCATGCTGAATCGGAACAGATCCTGCAGACCTGAAAAAGACCGGTTTGAGAATAGCACATTGATTTGGAAGAGTTCCAGAAACAAGGCGTGCACAAATAATTCGGAAATAAAGCAGGCTGCCCGAACTTCCGGAAGAAGCATAAAGGTAAATTGAAGAAGTGCGGGTGCAGATCCCGCACCCGGTTACCACTTATAGGTATACCCCAATGCTGCCGACACCGCTTTTGATTCTATAGTCGTGTTGCGTCCCAAAATGGAAAGCAAATCGCCGCATCCTGCTTCCCGTTCCCGATTCCTGAACGCATAGACCCCCGATAAATGAATCTCATTCTTCTCATTAATGGCATGAGATACACCCAAAGTGGCGTGGTGCTCTACGACGACCGGAACGAGTGCTGAAAGGAAAACAGCATCCTTCTGTACAGGTGTGTTGCTGTAGGCGTAGCCGGCGGCAAGTGTCCATTTCGGATGCACTTTCCATTCTGCGCCGAGTTTTATGCCGTTTTGATTTGTCCAGCCGAACCCGCCGGAGCGGAACATGGGGGAGCCGTACGTGCGGATGCGTCGCCAATGCAGCCATTTGTAATCAGCCGTCACTTCAAATTTAGGGGTGAAGCGATATGCAATACCGACTTGAAGCGTTCGGGGAGTATCCAGAGGAGCACTCAGCAAATCAGCATATTTGCTCATTGCCTCCGTCCAGTGACGCGAACTGTAGTTCAATCCTACTGAAAGCTTGTCCCAGGCGCGATAGACACCGAAGCCCAGCCCTGCACCTAAAGCGCTGTCCCATTTATTGTTGTACTCGGCGCCGGAAAGTCCCAGAGTGATGTGATCTGTCCTGAAGCGGTTCAATGAAAGATGAAGCCCCAGACCCACAGACCACCCATTATCAAAACGATAGGCATAACTGAGCACGCCGCGAATGTGCTGATACGACAGCCGCCGATCGGTATTGCCCAAAAGCCGGCCCATGATGGTTCTGGAATGAGGATAATCCACACCGGCGCCGCTTGGGATAAAAAGACCACCGCCCAGCGTGCCCGTTTTCAAAGGGAGGATAAAGCCCGTCGATACAATATTGAAAAGGTTCTCAGATTCTTGCGTGCCGTCGAAAGGATTGCTGATTAAGCCGCGGGCGGTCATGCGGGAGGTGGCAAGCACGCTGTACCAGTTCACATCCAGCCGGCGTTCCAGATCAACCATGGAAGCCGGGTTCATATAACTCCAGTACGCACTGCGCGGGCTTGCCACGCCACTGGAAGCTCGCCCTAGCTGCAAAGCATCGTTGCCCAGAAGAAAAACGCCTTCTCCCGCATGGGAGCTAAGCGTAATCCCTGTAAAAGTGAGGAAAAAGAGTAAGCCCGCAAGGGCTGCCCGGAAAAGGGCATTTTGAGAATGGCTCATGAGAGCGCTCCTTGGATTAAAAGTATAAAAAGATTAAATAATAATAGGATGAAGCCCGCTGCTATAATGCTCGGCTCTGGCATAATTTAACCGGATGAGAAGACTGTCCGATTTTAAGCAAAATCTGAATATTTATAACATAGTGCTTTTAGTGGATTCAAAAGGAATTCGGAAGTTCTATAATGCATGTCAATATTATTAGTATTGTGCAATGAGATACAATCCCTTCACATTCTATTGCTGTTTTAGAATTACATGGTTACGACTTATGTTAGATTGATAAAAAGAAAAAAAAGATTCAGACATCCACTTGATAGAGAACAGCCAGGGCAGGATGCACGCAAAAAAAGTCCGAAATACCCCGAAACAGTGCAGCAACACTGCTTAAACCTGATTTGAGGAAACGCTTTCCTTTAAAGTAAACCTAAGTGCTTATAAAACAGCAAGATACGGGATAAAAATTATGGCACGTTAGTTGCTCTTAGAAGTGTATGAAAAAAATCTTCCTATATTTTGCTATCCTGGCGCTTCTGCCAATGCTGAATACCTTCGGTGCAGACGTAACCGTTGAAGTGGACCCTTTGCCCCGTGATTTTCCTTTGAATATTGAAAGCCGGATCAGCTGGACTTTTTCCTGGACGGATGCGGATGCATCTCGTGCGCTTCTGCCCCCGGTACTTCCGGAAATTGAATGGGGCAGACTGAGAGTACTGTCAGCCAGGATCCACAAAAATGGCGCTCAGATGAAAGCTGTGACTGTTCTTGGTATAACGCCTGTGCAGCCGGGCAATCATGTGTTGCCTGCCTTGACTTTTCAATTCTTTCCCCTTGAAGAAAAAGACAAGGGAGAACAGAGCGTAACTGAGTTGCTGCCTGCTGCATCTGAAAGCGTGATAACTGAAGCGCTGGATATTCATGCGGGAGGAAAGGCACCCTTTCTTTTCCCCGCGGGACTGGGCGGTTTAGCGCTGTTTCTCGCCTGTTTTCTCCTGTATTTGCGGCGCAGAGCAAAAAAGCGGAGCAGTTCTGCCGTGGCTGAACCGACATTGGATGAAAGGCTGAGCAGCCTGTTGCATCAGGCACGACGCCTGCGCCTGGACGGCAGTTACTACGAATGCTACCGTTTGCTGCACAGCATCGCACTGCAATGCCATGACAACGGTCGTACTGTACCGCCTGCCCTTCTTTCCCGTCTGGAAAAAGGGATGAATGACACGGGATACCGTGGCAAGCGCCCCTCCGGGACCGATCTTGAGGGCGACTTTAAGGATGTCGAACAAGTGTGTGCCCTCTCCCGGGCACATGAAACACAAGGAGTCTGATAAGCCATGTCGGTGAATGTAGATGCAGTCCGCCGCAGTGTGGAAGAACACGCTGCTTTCGTAAACCGCCTGCGTGAAGAGATCGGCCGCATTATTGTGGGGCAGCAGTATATGATAGATCGTCTGCTGACGGCGATGCTTGCCAACGGCCATGTGCTGATCGAAGGTGTGCCCGGCCTTGCAAAAACAACTGCCGTCACCACGTTGGCGCATGCCATGGACTGCAGTTTCCGCCGGATCCAATTTACGCCGGATCTTCTGCCTGCGGATCTCATCGGTACTTTGATATATACGCCTAAGACCGGTGAATTTGTCACCCGCAAAGGGCCTGTTTTCGGCAATATTATCCTTGCCGATGAAATCAACAGAGCACCGGCAAAAGTCCAGAGCGCCCTTCTTGAAGCCATGCAGGAACGTCAGGTGACTATAGGCGAAAATACCTATGCGCTGGATGAGCCCTTTATGGTTCTGGCAACGCAGAATCCCATAGAGCAGGAAGGCACCTACCCGCTCCCGGAAGCCCAGGTGGACCGTTTTATGCTAAAGCTTCGGGTAACCTATCCCAGCCGTCAGGAAGAGCGGGAAATTATGGACCGCGTGGATTTGCTGCATCCGGCTGGTGCTTCCACCGTCGTCACCAAAGAGCATCTGCTGCAGGCGCGGGAAGTGGTGAACCGCATTTATGTCGATGACAAGGCAAAAAATTACATTGTTGATCTGGTCTATGCTACCCGGGAGCCTGAGGCCTTTGATATTCCCATCCGGAATCTCATTGAATACGGTGCCTCTCCCCGGGCGTCCATTTATCTGCAGCAGGCATCCCGCGCCATGGCATTTCTTCAGGGCGAAGGGAATGTCTTTCCCAATGATGTCAAACAGGTTGCCATGGATGTACTCAGGCACCGCATCAAAGTGAGTTACGAGGCGGAAGCGGAAAATATTACCAGCGAAGATATTATCCGCCGGATTCTTGAAAATGTGCCTGTGCCCTGATGATTCCGAACTACCGTAAAAATGAAAGTACCGCAGTTATGGCAGCAAAAAAGAAAGAATTCAGTTCCAAGGCGCTGATTGCCCTTGCCGAAGCAACGGGTGCGGATATTGCCGCACAGGCTGAAGCGCCGCCGGATCGGAACACCCTCTTTGCATTGCTTGAAAAAGCCTGGAGCAAAGCAGGGGTTCCCTCCAAATCCGATGTCTGGTTTCCCGAATATCTGGACGGCATGAAGCTGAACTGTGGCTTTGCTGTCGACTTTCTTCTGGATAAGCGGCTTGCCGTCATGATTGCCAGTCCGGAAAAACCGAAATCCGTTGTTGAAGAGGAACTCGGTTTTTGCACAGACAACCACAATTTTGAAGCCTGCGTAATGTTGAACTTCGGAAAAAAATTCCGATGCATCCCTTTCGAGTACAACACAATTACCGGAAGCTGGCTGAGAGTTCCTGAACAGAGCCAGAATATTCTTCGAGAACAAGGCAAAAAATAGACTCCGGGCAGGAGACAGGATTCCATGATTTCACAGGATGCCATCAAAAAAATAAGGCGCATTCAGATCCGCACCCGCCGGACAGTTAATGAGATTCTGGCGGGGCAGTATCAGAGCGCCTTCAAAGGGCAGGGCATGGAATTCCGTGAAGTGCGTTCCTATGTGCCGGGCGACGATATCCGCTCGATTGACTGGAATGTCACAGCGCGAACGGGCGAGCCTCATGTGAAAGTAATGGCGGAAGAACGGGAGCTGACGGTGGCGCTTTTGGTGGATATGAGCGGTTCCGGCCGGTTTGGAAGCGTGTCCCGTCTGAAAAACGAGCTCGCAGCGGAACTTTGTGCCGTGCTGGCGCTTTCAGCGATCAACAATAACGATAAAGTCAGCCTTCTGATCTTTACCGATGATCTGGAGCTTTATGTCCCGCCGCAGAAAGGGAGCCGCCATGTACTGCGTATCATTAGGGAAGTCCTTTACTTTCAGCCCAAAGGCAGGGCAACGAATATTACGCGTGCTCTGAATTATCTGAACAGGGTCATCTCCAGAAAAGCTGTGGTCTTTCTTGTTTCAGATTTCATGGATCAGGGTTATGAAGATGCTTTGCGGGTGACAGCGAAACGGCATGACGTTATTGCGGTCTCTGTTTCCGATCCCAGAGAAATGAGTTTGCCTGATGTGGGGCGGGTCGCTGTTGCTGATGCTGAAACAGGGAGAGAAATACTGATCAATACAGGCGACAGAAAACTCAGGGAAGCCTATGCGCAAAAAGCGCGGGAAGAGACTGCGGCACGGGAAGAAATTTTCCGGCGTAACCGGATTGACAGCCTCCGCCTTTCAACGGACAAATCCTATGTGGATGAGCTGTACCGCTTTTTTAAACTCCGTGAACGTCGCCGGGCAGGGAGGGCAGCCCTGTGATGCGAAGTGTCCGGATTCTGATCCTTTCTTTTCTGGCGGTACTGCCTGCCGCGTCGGATTTTCCCATCGATGCGCTGCTTGAACCGCCTGAAGCCCCCTGGCATCGCTCCATTGCCGTGGAGTTGTCTGTGCAGGCACCGGCATCGGCGCAGATTACTTTTCCTGATGTTGCTGAAAAAAAAGGACAGGTTCAGGTTCGGAAGTCTGAAAAAAACGTGGAGCATTTGGATGATGGCACGCTCCGGCACCGGCAGCAGTATGTGATTGATCCCTTGTCTGCGGGCAACTGGCTTTTCCCGCCTCTGAATATTGGCTGGGCGGACGGAGAAAACACAGGTGTTCTGGAAAGCGCACCGCTTGCATTTACCGCCCGAGAACTGACTCCCGAAGAAAAGGAGTTCGCCTCGCATTTTGAAGGGCTTACTTCGCCGTCGTTTTTCCTGAAAGAAAGACGGAATTACAGATGGCTGTATTTATTTCCGGTGCTGGCTGCAGCAGCGGTCTGTGTCCTGCTCGCATTGTGGTGGAAGCGCCGTCGGGCATATCAGCCCGCGCTGCCTCCATTGCCGCCGTGGACGATGGCACTGAACCGGCTCCGTGAGCTGCAGACCAGAGATTTGCCGGGGCAGGGGCGATCGGATCTTTATTACGTCGATCTCAGTGCCATTATGCGGTATTACTTTGAAGACCGGTTTCAGATTCCTGCTCCCGAGCAGACCACGCCGGAACTGCTGGAAGCGGCTCAGAAAGAAACGGAACTCCGAGACGACCAGCATCTGTTTCTCAAGTCCTTTCTCCGTCAATGTGATCGGGTCAAGTTTGCCCGGTATAACCCCGGCATTGCGGAAATGGAGGAGCATTTCACCGGCGTTAAAACGCTTGTACAGCAGACCATTCCGGATACAGTATTCCGAACAGAAGGGGATGACCGCTTATGAACTGGCTGTCCCGACTTCTGGCTTCACCCGGATTTTCATCACCGGAAATGCTCTGGCTGCTTCTGCCTGTGCTGGCGTTGTTCATTTGGGAATGTTTCCCGGCCGCCTCCGGCGTGATTCATATCTCCACAGGAGAGCGGATCCGTTCGCTTTACCGGTATCACTCAGGCGTTCTTTCCCGGCTGACAGCTTTGGGGCGTGCCCTTGGACTTGCCTTGCTGACTGTTGCGCTGGCGGGCCCGTTGGAAGGCTGGCAGTTGAATAAAGAACGTGCCGGTATTATTGACATTGTTTTATGTCTGGACGTGTCAGGCAGTATGCGTGAAACGGACTTTCTCGTCGGCGGACGCCCGCGGGATCGTATGTATGTTGCCCGGGAAGCCGCACGGAGCTTTATTGACAGTCGCCGGGAAACGGCGGGCTCACGCTACGGTCTGGATCGTGTGGGGCTGGTTCTTTTTTCAGGACTGGCGTGGACACAGTGTCCCCTGACGCTTGATTATGATGTTCTGGAGCACGAACTGGATCGCGCTGAGATAGCAGACGAACGGAAGCAGGGTACTGCCATCGGTTCAGCATTGGGCCTGGCAGTGCGCCGTCTCAGCAAATCAGAGGCAAAATCAAAGGTCGTCATTCTGCTGACGGACGGCCAGAACAACCGGGGCGATCTTGATCCTATGACGGCGGCGCGGCTCGCCAAAGAATACGGGATACGCGTTTATACCATCGGTGCCGGATCAGAAGAAGAAAAAATTGTCGGGCAGGGCTTTTTCTCGCGGCGGACAGAAGCCATCGACGGAAAAATGCTGAGCGGGATTGCTTCCATGACCGGAGGAAAATATTATCTTGCCTCGGATACACGCTCTCTCATGAATGCCTATGATGAGATCAGCGAAATGGAAGCAACGGAAATCGAGATCGGTGACTACAAAGAAGCAGGTGTGATGTATTTGCCTTTTCTGACGGCAGGCGCACTGGTGCTGGTTTTTTCAGGACTGGCGCGGCGCCATTGGTTCGAACAAATTCCATGAGGCACACTATGTGGTTTTTTGCTGAAATAAAAAAATATTCACCCGGGCGGAAACGGAAGCGGTAAGTATATGCAATTCTCTTTTCCGCTCCATCAATGGCCGCTTTGGACAGCACTGGCCGTTCTTATTCTGGCAGTGTGTGCTGTGCTGCTGTACATGCTGGAAAAAAGACGGGGTGCACGGCTTAACTGCTTCGTTGAGTCCGGACTTGCTGCGCAATTGATGCCCGGCTGGTCGCCTGAGCGGCGCAGGCCGCTCGCCTGGATTTTTCTGCTGGGCATACTTTTTGTGCTTCTGGCGGAGGCCGGACCGCGCTGGGGCAAAAAATGGGCTCCTGTTACCCGGGTAAGCCGGGATGTGCTGGTAGTGCTGGATGTTTCGCTTAGCATGGATGCGGAAAATCCGCCGCCGACGCGTCTGGTTCGTGCACGCCAGAAAATAGAATCACTGCTGGAGCGTTCGCCGGCTGACCGTTTCGGTCTGGTGGCTTTTTCCGGTGAGGCGGCTACGCTGTGTCCCCTCACGCTGGATCATGGTTATTTCCGGTCTGTGCTGGATGCAATTAATACCAACACGCTCAGCACGGACGGATCAGATATCAGTGCTGCATTGAAAGAGGCGCTCGATGTCTTTCAGGAAGATGCGCAGCGCTTTGGCGAAGACAATAGCGGCGACCGCGTGGTGCTGCTGCTCAGTGATGGCGAAGAAACAGCAGGGGATGCCCTGGCGCTGGCAGAGCAAATCGGACGCTATGCGCGTATTTATGTTATTGGTATTGGAGATCCGCAGGGAGCCGTCGTTACCTATCCCGCCTGGCTGCGTCAGTATGTGCGTATTCCCGAAGACAAACTCACCCGTCTTTCAAAACTGGATGAAGAGAACCTGTCCAGGATTGCTGTGCAAAGCGGCGGCGCCTATGTCCGGATAACGCCGGACAACAGCGACGTTGACTTTATCCAGCAGGAGCTGAAGCAGCTGAGAAGCCGGGTTACAGCAGGAGAAGTGCGCTTTCAAATGACGGAGAGGTATCAGTGGCCTTTGATACTTGCCTGGTTTTTCTTTTTCCTGGAAGGTGTCTGGATGCTGATGCTGGCACCCATGCGAAAACGGCGCATGCGTCTGGAGGCACAGAATCATGGCTGACAAACGGTATCAGATTCCGGGCGTCCTCTGTGTCGTTTTCCTTTTGATGACCGGCATTGCTCAGGCGGCGGGGCTGCAGGATGCCATCCGGGAAGCGATGAACCATCTTGACACGGGAGACGCAGACGGAGCGCTGGCACAGCTGCAGGAACTGCAGGTGGAACACCCGCTGTCATCGGAACTTCGCTTTGCGCTTGGATACGCCTGGGCAGTGCAGGCGCAGAGACTCGCACAAAGCGGTGATGCGGAAAAGCAAAAAAGTGCGGTGGCGGAAGCGCTCGCTTTTTTTGACGGTCTGCTTTATGATCCGCAAAAAAATATTGCGCAGGAAGCTGCTTTTAACCGTGCGACCCTGCTGGCACAGGAAGCAATGCGCCTTGATCCCGCCGCAGACTTTAAGACCGCTGTGGCTGCCCTGCAGCGTGCTGTCGCAGCTTTCGAAGAAGCGGCGAAACGTTATCCCGATTCTTCTAAAATTTACAGGAATCTGGAGCATCTGCGCCTCAAGCTGAAAGAATTGCTTAAGCAGCAGCCGGACGAAGAGCAACAAGAGGAAGAAAAGCCGGAGAAAGAAGAGCAGCCGCCGATTCTGTCCCGTTTCGGACAGGCATCCACTGATATTCCCGGTGCCCGTGCGGAAATGACAGACAACACAGTACAACTGATAACGCCCGAAGCAAAGGAGGGCGAATCATGAAACGCACTGCCTTGATCGTTCTCCAGTTCTTGCTGATGTCGTTGACAGCCGTGGCACAGGACAACGCCCCTACGCCGCCGTCGGAGGTGTCTTTTATGCTGCCTCCCTCCGCCACGGCAGGCACGCCGCCTCAGCCACCAGCAGCCACATCAGGGCATGCTTCTTCACCTTCTGGGACTGGAGCCGTGCCACCTGGCACGGCACCGGTGAATGCGGTGCCTTCTCCGGGTATGATGGTGCAGCCCCAGACACCGCCCGTTGTTTCAGGCAGGCTTTATGCCGTCCATGCCTCCGGCGGTATCCCGCAGAAATTAAAAATTGATAAAAGACTCAAGTCTTTAAAACCGCTGTTTTCCTCTCTGCCTTTCACAAGCTATGAAGCAGTCGCTGTGCACGATAAAGAATTGCCCTGGGGAGAGGAAACACTCTTTCCTGTCAATGCCGTTTATACATTGAAAGTCATGCCGTTGAGCATGAGCCAGGAAGGGGCGGTTGCTCTGCAGGCGCGTGTGGAAATGCTTCAGGATAGCACTTATGTAAATGCCCTGAATACGCTGGCGGAAGCACACATGAACCAGGCGCTGCTTTTTAGAGGGCTGCCTGCAGGAGCAGATGAACTGCTTCTTGTCTTTATAGTGACGATGCCCTCCGATGATCAGAATCAACAGAATCAACAGGATCAACAGGATCAACAGGATCAGCAGGATCAACAGGATCAACAGGATCAGCAGGATCAACAGGATCAACAGGATCAACAGGATCAGCAGGATCAGGAAGGTGAAACATCGGAGGCCGAGGATCCGGCTGCGCGAGAAGGAGAAGAAGAATCTCCTGAGACAGCTGATCTTTCCGATGCCGAAGAGAATGAGGAAACAAAAGAGGAAAATAATGAAAATCTGGAGGCTTTGCTTCAGTCTCTGGAAGAAACCGATCGCCGGGAGCAAGTGGAAGAACGCAATAAGCGGCGAAGTGTTGAAATCAAAGGAAACTGGTGGTGAACCGTCTGTTCTGTTACAGTCTTATCTTTTTGTTGGCCGCACGAATTGCTGTGGCGCAGGGGGGCGTATCCATTTCGGCGTCCACCTTGAAGGCTGCTGTCAATGAGAGTTTTTATATTACGATTTCAGCGAGCGGTTCAGAGGTAAAGGAGCCGGACCTCAGTCCCTGGCATCGCCTCGGTTTCAAAACCGGAGCGCCCGCCACCCAGTCTTCCACCAGTATCCAAAGCATCAACGGCAACACAACGGTGGTTCAATCCCGGAGTTGGCGTTATCCTGTTGCTGCCGGTTCCCCGGGCACACATACGCTGCCACCCTTGGCAGTCACGGTGGATGGTGTGCAGCAGATGACCCGGTCTCTTACGCTTGAAATCAGCGAAAAGGTTTCTGTATCCCCTGAAGGCAGAGACGGAACCCCTGCGCAGGAAGTCGCCGTAGATGATCTCGTTTTTGTCCGTGCCATTGCCGATAAGACAACGGTGTATCAGGGAGAACCCATACTGCTTCGGCTGCTTATTTATGTGCTGGACGGACGTTTTGTCAGCCTTGATACACCGCGTCAGCTGCCCCTTCCCGAAACAGAGGGTTTTTTCTCCGGGCCGCAGTGGCAGAATACGTACAACGGGGAATACAACAGCGCCGCTTACCGGATCACCGAATTTAATCAGGTGCTTTTTCCGGCGATGCCCGGGGATCTCCAAATTGCTTCCTGGACCTGGCAGGGAGTCGTGCGCTGGCAGGAAGGGCGGTTCCGTCCGCAGGGTGCCACGCGACTTTTCAGTACTCATCCGATTCCTGTGACCGTGCTGCCGCTGCCCGAGGGTGCGCCTGCCGGTTTCAGCGGGGCGGTGGGCAAGTTCCGTATGCAGGCTTATTTGTCCAGTGCTTCAGTGGCACAGGGCACGCCTGTGCGCCTGACTGTGAGCATAACCGGTGAGGGAAATCCTCAGGCTATAGGCATGCCTCTTTTTGAAAAACCTTCGTGGGCTCATGTCTCAGAGCCTGAATCTGAAGTGAAGCAGACCGAAGGCAGCCTGGAAGTTACTAAAAACTACAGTTACCTTATCACACCGCTGGAAGCAGGCGAGCATGTCATCCCGGCTGTCAGCTTCAGTTATTTCGCGCCTATTCTGAAAAATTACAAAACAGAGACTTCTCAGGAATTAAAACTGACTGTCAGCGCCACAGGCGAAACGGGACGCATCGTGGCAGTCGGCGGTTCTTCCGATACAGCAAGACAGAAAATAGAAATCAACAGTTCGGGCGAATTGCCCCTCATTACCGACAGCAGACTGACTGCGCTTACAGTCCGCCCTCCGGCACATATTCTTTCAATGCCTGCTTTGCTGAGTCCCGTAATCAGCGCTGTTATGCTTGTTGCAGCTGTGCTGTTTCTTCTGCGCAGAAAACGCCTTGCTACGGATACCAGATATGCCCGTCGCATCCAGGCCCGTGGCAAATGCCTTGCCCTGCTGCAGGATGCAAAGGAAAAGGGCGATAAAAGCGCAGGTATTTATCAGGCACTGTCCGCTTTTGTCGCAGACATGCTTCATATAAACGGCTCGGGTCTCACTTCCGGGGAAATTCAGCATCTTCTGCAGGAAGCCCGGTTGAATCAGGAGAGCATAGACATGACTGTCCGTGTTCTCCGTGCCTGTGAGCGCGCTGCCTATGGCGGCGGGAAAGGTTCTGAAGAAGAGCTTACGGTGCTTATGGATTCCGCACTGCATGCTCTTGATGCGCTTCATGCGGCGTTTCTGGAGGAAGGGAAATGACAACGGCGATCCTTATTGTTCTGCTGGGTTTTTCACAGGCGGCTCCCGATGTAGCGGCAGCTTTGCTTGCGGAAGGAGAGCATTGTTTTCAGCAGGGAAACTATAAAGAGGCAGCCGATCTTTTTAGCCGTGCCCATGCCGAGCAAGGAGTATGCAACCCGGCACTCTTTTTTAATCTCGGCAATGCCTGGCAGCATGAAGGCTCTTCCGGGCGCGCCATTCTTTATTATGAAGCGGCGCTGATGCTGGATCCGGGGTTTGCCCCTGCCCGTCAGAATCTGGCTCTTGCCCTTGAAAAATCCAGAAGAAATCTGCCCCTGCCGGACAGACGCATGCTGGAAAGTCCCGTGCTGCGGTATATGCCTTTGAAGCCGCTGCACGGGCTGTACCTCACGCACGCACTCTTTCTTGTGGCTTTCGTTTTCGCTCTTCTGCTGTATTGGAAAAGCCATCGGAGATATCTTGTTCTTGCGGTTGTTTGCGTGCTGGCGGCGCTCCTTCTTTTCGGCTGGACGCTGGCCGCGAATCAGGCGAGCCGGTCACTGCCGCAGCTGGCAGTAGCCTGCAGCGAAGAAGTGCCTGTCTACTTCAGTACCAGGGAATCCGATACTCCGCGTTTCGTGTTATATGAAGGAGATCGTGTGTTTGTGGATCGCACGGAAGGGGAGTGGCTGCGTGTTTGTGTGCAGGGCGGGGAGAAAGGCTGGGCGAAAAAAGACCTGATAGGGGTGGTTGAAAGCGTGTTTCATTGAGAGCAAAATAGCCTGTAAAGGCTTTGTGTCTTTGGAAAGAAGAGGAGATGCCGATACGCATAATGGAGTGCGGATCGATCACCTCCCAGAAAATTAAGGAGAACCTGAGTATGAAAACGAAAACACTGATGCTTGCTTTAGCAGTGATGGCGGCAACTTTCAGTACCGCTTATGCACAGCAAGGTCAAGGCGTGGAATTGCTGCGCCAGATCCAGGACAATTTTGTCCAGCTTCACGAACGGCTGCGCCCGGCAGTTGTCAATATTGACGTACAGGGCAAAGCGGAGGCGGAGGCAATGACTCCCTTCGGACCCATGGAAGATTTCTTCCGCTTTTTCAATGTGCCCGAACCGCAGGAACGTCAACGCCCGCGCCAGCAGATGCAGCGGCCGAGAGGTACCGGCTCCGGCTTCATTTATGATGCACAGGGCTATATTATTACCAATAACCATGTCGTGGAAGATGCGGAAGACATTACGGTCCGCCTGTATAACGGTCATGAATTCGAAGCGCAGATAATCGGCACTGATCCGGAAACAGATCTGGCAGTCATAAAAATCGAGGCGAGCGAGCATCTGACCCCCCTGCCTTTGGGCGATTCCGACCGGGTGAAAGTGGGTGAGTTCGCCATTGCCATCGGAAGTCCCCGTGGCTTTGAAGGCTCTGTGTCCTTCGGGCACATCAGCGCCCTGGGCAGAGAAGGGCTTGTAGGTCTTGCCATGCAGGGACTGACTTTCCAGAATCTCATTCAGACGGATGCCGCCATTAATCTGGGAAACAGCGGCGGTCCCCTCTGCAATATTGACGGCGAAGTGGTCGGTATCAACACCGCTATCGTCTACGGTGCCAACTCGATCGGATTTGCCATTCCTATCAATACCGCAAAGCAGACGGTGCCTGTGCTGATTTCTCAGGGCAAAGTGACGCGCGGGTATCTTGGCGTATCCATTGATGATGCCAATACATACAAAGATGTGGACAGTCTTGGGCTTCCTGATGACCGGGGTGCTGTTGTGCGGCAGGTACAGCCCGATACGCCCGCCGACAAAGCCGGCCTGAAAACCTATGACGTGATCCGCAAAGTGAACGGTGAAGAGATATCGAATGCCAGCGAACTGGTTCGCAAAATCTCCGCTTTTTCGCCCGGTACTACCGTTACTTTGGAAATCTGGCGCGACCGCCAGCAGATTTCTGTGGACGTGAATCTGACAGAGAGAACCGTTGTCGCTGATCGTAAGGCGGTGGAAAAGTCCGTGCTGGGTATGAAAGTGACAGAGATTACACCCGAAATATTGCAGCGTCTGGAAATTAAATCCGCCATTAAAGGTGTGATCGTCAGCGCGGTGGAGCCCGGTAGCCCTGCCCAGGAAGCACGCCTCATGGAAGGCGACATTATTATTGAAGTGGGGCAGGAAGCCGTAAGCTCCGCAAGCGAATTCTTCAAACTGGTGGATAAGCACGCCGAGCCCGGAAAAGGGCTGCTGGTACGCTTTGTTCGCGGTGACCGTGATCCGGATATCACCATCATCCGGGTGCCGAAACACTAGACACGCTTCAGATCGATTCTGAGTCTTTTTGAAAAAAGGGCGCGGTTTCCGTGGAGATCGCGCCCTCCTTTTTCTGCTGAAGTGTACCCTCTGTTTGCGGCAGAGCAGTCAGGGCGTGCCGGGCAAAACGCTGCATAGCGGCATGTCCCGCACGCATGATAGGAGTACCCGCAAAGTAGGTGAGATATTCCTCTTCTGAAATTGAAGAGAGTTCCTCCAGTGTCAGATTCGCAAAAGACTGACGCGGCGCTTCCAGCGTAGTGTCTTCACGCTGAAGCTGCAGATTTACCGGACACGCTTCCTGACACAGATCACAGCCGAAAACCCAATTATGAGAAGGAAGGGTGGTTTCGCAGCTCCTGGACTCAATAGTCTGACAGGCAATACATTTTCTTGTGTCGATAACCCGTCCGGGCTCAATGGCATCGGTGGGACAAAAAATCAGACAGCGCTTGCAGCTGCCGCAATGGTCGGGCATGGGCTTGTCCGGCACCAGTTCGGCAGTGCACAGAATAATGCCCAGATGCATCCAGGAGCCGTAGATCGGGTGGATAAGGAGGCTGTTCCTTCCGATCCAGCCCAGACCTGCCCGGGCTGCCCAGGGACGTTCACGTACAGGACCTGTATCCGTGCTGCAGTAGCATTTCGTGCCCGGAAGTGTGTGCTCGATCCAGGCGGCAAGACATTTAAGCCTGGGCAGAATCACCCGGTGATAATCCCGGCGCCAGGCATAACGGGCAATGCGTGCATGACCGTATTGCGCTTTTGAGCCGGGATGGTAATAGTTGCTCGCCGTGACTATCACTGACCGGACACCGGGGAGAACCAGATCGATGTGCTGGCGTTTATCTCTGCTTTTTTCAAGCCACTGAAGTCCGTTGTGCTTCCCCTGCGCAAGCCAGGCATCCAGACCGTCATCCGACTCTAGCGACGGATCGGCAATTCCGCAATCATCAAAGCCCAGATCCAATGCCCGGGCTTTGAGCTGCCTGGTTATATCGCTGTTATCCATCGGACTATAATATGACGAAATGTCCGACTGTTGCGAATTTTGCTATTACGTTTTTTGCTTCCTTAAAAAAGAAGTCAGTAAGATACCCACACATCCTGATATTCGATCTGTTCCGGGACCAGCCGTGAACGGGTTTCGTAATAGCCGCCGCCCGTCGTTGCGCCCGTGCGGGCATCAACAATCGCCGGAATCCAGACCTGATACTGCTCATAGTGTTCAGGATGTACCGCTACCGGTCGCCGTTCCCAATATCCACTCGGAGCTGCAGGCGCTGCCAGTGGAACAGCTGCGGGAGCGGGTGCGGGGGCACAGACGGGCGCATAAACCGGCTCCTGTGACAGCGTCGCAAGCACGCCGACCAGACCGACCATGGCATTGGCGATGCCTACGTCGCGGTAAGCCTTTGCCATGGAATCTTCCTGGCGGTATGCTCTTCTTCCTGAATGGAAGGGTGAACGAAAATCACCATGCGATCTGCTCAGGTCTGAAAGGCTCCTGAGCGGGTTGCTGTTGTGACCAGGCATTTTCTGGGACAAAGTTCCACGGGAGAAAGGAGTGGGCGGACGCCGGGCACCGGAACGCACCGCATTGCGAATGCCTCTCAGTGCTTTCCCGGGATTTCGGTCGGCATATGATCCCGGCGATACCAGAAGGATAAGACTTGCAGCCAGCGCAAGAGAGAGCCAGCGTGTTGGTTTCATGGGTGTGCTCCTTATTTGTTGTGAACGCGTCATTACCTGAAAACCTGCATTCTATACGAATAAAGACGATGTCAGCCCGGCTCTATTCATTTGCACTGCAGGGAAGGAAAGGCAATTGAGCAGGATAAAAGCGCTGTGTTACCATGCAAAGCACTGTCGCCCGTAATGGTGCTTATTTTTCCCTGGAAGAATTCTTCTCATGCAATTTATGAGAATAAAATCCGGTATTCTGTTCCTCCTTCTGTGCGGAATTCCTTTTCTGTTGCTCGCAGGAGCCGAGGTTGCCCTTCGCACCATCGGCTACG
>Ga0116160_1001213_pt1 | contig 27442 bp, 24 predicted proteins | sample AD_JPNAS2_MetaG_FD_89879 | JGI IMG/M metagenome (GOLD analysis project Ga0116160, IMG submission 89879) | Active sludge microbial communities of municipal wastewater-treating anaerobic digesters from Japan - AD_JPNAS2_MetaG | ecosystem: Engineered > Bioreactor > Anaerobic > Digestate | place...
CCCAATGTGGTGTATTTTTGCCAATCAAAGCAATTTTATCTCCAGGCTTAATTTTAGATTCTGCAAACAAAAGGTGTAATTTTTCAATTTTCAGTGCGACTTCTCCATACGTCATGCTAGTACCCAAAGTATAATCTGTGTAGGCAGGTAACTCCCAATTTTCCTTAAAACTAGTTTCAAAGAGCTTGATAAAATTTTCTTTAATCATAGTATTTTGATTTATGTTGTTTTACAAAAATAAACTATTTTTTGATACATATAGTTTGTAGGCTAACTTTTAAGAAATTTTGTTAGTAAAACAATGCTACATGTTTTCTTCTTTTTTTGCTAGTTGCCATATTTCTTCCATTTTGGCAAGAGGCATATCACTAAGAGCTATTTCATGTTGTTTTGCATATTCTTCTAAGTAGGTAAAACGCTGAATAAATTTTTTATTGGTATGTTCTAAGGCATTATCTGGGTTAATTTTATACAATCTAGCAGCATTAATTAAACTGAAAAATACATCACCAAACTCTTTTTCCATTTTTTCTTTGTTCATTGAGTCTATTTCCACGGTTAATTCTGAAATCTCTTCTTGCACTTTTTTCCACACATCCTCTTTTTTTTCCCAGTCAAAACCAGCACTTCGAGCTTTATCTTGGATGCGATGAGCTTTTATAATGGACGGAAGAGAGGATGGAACGCCCGACAGTATCGTTTTGTTTCCTTCTTTTTCTTTTAATTTTAATTTTTCCCAATTTTTTTCTACCTCTTGAGAGGTTTGAGCTTGTTCTGTCCCAAAAATATGGGGATGTCTGTATATAAGTTTTTCGGCAAGTGCATCACAGATATCTTTTAGTGTAAAAGCTGATTTTTCTTCTCCAATTTTTGCGTAGAATAATATATGCAGTAATAAATCGCCTAATTCTTTTTTTATTTGTTGGTTGTTGCCTTGAAGTATAGCATCTGACAATTCGTACGTTTCTTCAATAGTAAGAACTCGAAGGGTTTCGTTAGTTTGTTTTTTATCCCAAGGACATTTAACTCTTAATTCATCTAATATATGAATGACGTTTTCAACAGCTTCTAATTTTTTTTTCATACTTATATTCTTATTTACGATTTCTCGATAGGGCAGTACAAAACTCGTAAATAATATTTAGTTAAACAAATTTCTTCTACATCACTTATCGACTTTTAGTGCTTAAATTCTTGCATAAATGCACGCAACGTTACAAATATGAAATTCTAGGGAGTTTAAATACGTGATAATTGTATGATTTTTAAGTATTTATGTATGTAATTTGTTATTAACAATATAAACAAAATAGGAAATGGTACATAATTTTAAAATAATGGCATCACGTAAGTCTATTTTAACAGATTATTGATTACATATGTAATATAACAAGATGTTAAAGTTAATTACATATTAATTTTAGGAAAACATAGAGTAGGGTAATCGTTTATTTTCACATTGAATTACATTTGTATTTTTAATAGAATCATACTCTAGATTAAAATAATATAATAATTATCAATTTATTGTATATTAGATATTTATAAATTTATTATGAAGTATTTATTTATATTTAATGGTTTTTACCTCATAGCAGTAGATAAAACGCAAAATCACAATAAAAATTGATTATTATTATATTGCTGGACAGCATTTTATTGTAAATATATAAAGTATTAGTTTTTATTTATTGATTGATTTTGGTGGAATATGACACTGAATGATAAATACTATTTTTTAATTTGATTTTACAGATGTAAATCAAATGGCACTGAAAATACAGTTGTAATATTTGCAAATGTAATAAATTGTAATTACATTTGTGATAAAATATATTACATGAAAGATAGGTTAAAAGAACTTTTAGAGAAAGAAAATCTTACAGCAAAAGAATTTGCCGTATTAGTAGATATACAGCAGTCTGCTGTATCTCACCTATTGTCTGGTAGAAATAAGCCTAGTATGGATGTGATGCAGAAAATTCTTCGTGTATTCAAACATATTAATCCAACTTGGCTAATACTAGGAGATGGAGGTATGTATAAGAGTATTAAACCTATTCAGGGCTCATTATTTGAAGAAAAATTATCTACACATGTAAATATTGAAGCCAACACCCATCAAAAAGATGAAAATACACTGAAAAATATTAGTGAAATACCTGTTAATCAAGTAGATAAATTTTTAAAAACAGAAAAAAAAATAATTCGTATTGTTGTATATTTTTCAGATAATTCATACGAAGAATTTAATCATTGATTTTATCTACTATCTATTTTCCAATTAAGCGACTTTTTTTATCTTTGTGGAGGTTTTTACCCATCCATTATTTGTTTGTAAACAAGCGTTGTTTGTATATCAGTTTTGGGTGTTTTGATTACTAAATTATTCTACCTAATGATTTTATGAAAAAATACATTCTTGATTGTGTTGTTGTAGCAAATATCCCGTTAAATAAACGCTATTTTCTGTTACGTGTATCACATCCTAGTCCTTTTCCTCGTATGTTACCTGGTCAGTTTGTTGAATTGCGTGTAGACAATTCTTCTGATGTGTTATTAAGAAGACCTATTTCTATTCATGATATGAATTACGAAACAAATGAAATGGATTTGTTAGTTCAAATTGTTGGAGCAGGTACCCTCAAAATGTCGGAGTTAAAAAAAGGAGATTTACTTAATATGATAGCTCCCTTGGGTAATTCATTCTCGATGCCAACAATTGATATGAAACATGTGCTTTTGGTAGGAGGAGGTGTAGGAGTTGCCCCATTATTATTATTGGGAAGGGTATTACAACAGTATTCTTGTAAGGTTTCATTTCTTCTTGGTGCACGTACTGCAAGTGATTTAGTTCAACTTGATTCTTTTAGTCAGTACGGCGAGGTTTATCTTACAACAGAAGATGCGACTGTAGGTGAAAAAGGTTTTGTAACTAATCATTCGCTATTGAAAAATAAGGTTTTTGACAAAATTTATACTTGTGGTCCAACTCCTATGATGAAAGCCATTTCAGCATACGCAAAAACCAATAATATTGAGTGCGAAGTATCGTTAGAAAATACTATGGCTTGCGGTTTTGGCGTATGTTTATGCTGTGTAACAGATACAACAGAAGGTCATAAATGTGTGTGTACAGAAGGTCCAGTGTTTAATTTAACAACATTAAAATGGTAGATTTAGGTATAAATATTGGTAATTTGCAGCTTAAAAATCCAGTAATGACTGCATCCGGAACTTTTGGATATGGTACAGAATTTTCTGATTTCTTTGATATTTCAGCGTTAGGTGGAATTATTATTAAAGGAACAACGTTGCATCATCGCGAAGGCAATCCGTATCCACGAATGGCAGAAACTCCAGCAGGAATGCTAAACGCTGTCGGCTTGCAAAATAAAGGAGTAGAGTATTTTATTACATCCATTTATCCATCCCTTAAAACGATTGATACTCATGTGTTAGTTAATGTTTCTGGTAGTACAATAGAAGAATATGTGCAAGCTGCAGAAAAAATAAATGATTTGGATAAGATACCTGCTATTGAATTAAATATTTCGTGTCCAAATGTAAAAAAAGGAGGTATGGGTTTTGGTACATCATGTGCATCAGCTGCAGAGGTAGTAAAAGCTGTACGCAAGGTATATACCAAAAGCATTATGGTTAAACTTTCTCCTAATGTTACCAATATAGCCGAAATTGCACAAGCAGTAGAAGCTGAAGGGGCAGATAGTGTATCGTTGATTAATACATTGCTGGGTATGGCTGTTGATGCTGAAAAGCAGAAACCCGTTTTATCAACCATTACGGGTGGATTGTCTGGTCCATGTGTTAAACCTATAGCTTTACGTATGGTATGGCAAGTAGCTAAAGCTGTTAACATACCGATTGTGGGCTTAGGGGGTATTATGAATGCAACTGATGCTATTGAATTTATGTTAGTAGGTGCTTCTGCTGTGCAGATAGGAACAGCAAATTTTATTGACCCAACTGTGAGCCTCAAAATAGTAAATGGAATCGAAGCATATTTACAGAAACATAATTACAGCTCTGTAAAAGATATAATTGGGCTTATAAAATAAGTATTTAATTTTCTTTTATTTTCGGTCTTTTTATGCGTATTCTTATTTTATCATATTTCCTCTTTGTGTCGCATTTGGTTATTTACGCTTCGGATATGCCCGTGGCGTATGCTCGTACACTGGATGATGTTTTACTATATACCAATGAGCTACAATTAACCCAAGATTCATTATCAAATCAATCTGTTTTGGATACGTCTGTTGCAATTCAATATCCTGATTTTGAATTGATTATTAATAAAGATAGTTTACATCTTATATTGAATAGAATATTACCAGCCTATCAATATGTTGATTCTATTCGCTCTGATTCAGTTCATATTTTCGAAAAAATGCTCATAGCTACCATTCAGCACCCCTATTTTGTAGATTGGGTATTTACTCGAAATGGATATAAACTTCAAAACGAGATAGAAAAACAAGAACTTATTAACAAAATTAAATCAGGAAATCAAGTAACAATCATTAAACAAGCAGATGAAGTTTATGTATATGAGCTGCAAAACCAACAAAAGTTGAGAAAAAATACACAGCTGTCGTTTAATGATTATGTATTTATTAATCAGGACATTAAACCCCGTCAAATTTCTCCGAGCAAGCAAAAGGTGTTACCAGTATATTGGACGAGAGGTTTTCAGGTAGGGTTACACCTTTCACAACATTACATATCTCCTAATTGGTATAGAGGAGGGGAAAGTCATTTAGCTTTGATTACACTGGGTAGTGCTTTTTATAATTACAATAATAAGAAAACCATACAATGGGAAAATAAGCTTGATTTTAAGGCTGGGTTTAATAGCTCAACTGCTGATTCTATTCGATTTCTTCAGACAAATGAAGATGTGTTTCGTTTGACTAGTAAATTTGGTTATAAAGCATTTACTAAATTTTATTATACTGGTCAAACAGAATTTACGACACAACTCTTTAACACCTATAAGGTTAATACATATGATCGTATCACAGGTGCTTTTTCTCCTATCAGATTATCAGTAAGTGGTGGTTTAGATTATAAAGAGAGTGCCGATTTTTCCATATTTTTTTCACCTGTTTCTTATAAATATATTTATGTGAATGATACTACGAAACATATTTCCGTTGCTCAATCAATAGCAGATAAATTAGGAATTGATAAAGGGAAGAAATCGTTACATGAAGTAGGTAGTTTGGTGCGTATAAATTATAGGTATAAATTGAGTAATGAGATTGAATTTGATACACGTACTACGATATATACCAACTATAAAGGTATAGAGTTTGACTCCGAAGTAAATGGCAATTTTAAAATAAATAGATTTCTAACAACACGCCTCTCGGTAAATCCACGGTATGATTCAACATTTAAGTTGCCAAATAATGACAAAGCACGTTTACAGTTTAGGCAAATATTGAGTTTTGGATTTTCATATAAATTTTACTAAGTTGTTACTTTAGTAAATCTGGACGTAGCTTTTTTGTTCTATTTAGAGCTTGCTCCATACGCCATTCACTTATTTTTTTTTCGTGTCCAGATAACAATATTTCAGGAATTTTCCATCCATTATAAATAGCAGGACGTGTATAAACAGGGGCAGAAAGTAAGTTGTCTTGAAAGCAATCAGACAATGCCGATTGTTCGTCAGAAATAACGCCAGGTATTATGCGAATGATAGCATCTGATATTATTGATGCAGCTAATTCGCCTCCTGTCAGAACATAATCTCCTATAGAAATTTCTTTAGTTATTAAATGTTCTCGTACACGATGATCCACTCCTTTATAATGACCACAAAGTATAATGATATTATTAACAAGTGAAAGTTCGTTCGCCATTTTTTGGTTAAAAGTTTCCCCATCTGGAGAAGTAAAAATTATTTCATCGTATGTACGTTGATTTTTTAGTTCAGTTATTACCTTGTCAATAGGCTCGATTTGCAAAACCATGCCAGCTTCGCCACCAAACGGATAATCATCTACTCGCTTATGTTTATTGGTAGAGTAATCACGTAAATTATGGATGTGTACTTCTGCCAAACCTTTTTCTATTCCTCTTTTGATAATTGAATGAGAGAAATTGCTTTCAATTAATTCAGGTAATACTGTAATGATGTCTATACGCATATAACTACAAATGGATTTTCGACAAAAGTACGTAAAAATTTTCATACTTGTGGATTGTTGAAAAGTATATACATAAAATACCAAATCAAAACACGATTTTTATTACATTTGTTTACTCAATTGAGTTGTAATACTGAATAGCATTTCTATTGAATCATACTAGAAACAAATAGTTTCTTATTACTTTATAGTTAAATAATTATTTGATAATGAACGAAATACATCAAAAAATTTTGCACTTGCGTAAACAGTTACATCAATATAATTATGAGTATTATGTGCTTTCTCAGCCTACAATTTCCGATATTGAATTTGATTTTTTATTGAAAAACCTACAGGCATTAGAAGAATTGCATCCAGAATACTATGATAGTAATTCTCCTACGCAGCGGGTAGGAAGTGATAGTACAACTAGTTTTGTACAAGTTTCACATCAATATCCAATGTTATCATTATCAAATACATATTCAGAAGGAGAAGTACGTGATTTTTACGAAAGGGTATCAAAATCTATTGATGAGCCATTTGAGTTAGTCTGTGAATTGAAATTTGATGGGACATCTATCTCTTTGATTTACGAAAATGGAGTGTTAAAACAAGCCATTACAAGAGGAGATGGTGAAAAGGGAGATGACGTAACTAACAATGTGAAAACAATACGTACAATTCCACTCGTGTTGCACGGCAATCAGTATCCAGCTTTTTTTGAAGTAAGAGGAGAGATTGTAATGCCTTGGGAAGTATTTGATATGCTAAATAAAGAACGAGAGGAGCAAGACGAACCTTTGTTTGCAAATCCGCGTAATGCAACCTCTGGAACAATTAAATTGCAAAATTCATCCCTGGTAGCCAAAAGAAATTTAGATGCTTATTTTTATGCTGTTTTGGGAAATAACTTGCCTGCTAATACTCATTATGATAATTTATTAAGAGCTCGTGAGTATGGGTTTAAAGTATCTACAGACACTAAAAAGTGCAGTTCCTTACAAGAAGTTTTAGAGTATATAGAGTATTGGGATATTGCTCGTAAACAACTCCCTGTGGCAACTGATGGAATTGTTATTAAAGTCAATTCATTAACACAGCAACGTTTCTTGGGATTAACTGCCAAATCCCCTCGATGGGCAATTGCTTATAAGTTTCAGGCAGAAAAGGCAGTTACTAGGCTCAATTCTGTGTCATATCAGGTAGGTAGAACTGGAGCTGTAACACCTGTTGCCAATTTAGATCCAGTGTTATTGTCAGGAACTATTGTTAAAAGAGCATCGCTACACAATGCAAGTATTATTGCCTCTTTAGATTTATATGTAGGTGATAGCGTATTTGTAGAAAAAGGAGGGGAGATAATCCCTAAAATAACAGGAGTAGATTTAGATGCACGAATTTTGATAGGCAGTAAGATTCAATTTATTACTCATTGTCCAGAGTGTGGCTCTAAGTTAGTGAATTTACCTGGGGAGGCTGCACATTATTGCCCAAATGAAGATGATTGTCCACCACAAATTAAGGGAAAAATTGAACATTTTGTTAGCCGGAAAGCTATGAATATTGATGGTTTGGGAAAAGAAACCATTGATTTATTGTATCAACAAGGTTTAGTAAAAAAGGTATCAGATTTATATGATTTATCAGCAGAACAATTGTCTGTATTAGAGCGATTAGGCGAAAAATCTGCCAACAATATAATAGAAGCTATTGAACATACAAAACAAATTCCTTTTGAACGTGTATTATTTGCCCTTGGCATTCGTTTTGTAGGTGAAACGGTTGCTAAAAAACTAGCTATGGCATTTCATTCTATTGATAAGATACAAGAAGCTAGTATACAGGAGTTAGTTGAAGTTGATGAAATAGGAGAAAGGATTGCTCAAAGTGTATATGAATATTTACACAATAACAAACATCAACAATTGATACAAAAATTAAAAGATTATGGTTTACAGTTTACACTTGCTGAGGATAAATTAGCTTTAAAATCAACTATATTAGCTGGTAAAAAATTTGTTATATCAGGCACTTTCTCTCAGTTTTCGCGTGATGAGCTAAAAGATTTGATTGAAAATAATGGAGGTAAAAATATTGGGTCTGTATCCTCTCAGGTTGATTTTATTGTGGCTGGAGACAATATGGGACCTGCTAAGTTGGCTAAAGCACAAAAATTAAACATTACATTACTAACGGAACAAGAGTTTATGGCAATGCTCGAAAATGGCAAAACTATTTTAAAAAAATAGCATTATTTAATAAGGCAAAAATTATACTAAAAAAGATGAATCAATTACAAAACATTCTTTTCAAATTACGAAGATATTTTTTACTCAAATTTCATAAAAAACAATGGAGAGATAAAAAATACCTTTCATTCGACAACATATCTTCTGTTGCATTACTCTATTATATAGATGATTATAGTAAATATGAAATAGTATACAAAAACATTAAAGATTTTACAGCAATGGGAAAAACAGTGTTTTCTGTACTGTTTGTAAAAAAAGGGGTACTTGCAGAAGAGAAACGCATCAATATGTTACTCTTTACCCAAAATGATTGTTCATGGCTTTGTGTTCCTAACGATAATATTATGCTTGATGCGTTGAATATTTCTGCAGATATATTAATAGATATATCACTTATGGATAGTATTCCTTTACAATATATAGTAGCTAACTCACAGGTTGGTTGTAAGGTTGCAATGAAAAAAGAAAATAAATTTTTATACGATTTAATGATTGAAATGAAAGAGGAACAGGTTAATGAGGATAAACTTTTAGAAACAATTGCTTTCTATTTAAAACAGATTAAATCGTAATGTATAATAATTGATTATACATTGTACAAAATTCCCAAAAATCCTTTCTTATAGTAGCTGTTTTTGAATAAAAAATACTATTTTTGCAACTTAAAGAAAAAATACACTTTTTAATGGAACGCAATAAATTTATAGGAATGGGTGTTGCTTTGGTAACACCTTTTAAAACGGATGGCAGTGTTGATTTTTCAGCTTTAGCTCGATTAGTTGATTATCAGCTAAAAAATGGAACTGATTATTTAGTTGTGTTAGGTACAACAGCTGAAACTCCTACCTTATCTGCTGAAGAACAGTTAGAAATAACTCAGTTTATTGTGGAAAAAGTAAATGGAAAGTTACCTATCGTATTGGGTATGGGCGGAAATGATACACGTGCGTTGGTACAAAAAATTTCAACAGCAAATTTAAATGGTGTTGATGCAATTTTATCAGTAACTCCTTATTATAACAAACCTACACAAGAAGGTATTTACCAACACTATGCAGCAGTAGCCAAAAGTACAAAATTGCCTATCATATTGTATAATGTTCCAGGTCGTACGGGTGTTAATATGAGTGTCGAAACTACGTTGCGTTTGGCAAATGATTTTTCAAATATCATTGCCACCAAAGAAGCATCAGGAAATATAGCTCAAGTAGATGCGATTATTAAAAATAAACCTAAAGATTTTTTAGTTATCTCTGGTGATGATGCGATCACATTTCCGTTGATAACCTTAGGTGCTTCAGGTGTTATTTCGGTTATTGGTAATGCTTTTCCTTGCGAATTTAGTAAAATGGTTCGCTTAGCCTTAGCTGGTGATTATCAGACAGCTTTAACCATTCATCATGGGTTTACTGAATTAATTGAACTATTGTTTGTCGATGGTAATCCTGCTGGAGTAAAAAGTATTCTATCTGCAATGGGTTATTTAGAAAACCAATTACGATTACCTTTATTACCAACAAGGATAACAACCTACGAGAAAATGCGAAACATTCTTTTAAATATGAACATTAAATGCTAATTGAAAAATTAGCATTTTTTTTAATAATATGAACAAACTAACTAAAGAGGAAGAACACATTATAGTGCATAAAGGCACTGAATTACCTTTTAGCGGAGAATATGTACATACCAAAGAAGATGGTATATATAGTTGTCGTAGATGCGATACGCCATTGTTTTTGTCTGATGATAAATTTGATTCGGAATGTGGTTGGCCAAGTTTTGATGATGCTATAAAAGAAGCTGTGTTGGAAATTCCCGATATGGATGGTAGAAGAACTGAAATTGTGTGTGCAAATTGTCATGGACATTTAGGACATGTATTTGAAGGTGAAGGTTTTACTGAAAAGAATGTAAGACATTGTGTAAATTCATTATCAATAAAATTGATGAAAAAATAATGATAGAAAAAGCCTATTTTGCTTCTGGTTGTTTTTGGGGTACTGAATACTATTTTATGCAACTAACAAGAATTGCGACTCAAGTAGGATATATGGGTGGGCTGACATTTGCTCCAACTTATAGAGAGGTTTGTACAGGAGATACAGGGCACATAGAAACAGTAGAAATTGTTTATGATAATGAACAACTACAATATGAGACACTCGTTAAATTATTCTTCGAAACACATAATTTTTCGCAAATTAATGGGCAAGGACCTGATATTGGGTCGCAATACGTTTCTGTAATTTTCTATACCAATGAAAAACAAAGAGATATAGCCACATATTATATCACATTGTTGCAAACAAAAGGATACTTTGTAGCTACACAGTTACGCCAAGCAGAAGAATTTTGGGTAGCAGAAGATTATCATCAAACATATTATACTAAAACAGGAGGTACACCATATTGTCATAAGTACACAAAAATATTTTAGATAACACTATTTTTAAAATTTTTTATACGTCCTTTTTATTCGTTGCAATTTTTCTTCTTCTTCTCTCATCGTTTTTGTATAGATTGGTACGATGTAATAAGGTTTAGGTAAAATCAAAAATTGCTTACTATTTGATACAGAATTTGTTAGAGTGGTATTACTCAAACGAACTGTTGATTCTGTTGAAACAAAATACGAGTTTGATAGTTTCTTATTTTCAGTTGTTGTACGCATATAAAGCTTGTAGATACAGGATTGTAGTAGGTATGAGCCGTTAATTTCTGTATAGATATACTGGGTTTGCGTAATCCAATCATTGTAAGTAAAACCTATTGATTTAGCTACTTTAAGCAATAAAGAAGAAGTATTATTTTCTATATTACTTTGAGTACCTAAGTTTTGTTGAGCTTCGAGTATTACATTTTTCAAGGTGTCTATTACCAAATATCCATCATCACTAAGCTTATCATTTGAAAAATAAAACAATTGTACAACATTTGGATTGCTATGCCTAAATCCTTTGTTCTCACGAAATGAATTATTCTTAATAAAGTTTGAAGTGAAGCGTGGTAAAAAATCATCGTGTAACATTCTTCTCAGATTACTAAAATCAGTACCTGCTGTCGAATCCTTATATTTTATAGCAGAAAGTATTGGTAAAATTGAGTATTCATTTTTATTGGATTGTAATATACCTTTGCTCTCGAATGCATAACCACTTGAGTCTGATAAGGTATATGTGTTATATTCATAATCTTGTTGAATAGACGAGGGTAGTGTATAGAACTTTTTTATATTTTTTACAACAAGGTGTAGTTTTTTTCTAATCCAGAGGCTTTCTGTAGCATAAACATCAATTTCATTTAGAGTATAAGATAGAGGATTAAGGTATAGTGTGTCCTTATACGATTGTTTTTTTAAAATGTATGGAGTATAATTAATATGTTGAAATACAAGTGAATCAAAGTCAAAAGAGATTGAAAATTCGCCCAAATCATTACTCATACTTCCATAAATATCATTATTATTTGATGTATGTATGCTTACGTAAGGAATTGCTTTATGGCTTTGACTATCTAGTATTATTCCTTGATATTGAGCACTATATACGTGTGCCACAAGAATAAACGAGCATAAGAAAGTAAGATGGGTTTTTAATCTTTTGAGCATAGTAAAATTTTTATGCTAAAAGTACGAAATAGCGTAGTATAAAACAAAAAAGTCTGTCATAATTGACAAACTTTAAGGTTGTGTGGGCGTTGACGGATTCGAACCGCCGACCCTCTGCTTGTAAGGCAGATGCTCTGAACCAGCTGAGCTAAACGCCCGTATTATATTGTATTTTAAAAGAAAAGGTTGTGGGCGTTGACGGATTCGAACCGCCGACCCTCTGCTTGTAAGGCAGATGCTCTGAACCAGCTGAGCTAAACGCCCCTTTTCTTTCAAAAGCGATGCAAAGGTAAGTTATTTTTTTGTATTTGCAAATTCTTTTATCGCTTTTTTATAGTACATAGGGAAAGTTTTAATGATTTCTTTCCCTTTGTATTCCATATTATAGTCTTGCTTTAATAGCTTTTGTTTCTGCCTCAAAACCTGGCTTTTCAAGTAAGGCAAACATATTCTTTTTATATGCTTCAACTCCTGGTTGGTCAAATGGGTTTACGCCTAATAAATACCCACTAATACCACATGCTTTTTCGAAGAAATATATTAATTGTCCGATGTAATACTCATTTAATTCAGGAACCTCAATTTTCATATTGGGAACACCGCCATCAACATGAGCCAACATAGTTCCCAATTCAGCCATTTTGTTTACTTCATCAACACGTTTCCCTGCTAAAAAGTTCAATCCATCTAAGTTGTCGTTATCCGTTGGCACAACTACCTTTTTTGAAGCTTGTTTAATTGAGATAACTGTTTCAAAAATAGTACGTTCGCCTTCCTGTATCCATTGTCCCATCGAGTGTAGGTCGGTTGAAAAATCGACAGCAGCATTGAATATACCTTTATTTTCTTTTCCTTCGCTTTCACCAAATAATTGTTTCCACCATTCAGCAAAGAAATGCAGTTTTGGTTGATAATTAGCTAGAATTTCAATTTTTTTACCGTTTCTATATAATTCATTACGTGTAGCAGCATATATTGCAGCAGGATTTTCAGCAAAAGGAGTATTTAATCCGCACACTTCTTCCATTTTTCTAGCCCCAGCTAACAATTGATTTAAATCTAATCCAGCTACAGCAATAGGTAAAAGTCCTACAGGAGAAAGTACTGAAAAACGACCACCAACATTATCTGGAATTACATACGTTTTGTAACCTTCTTGTGTTGCCAATGTACGCAATGCACCTTTTGATGCATCAGTTACAGCCACTATTAAGTTTTTAGCTTTAGCTTTGCCAACCTGTTTTTCTAATTGTGTTTTTAATAAACGAAAAGCCAAAGCAGTTTCGGTAGTTGTACCAGATTTTGAAATATTAATGATACCAAATTTTTTATCTGATAAATAATCCATTAATTCAGCTAAATAATCTTCGCCAATATTATTACCGGCATATACAATTACGGGTGTATTTGTGTCTTTTTTCAACCAAATAAATGTGTTAGACAAAGCATCAATCACAGCTTTTGCACCTAAGAAGCTTCCTCCAATACCTGCTACAACTACTACTTCACATTCATTACGTAATAAATCAGCAGTTTGTTTGATATCGTTAATTAATTCAGCAGAAGTGCTTGATGGAAGGGATAACCATCCCAAAAAATCATTTCCTTTTCCTGTACCATTGTGTAGCATACTATTGCATGCACTTACTTCTTTTTCGTAAGCAAATACTTTATCTTTTGATATAAAACCTAAGGTATTGTCAATTACCAATTTAATGTTTTCCATTTTTATCGTATTTTTTCTGTTAATAATTTAATTTCGATTGTTGGGGCTATGCGTTCGTACAATATATTATATACTGCATCAAGAATAGGCATATCTACATTTAGAGTATCATTAATTTCTTTAATACATTTAGTTCCATAATAACCTTCTGCAATCATTTCCATTTCTAATTGTGAAGTTTTTACAGAATATCCTTTTCCTATCATGGTGCCAAAAGTACGATTACGACTAAAACGAGAATGTGCTGTTACTATTAAATCGCCTAAATAGGCTGAATCTTGCGTATTACGCTCATTATTCCGTTCTATTGCATCTACAAAACGATTTATTTCACGAATACTATTTGAAATTAGTACTGCCTGAAAGTTATCACCATATTTTAGTCCATGACATATTCCTACTGCAATAGCATAAACATTTTTGAGAACAGATGAATATTCAATGCCATTAATATCGCTTGTAATAGATGTTTTTAAGAATGAACAACTTAATCTTTCGGCTAAATATGTTCCTAATTCGTTATTAGCACATGCAATGGTTAAGTATGAAAGACGCTCTAGAGCAACTTCTTCTGCATGACAAGGTCCAGCAATGATAGCAATATTTTCTTGTTTAACACCATAGAATTTTTGAAAATAATCATTAATAATCATATTTTCATCAGGAACTATTCCTTTGATTGCAGATACGATTATTTTATTACTTAATGTACGTGTTAGTTTTTGTAAATGTTGTTTAAGAAAAGGAGAGGGAGTTGCAAAAACTAAAATATCAGAGTTTTTAACTGCTAAGTTAATGTCTGCATAAAATTTTATTTTTTTTGTATCAAATCTAATCGAACTGAGATAGGAAGGATTATTTCCTAAGCGTTGGAATATTTCAATTTGCTCAGGTCTTCTCATGTACCAATTAATTTTATCTCCTTTTGACATGGTAATTTTGGCTAAAGCGGTTGCCCAGCTTCCACCTCCCATAATGCATATTCGTTTTGCTTTCATTTGTTCCATACTGTTATTCGCTTGCTTTTTTTATCCAGACTTGTACGTCTGCTAAAGTAGGATTAGGTAAGGATAGTTTGTGTTTTTTATTGATACCACACAGTTGCTGATGCAATTTTGCATCAATATTGCTTGCAATATCTTTGATAGAAAGAGACGAATGTTTTACTATAGCTTGTGCCCATTCTTCAGACATGCCAAGTTCTATAAATCGTGCAGGGGTATCTTTTTTAGCAATCTTTTCAGGACGCATTTGTGGAAATAATAATACTTCTTGTATACTGGTTTGATTGGTCATAGCCATAACTAATCGATCCATTCCTATACCTATACCAGACATGGGTGGCATTCCATATTCCATTGCTCTTAAAAAATCTTGATCGATGAACATAGCTTCATCATCACCTTTTTCACTTAACCGAAGTTGTTCTTCAAATCGTTCTCGTTGATCAATAGGGTCATTTAGTTCAGAATAAGCATTTGCAAGTTCTTTTCCATTTACCATTAATTCAAAACGTTCGGTTAATCCTGCTTTAGAACGGTGTTTTTTTGTGAGAGGAGACATTTCAATTGGGTAGTCTGTAATAAATGTAGGTTGAATATAATTGCCTTCACATTTTTCCCCAAAAATTTCGTCAATAAGCTTTCCAATGCCCATTGTTTCATCGGTTTCTATGTGGAGTGCATTACATATTTCACGTAATTCTTTTTCATTTTTACCTGTTATATCAAAACCTGTATGCTCTTTAATAGCATCGGTCATTGAAATTCGTTTGAATGGGGCTTTAAAATTAATTATTTTTTCTCCCATCGGAACTTCGGTTGTTCCATTTACATCAATACAGATTTTTTCAAGCATTTTTTCGGTAAAATCCATCATCCAATTGTAATCTTTATACGATACGTATAGCTCCATTACAGTAAATTCTGGATTGTGTGTTCTGTCCATACCTTCATTACGAAAGTTACGTGAAAACTCATATACCCCTTCAAAACCACCAACAATGAGTCTTTTTAAATATAATTCGTTAGCTATACGCAAATATAATGGTATATCTAATGCATTATGGTGAGTAGTAAATGGACGTGCAGCTGCTCCACCTGGAATTGGTTGCAAAACAGGTGTATCCACCTCAATATAGCCATGCTGATTAATAAATTCTCTCATAGAGTTAAATACGTTGGTACGTTTCAAGAAAATTTCTTTTACCTGTTCGTTTACCACTAAATCAACGTATCGTTGACGATATCTTGATTCTGCGTCAGTAAAAGCATCGTACGCAATACCATCTTTTATTTTAACAATAGGCAAGGGGCGAAGTGATTTTGCTAGTACTTTGAGTTCAGAAGCATGAACAGATATTTCTCCCATTTGTGTACGAAAAACATATCCTTTAATACCTATAAAATCACCAATATCCAATAGTTTTTTAAATACAGTATTGTATAATTCCTTGTCTTCTTCTGGACAAATTTCATCACGTGAGATATATACTTGTATTCTGCCTTTTGAATCTTGTAATTCAATAAAGGAAGCTTTGCCCATAATGCGTCTACTCATTATTCTACCAGCTATTGCCACATCACGTTTTTCATTTTCGTTAAAATTAGAAATGATTTCAGTAGAAAAAGCGTTTGTTGGAAATTCTTCTGCAGGGTATGGTTCAATTCCCATTGAACGCATTTGTTCTAAACTTTGACGACGAAAGATTTCTTGTTCAGATAATTCTATTCCACTCATATATTGTTATTTACTGTTATTAATTAGAAAATTCCATCAAATATGCTTTGATAAAAGCATCAATATCACCATCCATAACTCCCTGTACATCAGATGTTTGATAATTGCTACGATGGTCTTTTACACGTCGATCATCAAACACATAACTACGTATTTGTGAGCCCCATTCAATTTTCTTTTTTCCTGCCTCAATTTGAGCAGAAGCGGCTCTGCGTTTTTCTAATTCTTTTTCGTACAACTGGGATTTTAGTAATCGCATAGCATTATCCTTATTGCCAAATTGCGATCGACTTTCTGTATTTTCAATGATAATTTCTATGGGTTCACTAGTGGGTGTATCTTTGTACCAGTAACGTAAACGTACACCAGTTTCAACCTTATTTACATTTTGTCCACCTGCACCGCCCGAACGGAATGTTTCCCAAGTTATATCTGCTGGATTGATATCTATTTCGATGGAGTCGTCGATGAGTGGTGTAACAAACACTGAAGCAAAAGATGTCATACGTTTTCCTTGTGCATTAAATGGAGATACGCGGACTAAACGGTGTACTCCGTTTTCACTTTTTAAATATCCATAAGCTAATTCTCCCTCTACTTGAAGTGTTGCTGTTTTGATTCCCGCTTCATCTCCTGCTTGGAAATTGGTAAGTTCACACTTATAAGTATTTCGTTCACACCATCGTTGGTACATTCGTAGTAGCATAGATGCCCAATCTTGACTTTCAGTTCCTCCAGCACCAGAAACTATTTTAATAATAGCTCCCATATTGTCTTCTTCAGCTGAAAGCATATTCTTCATTTCCAAATTGCTAATGCAATCCATTGCTACACTATAAGCCTCATCAACGTCTTGTTCAGCGACGATAGCTTCTTTGTAGAAATCAAATGCAAGTTTCAGCTCTTCAGTAGCTTGGTAAACTTTATTATATGTTTCTATCCAAAACTTTAATTCTTTTATCTTTTTCATTTGAATTTCAGCACTTTTGCTGTCATTCCAAAACAAAGGGTCTTGAGTTCGTAATTCCTCTTCTTGTAAGGCTACTAATTTTGCATCAATGTCAAAGATACCTCCTCAACGCTTGTTGGCGCTCTATCGTCTCTTTTAGTTGTTCTATTGTTATCATATTTATTGAATATTTTTTCAAACCCACAAAGATACAATTTTATTGTGATGTGGAGTCTGTTTTCTAGTATCATTTTTTAATCAATATACATTTTTTCAATTATATTTTCGAATACTTTTGCTACTTCTTTTCGTTTTAATTTTAAGGTATTTGTAAGTAATCCGTCTTCCATCGTAAATGCCTTTGGAAGTAGGGTAAACCTTTTTATTTGTTCGTAGCTTGCCAAATCTTTCATTTGTTCTTTAATACAATCGCTATAAAATTTAATAATATCAGGATGAGAAATAAGCTCTTCTATTGATTGATAGGGTATATTATGATTAGAAGCGTAGATTTTTAATGTATCAAATGTTGGCACAATAAGGGCTGTAACAAATTTGCGTTGATCGCCAATAATAGCAACTTGGTCAACAAATTTTAATTCAGATAATCGGCTTTCGAGCATTTGTGGAGCAATGTATTTACCTCCTGCAGTTTTAAATAGGTCTTTTATTCTATCAGTAATATATAAATTATTAGCAGCATCAATATAGCCTGCATCTCCTGTTTTGAACCAGCCATCTTCAAAAGATTCTGCATTAGCATCAGGACGTTTATAATAACCTGCGGTTATGGTACTTCCCTTGAGTAAAATTTCGCCTTGATCTGAAATTTTAACATCTACTTCAGGCATAATTTTACCAATAGATCCTATTATATATTCTTTATTTTCAGGATAATAACATGAAACGGTAGCAGTTGATTCTGTTAAACCATACCCATATACCAAATTAATTCCGAGGCTATGTATAAACTCGTTAATATCATCAGCTAAACGAGATCCTGCACAAGGAAAGAAATGTAAATTAGTAAGACCAGCTGCACTTTTTATTTTATTAAATACCAGTTTTTCTGCCAAGATATATTTTAATCGTAGTAAGATTGGTGCAGATTTGCGATGGCGGTAATACTCTAAATTATACACCTTGCCCACTTGAATAGCCCATGTAAATATTTTTTTCAAAGCTGGAGAAAGTGTTTCCATTTTTTCGAGAATGGCAGCATAAACCTTTTCCCAATAGCGAGGCACTGTACACATCAATGTAGGTTGTACTTCGAGTATTGTTTGCTGTATTTCTATGGGACGTTTATTTACATATACTTGAACTCCTCGTTCTAAACACAAATAAGTCCATGCTCGCTCAAATATGTGTGTGATGGGCAAGAAACACATCGAAGTATCTTTATCAGTAACCTCAGCCAATCTTTCTTTGTGAATGCGAATAGCTACAGAATAATTATATTGATGTAACATAACACCCTTTGGAACGCCAGTTGTACCAGAAGTGTATAATATATTAACAAGATCATTTTCAGATGCTTTTGATTTTCTTTTCTCAACTATATCATCATTGTTAACAGTTTGTCCAAGTAAAAGTAAATCAAAAAAGTACATATTTTCGGGATCGTTTTTTAAATCAATATTTGGATCAATGGCAATAATTTTCTTTAAAAATTTTGAGTGCTTTTTTACTTCCATCGCTACATCATATTGGTATTGTTCGCCTACAAACAATAGACCAATTTCAGCATCTTTTACGATGAAATCTATTTGGGGAGCAGTAGAAGTAGCATATAAAGGTACTGATACTGCATGGTTACCCATGATTGCAAAATCTGCAATGATAATTTCGCACATATTTTGTGAAAAAATACCAACATTTTGATTTTCCTCTAAGCCAATGGAAACTAATCCTTTACTAATAAAAGTTACTTGTTTTGCTATTTCATTCCATGACATAGGAACCCAGGTTTTTGTACTGTCATTGCGATAGTGCAACGCTGCTCTTTCTCCATATTGCTTTGCTTTTTCAAATACTAAATGAGCCAAATGGATAGGGTGATTACTTGCTTTCATATATAATAATGATTTAGTTCTATAGTTTTTTTAATTCAGAGTGATTTTCTAGTTCTATACGCTCTTTATATTTAGTATTGATAAGAATCCCAGTTGCTTTTTTCTTTATTTTGTGTAAAGCATCTCTTGCTGCCTTTTGTTGAGACTCTTTTTTGTTTAAACCACAACCTGTACCAACTTCTATATTTTCAATTAATACACTAGTATAAAATGTGGTTATATTTTGTTCTTTATTTACTTCGCTATTTGTAACTACGAATATAATGGAATATTTTCTTTTTTGAGCCCATTCTATTAATTTTGATTTAAAATTGTACTCTTTTTTTACAATTTCGTTCACATTCATATGTTTCTCAATAACTTGTTTCTCTAAAAATTGTTGACATTTTTTATATCCTTGATCTAGGTAAATTGCACCAATTAATGCTTCAAGAGCATTTCCATATACATGAACTGCATTTTTAGAGACAATATGTTTATTTTGGGAAAACATTAGTTTATCTAAACCCATTTGGACAGCTAGATAGTCTAAATATTCTCTTTGAACAATTTTTGAACGTAGATTAGTTAAAAATCCTTCTTTTTTAAGTGGAAATTTTTGATACAAATAATCAGAGATTATAGCAGATAAAATAGCATCCCCTAAAAATTCCAATCGTTCATTGTCTATAATAACGCCATTTATATTGCGTTTCCCTGTTGAACGATGTAATAGAGCTAGTTGGTAATAACTATTTTCTTTGGGACTAAATCCAAGTAGGTTACGTAAAACAAAATAAGGTTCGTTCTTTGTGAAAGAAATGAACCTTATTCTATTAATAATTTGTTTTATCAATGCTAGTACACGTTAAAAAAGTGATTACTTCGCAAATTTTTTAAAGATGATACTTCCATTATGCCCACCAAATCCAAAAGTATTCGATAAAACTGCATTTACAGGTCTTTTTTGGGCTTTATTAAAAGTAAAGTTCAATTTATAATCTATTTCAGGATCTTCATCGCCTTCTGTAAAATTGATGGTAGGAGGAACTATGTCATTTTGTACACTAAGTACGCATGCGATAGCTTCTACAGCTCCGGTAGCTCCTAATAAATGTCCTGTCATTGATTTTGACGAACTAATATTCAAATTGTATGCATGTTCGCCAAATACATCTTTAATTGCTTTTGTTTCAGCAATATCACCTAATGGGGTAGAGGTACCATGAACATTGATATAATCAATTTCATCTGGTTGCATGTCTGCATCTTTTAGTGCAGATTTCATTACATTTATAGCTCCCAGTCCTTCTGGATGTGGAGCTGTCATATGATGAGCATCTGCTGTCATACCAGCACCCTTTACTTCTGCATATATTTTAGCACCTCGTGCTAAAGCATGTTCTAACTCTTCAAAAATCAAACAACCGGCTCCTTCACCCATCACAAAACCGTCTCTAGATAAACTAAAAGGACGTGAAGCTGTTTCTGGACTATCATTACGTGTGGAAATGGCATGTAAAGCATTAAAACCTCCTACACCAACATCAGTTATGGCAGCTTCTGAGCCTCCTGCAACCATAATGTTAGCTTTGCCTAAACGTATATAATTAAAGGCATCAGCCAAAGCATGTGTACTTGAAGCACAAGCCGAAGATGTAGAAAAATTAATACCACGAAATCCATACATGATAGATACATGACCAGGTAAAATATCAATAATCATTTTTGGAATAAAAAATGGATTGAAACGTGGTATAGACTCATTTTGAACAAAACCAGCCACTTCTTCGGCAAATGTTTTTATACCACCAATTCCTGTTCCAAAAATAACGCCAATTTGATCTAAGTCTACTTTCTCAACATCAATACCAGCATCTTCTACCGCTTCTTTTGCTGCTACGATGCCAAACATTGAGAATAAGTCATATTTACGGGCTTCTTTTCTGTCAAAATATTGATTTGGATCAAAATCTTTAACTTCACACGCAAATTGAGTTTTGAACTTTGATGCATCAAAACGCGTAATAGGCTTAGCTCCACTTACACCTTGTATTAACGAATTCCAAAATGTAGGAACATCGTTGCCAATAGGAGTAACTGCACCTAAACCTGTTACAACAACTCTTTTTAACTCCATGAATAAAGTTAACTTAAATTATTTGTTTGCTTCAATGTAAGAGATAGCATCACCCACTGTAGCAATTTTTTGAGCTTGGTCATCTGGAATAGATATACCAAATTCTTTTTCAAATTCCATGATCATTTCTACTGTATCAAGAGAATCTGCACCAAGATCGTTTGTGAAGCTAGCTGCTGGAACTACTTCTGATGCTTCAACACCTAATTTCTCTACAATGATAGCTTTTACTTTTTCTGCAACTTCAGACATAACTTTTAATTTTTAGTTAATAAATAAATTAAATTTGTGAAATTTTAGCGATGCAAATGTACACTTTTTTTTGCGAATACAAGATATTTCTTCAAAAAAATGTGCACACGTATTTAATTTTTGTGCACTATAATTCTTATTTATTTATTATTAAATATTTGTATTTCAATTAGATATATTTAAAATAAAATAAGAATTGTTGTTAATAAATTTTCTTTTGTGATTAATATTGTGCATCTAAATTCTTAATTGTACCTTTGCGTTTTCTTTTGAAAGTATAAAACATAAGTGCCTTTTTTATATGATAAATGTTGCCATTTTTGCATCCGGTTCAGGAAGTAATGCTGAAAATATAATTCGTTATTTTACAGGTAGTCAGTTGGTTAATTTTTCATGTATTCTTTCGAATAAACAAGATGCATTTGTGCATCAACGTGCCAAAAAACTTTTAATTCCTTCCTATACATTTACCAAACAACAGTTCGAAGATGGAACTGTGTTGTCTTTTCTTATGGATGAAAAGATAAATTTTATTATCCTAGCAGGTTTTTTATTGAAAGTATCAGATAATATTATTACACAATTTCCAAATAAAATTGTAAATATTCACCCTGCTTTGTTACCTAAATTTGGAGGCAAGGGGATGTATGGAGATTATGTACATCAAGCAGTGGTAGATGCTCATGAAACACAAACTGGAATTACTATACATTTTGTAAATAATAAGTACGATGATGGTGAAATAATTTTTCAAGCTACGTGTGACGTATTGTCAACAGATACTCCAGATGATGTTGCTCAAAAGGTACATGCTTTAGAATATGAACATTTTCCGCATGTATTAAAAATGTTATGGTCATAAATTATCACTATATCTTTTGACACTTAAACAGTTATGGGTAGACCTAGCTTTTTGTTTAAAACTTTATAGAATTTTATTTTTTCTACTTTAAGAGAATCACTAACTTTGGATTTCTGAAATAATTTACCTTTTTATATATGAAATCCTTTGTACATTTACACGTTCACTCTTATTATTCTTTATTGGATGGTATGTCTTCTATTAGTGCCTTGGTTGATAAGGCTCAAAAAGATGGCATGCCTGCTATTGCTCTTACAGACCACGGTTCAATGTTTGGCATAAAAGAGTTTTATGATTATACCAAAAAGAAAAATAAAAAAGTAAAGGAAGATATTGCTATATTAGAAAAGGAATTACTAGCTGCAACAGACGACAAACAACGAGAATTGTGGAAAGAAAAAATTGCAGCAACTACTTGTAAGTATGTCAAACCAATTATAGGAAGCGAAGTGTATGTAGCTAAGCGTACTCGGTTTGATAAAACAGAAGAAATAGACAGAAGTGGAAATCATCTTGTATTGTTAGCAAAAAATAAAAAGGGCTATCGAAATCTATGTAAATTAGTTTCGTATGGATATATCGAGGGTTATTATTATCGTCCTCGCATTGACAAAGAACTGCTAGAAAAATACAGCGAAGGCTTGATTGTGTCTTCGGCTTGTTTGGGGGGTGAAATTCACCGTCTTGTAGAAAAAGGGAATATAGAGGAAGCAGAAAAAAGTATTTTGTGGTTTAAACGTGTTTTTGGTGATGATTATTATTTGGAATTGCAACGACATGAAACGGACAAACCAGGAGCAGATACACATGTATTTGAAAAGCAACAAAGACAGAATAAAGTATTAATAGAACTTGCACGTAAAACGAATACGAAATTTATTGCAACCAATGATGTTCATTTTGTAGAAGAAGAACATGCAGAGGCTCATGATAGACTTATATGCTTGAGTACTGGTAAAGATTTGGATGATGAAAAGCGTATGCGGTATAGTAAACAAGAGTGGCTAAAGACTACGGATGAGATGGCTACTATATTTTCAGATTTACCCGAAGCCATAGAAAATACGCTTGAAATTGCAAACAAGGTTGAAAATTATAGCATTGACGAACCTAATCCAATAATGCCTACTTTTGATATTCCAATAGATTTTGGAACAGAAGAGGGGTATCGCCAACAATATACACATCAAGATTTGCTGAAAGAGTTTACTGCAGATGAACATGGTGTTATGCATCTTTCTGAAAAAGAGGCTTTGGAAAAAGTACATAGATTGGGAGGTATTGATAGGTTGTATCGCATTAAACTAGAAGCAGATTATTTGCGAAAAATTACATTTGATGGAGCACAAGTACGATACGGAGAAAATATTCCACAAGAAGTGAAAGAACGTATCGAATTCGAACTTCATGTAATGAAAACAATGGGTTTTCCAGGATATTTTCTAATTGTGTACGACTTTATCCAAGCTGCTCGTAAGATGGAAGTTACAGTAGGTCCAGGAAGGGGTTCGGCTGCAGGTTCCGTAGTGGCATATTGTTTGCGAATTACAGATATAGATCCTTTAAAATATGATTTGCTGTTTGAACGTTTTCTAAATCCTGATCGTATCTCGATGCCTGATATTGATATTGATTTTGATGATGATGGCAGATCAAAAGTGCTTGATTATGTCGCTCATAAATATGGCAAAGAGCGTGTGGCTCAGATTATTACTTATGGAACGATGGCGACTAAAATGGCTATCAAAGATGTGGCACGCGTGCAAAAATTATCTCTTCCCGAATCAGAAAGATTAACTAAGTTGATTCCAACTAGTTTTCCAGAAGAAAATGGCAAATCGCCTAAAGTAACTATCTCTAATTGTATAGAACGAATTCCTGAATTACGTGAAGCACGTTATTCTTCAGATGCTCGCTTATCGGATACTTTAAAATATGCCGAAATGCTTGAAGGAACAGTAAGACAAGTAGGCATACATGCATGTGGTGTTATTATTGGTGCTGATGATTTAACCAATTTTGTTCCTATTAGTATTGATAAAAATAATTCCGAAACTTTAGTTACACAATATGAAGGATCAACTATTGAAACGGTTGGTTTAATAAAAATGGACTTTTTAGGGTTGAAAACCTTGTCTATTATTAACGAAACGTTGCGTAATATCAAAGCATCAAAAGGTATCACTATAGATATTGATACTATACCCATAGATGATAAAAAAACCTATGAGTTGTATAGCAAAGGATTGACCACCGGTACATTTCAGTTTGAATCGAGCGGAATGCAAAAATATTTGCGTGAACTAAAACCCAACCGTTTTGAGGATTTAATAGCCATGAATGCTTTGTTTCGACCAGGTCCGATGGCTTACATTCCAAGCTTTATTAACAGAAAACATGGAATAGAGGAAATACAGTATGATATACCCATCATGGAAAAACGATTAAAAGAAACGTATGGGATTACTGTGTATCAAGAACAGGTGATGTTACTTAGTCGAGATTTAGCTGGATTTACACGTGGTGAGTCTGATGAATTGCGAAAAGCTATGGGGAAAAAGTTGCAGGATAAAATGGATGCCTTAAAAGTTAAATTTATCAATGGTGCAACCAAAAATGGCTATGGTCCAATAGAATTGTTGGAAAAAATTTGGAAAGATTGGGCTGAATTTGCAAAGTATGCTTTTAATAAATCACATGCTACTTGTTATTCGTGGATATCTTATCAGACTGCTTATTTAAAGGCTAACTATACGGCTGATTTTATGGCGGCGAACCTTACGAGGAACAAGGATAATATTACTGAAATTACCAAGTTTATGGAAGAGTGTAAGCAGCTTGGTATTAAAGTTTTAGGTCCAAGTGTAAACGAAAGTAATTTAAACTTCATATCTAATCCAGCTGGCGATATTCGTTTTGGACTTGGTGGCATAAAAGGAGTGGGGTATGGTGCTGTAGAAGCTATTGTAACTGAAAGGCAAGCAAATGGAAGGTACACAAGTGTTTTTAATTTTTTAGAAAGGGTGAATCTAAATGCTTGTAACAAAAGAGCGATAGAAAGTTTGGCTTTATCAGGAGCATTTGATGAATTTGATGATGTAAAAAGAGAAGCTTTCTTTGCAGAAAATTCTAAAGGAGAGGTTGTTTTAGAAACCCTTATGCGTTATGCTAGTAGATACCAACTTGATCAGCAATCTTCTCAACAATCGTTGTTTGGAGATTTAGAGTCTGTTGCTATTCAACGACCTGAAATTCCTCAAGTACAATCGTGGTCAAATTTATATAAACTAACTAAGGAAAAAGACATGATTGGGATTTACTTGTCGGCTCATCCTCTAGATTTTTACGAAATTGAACTTGCATCCTTGTGTACACAAGATGTTACACGATTAAAAGAATTATCAGAATTGCATGATAGTATAGGTTCAAATCCTGTTAAAATAGCAGGTATTATAACCAAAGTTAACCGATTAATTTCTCAAAATAATCAACCCTTTGCTCGCTTTACACTCGAAGATTATTCAGGATCGCATGAAATTAGTGTATTTGGCAAACAATTTACCGAGCTAGACAATATGTTGAGAGAAAATTATTATGTATTGATACATGGAGTGGTACAAGAACGACAAGCAGACTATAAGTTTAAACCTAAACCAGAAGATGAAGCACGTGGACGTGAATTGGTGTTTAAAATTCAAACAATTGAATTATTGGAAACAATTAAAGATAAAGGTATAGAAGAATTAAAAATACAGATTCCCCTTTTAAATATTTCGTATGAATTAATTGCCGAATTATCTGCTTTATTGTCAGAAAATGTAGACAAAAAAGCAAAAACTCGTTTCTGTGTTGAAGTTATAGATCCCGAAACACGTTGGATTGTTAAATTGAATAAAAAAGATGGGAAAATAACAGTCAATAAACCAATCTTTCATTTTCTTAAAGAAAAGAAAGAAAATCAAATTCTTGATTTTATCATTTCTTAATAGGATTTTACATTGAAATTATATACATTTGCACATATATATTTATATCAACTAATAATAAAAATAGACAAACATGGCAAAAGAATTTACAGAATCAAATTTTGAAGAGTTATTACAAAATAACGTAGTCGTAGTAGCAGATTTTTGGGCAGAATGGTGTGGACCCTGTCGTATGATTACCCCTATCGTTGAAGAACTCGCTAGTGCTTACGAAGGAAAAGTATTGATTGGGAAAGTTAATGTTGATGAAGAAGGAGACTTAGCTACCAAATATGGTATCCGAAATATTCCTACTGTATTGTTTTTTAAAAATGGTCAAATTGTTGATAAGCAAGTAGGTGCGGCAGGTAAAAATGTATTTGAAGATAAAATCAACGCACTATTGTAATACCTATATCTTTTCGAAAAAAAAAGGGAGTTTCATGTTAGTATGAACTCCCTTTTTCTATTTAAAAAAAAATGATTATCCGATATTTCGCCTAAAATGATTATTTTTGAAGTAACTAATCAGAAAAGGCATGAATTTATTAAATTTTGTTGCGCAATACCCAGACGAAGCAAGTTGTAGAGTTAAATTTAAAGCGTATCGTGACCAACAAGGTTTTGTTTGTCCACACTGTAAGAGTACACAGCATTATTGGAAACAAGACAAAGAATGCTATGAATGCAAGAAATGTGGCAAACGTCAAAGTTTACGTGCAAACACAG
>Ga0116160_1001225_pt1 | contig 27289 bp, 17 predicted proteins | sample AD_JPNAS2_MetaG_FD_89879 | JGI IMG/M metagenome (GOLD analysis project Ga0116160, IMG submission 89879) | Active sludge microbial communities of municipal wastewater-treating anaerobic digesters from Japan - AD_JPNAS2_MetaG | ecosystem: Engineered > Bioreactor > Anaerobic > Digestate | place...
ATACCGATACCGATCCTGATCTCCGGACCCGCAAGCCTTGCATCTGGCCCGGCCGCGCGATACGGTATCCATTTGCGGCAAGGGGGGAAACCCTGGGCGCGCCCCTCGCCGCAGCCACGGCCGGGCGGCTTGCCCGGCTCCCCGTCAACTTTGGAGGCCGTTCAATCCATGGCGATGCGTATTCTGATCAGCGACAAAATGTCGAGCGAGGGCCTGGCCAACTTCGAAGGCCACGCTGATTTTGAGACGGTATACAAGCCCGACATCACGATGGACGCGCTCGCCGAGGAGATCGGCCAGTATGACGCGCTGGTGATCCGCAGCCGGACCCGCGTGACGCGCGAAACGCTCGCCCGGCCGGGCAAGCTCAAGATCATCGGCCGCGCCGGCGCGGGGGTCGACAACGTCGACATCGACGCCGCCACCGAGCGCGGCATCATCGTGATGAACACGCCGGGGGCCAACACGATCTCGACGGCCGAACACACGATCGCGATGATGATGACGCTCGCCCGGCGGACCGCCTACGCCGACCGCACGATGAAGGAGGGCCAGTGGGCCAAGAAGGACATCGTCGGCGTCGAGCTGAGCGGCAAGACGCTCGGCGTCATCGGCCTGGGCAAGATCGGCCGCGTCGTCGCCGAACGCATGCGCGCCTTCGAGATGCGCGTCCTGACGTTTGACCCGTTCCTCACGCACGACCAGGCGCACAAGCTGGGGATCGAACCGGCCGACGTCGACACGATCTGCCGCGAGGCCGACTTCATCACGATCCACTGCCCGCTTAACAATGAGACGCGCAACCTGATCAACGCCGAGCGGCTGGCGTTGATGAAGCCGACCGCGCTGTTGATCAACTGCGCGCGCGGCGGCATCGTCAACGAGGACGACCTGTACGAGGCGCTGGCGGCGGGGCGGATCGCCGGAGCCGCGCTCGACGTCTTCACGCAGGAACCGCTCCCCGCCGATCACAAGCTGCGCACGCTCCCCAACATCGTGCTGACGCCGCACCTGGCCGCCTCGACCAACGAGGCGCAGGAGAAGGTCTCGCGCGATATCGCGGTGCAGATCCGCGAGGCGCTCGCCGGCGGCGTCGTGCGCAACGCCGTCAACGCCCCCACGGTCGACCCGAAGACCTACGAGGCGATCGGCCCGGCGATGGACCTCTGCCTGCGCATCGGCCGGTTCTGCTCGCAATACGCCCAGGCGCCCGTCAAGGAACTCGACATCACCTACAGCGGCGCCAAGGCCAAGCACCCGCCGACGCCGCTGACGACCGAGCTCGTCCGCGGATTCCTGCAATACAGCTTCAGCGAGCCGGTCAACGCCGTCAACGCGCTGCACATCGCCCGCCAGTTGGGGATCCGGATCATCGAGACCCGCATCGACGAGTCCGACGACGTCTACGCCGGGCTGGTGACGGTGCGCACGACCGACGAGAAGGGCGAGGTGAACACGCTCAGCGGCGCGCTGAACCACGCCCGCCAGCCGCGCTTCGTGATTTTCAATGAAAAGCGGATCGACGCCATCCCCGAAGGCCACATGCTGATCATCGAAAACGTCGACGTCCCCGGCATTATCGGTTCGGTGGGCACCTGCCTGGGCGAGCACAAGATCAACATCGCCTCGATGAACTGGGGCCGCGTCGCGCCGGGCGGCGACGCGCTGACCGTGATCAACACCGACCAGCCGATTCCGAACCACGTCCTGGAATGCCTGCGCGCGCTGCCCAACGTCCTCGGCGCGCGGCATGTGGTGATTTAGCTTGACCGGGCTGGAGGGCCGACGCCAAGTCGTGGGCATCGAACTGCTGAATCTTTCCCGCCGCACGCCCAGACTGGATCTGCAAAAGCTTGCGTTTTTGACCGCCTGACGCTCCGCTCCGGCCGCTCCTACAAGGCCTCGAGCCACGACCGCATCGGCGGCGCGAGGGATTCCGCCAGCCGCGCATGCCCTTCGATGTCGAGGCATGGATCTTCCGATCGGTCCCGCGACCGCGTCGTGTTGGGTGAGGGCGGATCTCCCGCCGAATCGTCCGGCATTTCGGCCGCATCCCACACCGGCAGGCCGAGATCCGCCAACCGATTCAGGGCGGGGTCCCGCTCTCCGCCGCCGTGTTGCCCATCCGGTGCGACAAAGATCGCAAGTCCCACGTCCGCCGCGGCGCATTCCGCTTTCAGCTCGGCATAGGCTTGCGCCATGCGGTCCAGATCGCCCAAATCCGCCCTTTGCCGATCCGAAGACGGCTGCCCGCCCACTCCGGTGGAAAACGGCAGCGGATCAAGGCCGCGACGAAGCCCCGCCGGTGTGCCGAGATACGTCGTGAAGACGTCCGACAGGACCGCGCCAAACAAATCGCGCCGTGTCAGAAAATCCGAATGCGCCAACAGCGGAATCGGCGCTTCATCGAAAAGCCGGTGCTGGATGATGACGCCCTCCACGTCCAACTCGCGCGCCAGCCGGCCGGCCAGCGCGGCTTTCTGGATCCCCGTGTATCCGGGTATGCCCGCGTTGATGAGTTGAACCGGCCGCGCGTCCGCGCCCACGCTCTGGTTCAGCATCCTTTCGGTCCGTGCCACATAGCCGTCGGCGGCCTCGACGCCGGCGCCGAACGTCACTTCATCCCCCACCACCAGGATGCGCCGGAATTCCTTCCGCTTCAGGGACTCCAGCTCCTCATCCCGCAAGCCGAGTTCATTCAATTCAAAGGGCGCGCCCGCGAACTCGCCCCGGAGCCGCGGCGTCAGCGTATAGACCACATCCGGATCGGGATCGGGCGCGAGCATGCTCCCCAGCCAGTGATGTTCAATGGCAAAGGGTGAATTCGGAATCATGCCTTCGGCAAACTCGCTCGCGACGGCCCGCCGCAGATCCATCACGGCATCGATTCGGGCCGTCGCCCGGTCGCGCTCCTCCTCGCTCAGTCCCGTCCAATCGATCAGCGGGAGGATGCTGTCGGCGTTCCGGACCAGGTTGCTGATTTCCGCCCAGCCCCCCGTCCGCAGCGGCCGGGTCACGGCGTCGGACCGCTGATAGAAGATATCGAATCCGATGGCGGAGTGCAGATGAATCAGACCATATCCGGACAGGGCGCTGCGGGGATTCGTGAAATCGATGCGGGTCCGATCGTCGGTGATCGTCTGCGCGCCGCGGCAATAGCGCGCAATCGTCTCGGGCCGCATCAACAGCAGCGCCAGCAGACTGGCCGGGTCGCGCAGATTGTTGCGCTCCAGATTTTCCGCCAGCCGCGGGTCGCCCTGAATGCGTTCATACATCCCGGCCAGATCGACATGCAGCGGTTCCTCGGTCCCCAGAAAGATGAAGTGCCCGAACACCGGGGTCTGCCAGACGGCGCCGTTGGGAAAGACCCGGTGAAACGCCGTGATCGTCTGGCGCAATTCCTCGCGCCCCAGCATGAAGGCGTTGATCCACATCGAAAGGATGCCGCCCGGCTTCAGCCGGCTCCGGGCGATCCGATAGAATTCCTCGGTGTAAAGAAAGACCACCCCGGCGCTGTGCAGCTCGGGCGGCTCGATCTGAATCACGTCGTAGTCGTAGCGCGAGCCGAGCAGGAAGCTGCGGCCGTCGTCGACGTGGAGGTGGATGCGCGGGTCCCGCGGCGGCGCGAGGATCCCTTCGTTGCTCTCGAACCAGGTCGATGCCTCGGCGATGCCGGCGCTCAGATCGACCGCATCCAGGCGTTCCAGGCTCTTGTGCGCGGCCATCGCGGCGATCGTGTTGGCGGCGCCGATACAGATGACGGCGGCGACCTTCGGGTCGGCATGCAGCAACATCGGCAGGTGGCCGTTGAACGCATTGTCCTGCCGCGTCAAATGCCCCGCCGAGCCCCGGCCGTCGTTGAACACCAGCCAGCGCTGCTCCGGCCGGGGCGTCCCCGTCGAATCATACATATCGACGACCATGAGGGTGTCGGTCACTTCTTCCTTGTAGAACACCACCTTGCCCAGGCGTTCGGCGAAAACCCGCATCAGCACATCCCGCGGAATGCCGACGGCCGCAACGATCACGAGCAGGACGCAACCCGCGGCCGCGCAGACCCGCCAGCCCGACCGTGGCGGATGCCCGGCGAGCAGGAGCACGGCCGAAACGGCCGCGAGGAGGCCGCCCAGCAGAATCGCCGACTCGCGCACGCCGATGGTGGATAGCAGGATGAAGCCGATCGCGAACGCCCCCGCGACCGCGCCGACCGTATTGGCGGCGTAGGCGTTGCCGACCTTCCGCCCGGCGCTCTCCGCGCCGACCATGATCAGCCGCGTCGCGAGCGGGAGCGTCATCCCCATCAGCGTGGTCGGGATCAGCAGCAGCGCGGCGCTCTGAATGAAAATCAACGCCAGCGCCTCGTACCAGTTGTCCCATGGCAGTTCGCCCGCCAGCAGCCGGGAAAACCACGTCAGCTTCCCGTTGAGCAGCAGCGTCAGGATGCACCACAGGCCGATCAGCCCCTCCAGCACCGCGAACAGCGTCAGGGGACGCCGCAGGCGCGGCGCGATCCATCCCAGCAGCCAGCTCCCGCCGGACAGGCCGATCAGAAACACCATCAGAATCGCGGAGAAGGCATAGGTGGAATTATGCACATGAAACACCAGCATCCGGTTCCAGAGGACCTGCATGCCCATCGAGCAGAATCCGGACAGGCCGATCGCCCCGAGCACGAGCTGACGCCGGCCGGCGCTCAGATCCCACGCCGCGACGTGCGTCCCGGTTTCGTGGAGACTGGGTTGGCGCGGCTCGGACTGCGGCGTCGGCCGCGAGGGGCGCCGGTCGAGCAGGATCGCGCCGGCGCCGATCAGCAGGTTGATCGCCGCCGCCATGAGGATCGTCCCCTGCATGCCCAGCACCTCGACCAGGATGAAGCCGGCCAGGAACGTGCCGAGGACCGCGCCGAACGTGTTCGCGGCATAGAGGAAGCTCAGTTCGCGCGCCACCGCCAGCCCGCCCCGCGCGAAGAAGCGATAGACCACCGGCAGCGTGCCCCCCATGAAAAACGTCGGCAGCAGCATCAGCGGCAGAATGATGGCGAAGCGCGCGATCGAGAACAGCAGAAAATCTTCGCCGATCTGGCGATTGATCCACACGAACAGGGGTTCGATCTGATCGATCAACCAGGGAAAAGCCAGCGCCGTCGCGCCGATCGTGATCTCCAGTGCGCCGTAGAGTCGCAAGGGTCTGGATACCCGGTCGGCGAGCCGACCGAGGACCCAGCTTCCCAGCGCCAGTCCGAGCATGAAGGCGCACAGTACGGACGTAATGGCATAGACACTGACGCCAAAGACCAGCGTCAGCATCCGCGTCCAGACGATCTCGTAGATCAGGCCGCACGCGCCGGAACCCAGTATGAGGACATAAACGAACGATGAACGACGCGCAGTGAGGAGGGTGTTTTCTGATTCAGGGGAGAGAAGAGCAGGAATGGCCCGCTCGGGATACGGCTTGAGAGGGAGACCATCTGGAGATTCGTCGGATGGGGCCGCGGCGCCCGCTGGTTGTTCGGAATCGGGTCCGGATTCGTCCAATGCCGTGAGGGTGGCAGCGTGATCCGGACGCGGCGCCGGTGCGTCGGCCATTCCCCCCTCATCCAAAGCCGAACCCTTCCGGCGCCCCCCGTTCACATTGAGCACCCCCCCCCGATTTTTTCGACAGACAAAAGACCGTCGTCCCACTTCCTGTCTTGAGATAACAATTAACCGATTACTGATTAACCGTCAACCGCCGAGTGAGCGCCCGTCCGAGTGGATGGCGATGGCGCACGCCCCTCGCCGCCGGGAAGGCGGCCGATTCGAAACGGCGTCGATCGCGATAGCGATACCGATCCCGATACCGATCCCGATGCAGATGCAAATTGCGATGCCGAGGAAAAAGTATCGACTGTACGGCGATTGTGCTAATAGTGTCAGGTTGAGGGCCGCCGAACGGCTCGACCGATATCGCCCGGGATGGTAGACGACGCACGATGGCGCAGTGGCTCGAACGCATTCAGGAACCGCGCGACATACGGGGACTCGCGCTGGACGACTTGCGGCAGATCGCCGAGGAAATCCGCGAAACCATGCTGCGCGTCACGGCGGTCAACGGCGGTCATCTGGCTTCCTCGATGGGCGCCGTCGAGCTGATCCTCGCGCTGCACTACGTCTACGACACGCCGCGCGACCGGCTCGTCTTCGACGTCGGCCACCAGGCCTACGCCCACAAGCTCTGACCGGCCGCTACGACCGGTTCCACACGATCCGCCGCGAGGGGGGCCTCTCCGGGTTCCTCAAGCGCAGCGAATCGCCCTACGACACGTTCGGCGCGGGCCACGCCTCCACTTCGATCTCCGCCGCCGCCGGCATGGCGATCGCCCGCGACCAGCGCGGCGAGGACTACAAGGTCGTCTGCATCACCGGCGACGGGGCGATGTCGGGCGGCATCTGCTACGAGGCGCTCAACCACGCCGGCATGCTCGAGACCGATCTGCTGGTGATCCTCAACGACAACGAAATGTCGATTTCGCGCAACGTCGGCGGCCTCGCGCGCACGTTCAACCGGATCGTGACGACCCACTTCTACAACGAGAAGCGCCACGACATCATGGAGCTGATCCGCCGCCTGCCCGCCGGCGAGCGGTTTCTGCGCATGACCAACCGCATCGAGGAATCGGTCAAGGGCCTGATCCTCCCCGGCCTGTTCTTCGAGGAGCTCGGCTTCCGCTACCTCGGCCCGGTGGATGGCCACGACCTGGAGGGGATGATCGAAATCCTGCGCAAGATCCGGACGTTCCGCGGGCCGATCCTGCTCCACACGATCACGCGCAAAGGCAAGGGGCGGCCCTACGCCGAGGCCAATCCGATTCTGTGGCACAGCCCGCCGCGCAATTTCGACGCCGACAGCGGCGAAGCCCCCGTCGTCCAGCCCGGTCCGCCCAGCTACACGAATCTGTTCGTCGATTCGCTCAAGCGGGAGGCGCGCCGCGACCCGCGCATCGTCGCGATCACCGCCGCGATGCTCGAGGGGACCGGCCTGGTCCAGTTCGAGGAGGAATTCCCCGAGCGCACGTTCGACGTCGGCATCGCCGAGGAGCACGGCGTGATCTGCGCCGCCGGCATGGCTTGCGACGGCCTGCGCCCGTTCGTCTGCATCTACTCCACGTTCCTGCAGCGCGCCTTCGATCCGATCATCCACGACGTCTGCATTCAGAATCTGCCGGTCGTCTTCGCGCTCGACCGCGGCGGCCTGGTCGGCGACGACGGCCCCACGCATCACGGCGTGTTCGACCTCTCCTACCTGCGCATGGTCCCCAACATGGTCGTAATGGCGCCGATGGATGGCGAGGAGCTGCGCCACATGACGCACACGGCGGCGCTGTACGAAGCCGGGCCGATCGCGCTGCGCTTCCCGCGCGGCTCGGCCGAGGGCGACATCAGCCTCGATGCCCCGGTCCAGCAGCTGCCGCTGGGCAAGGGCGTCTGGCTGCATGACGAACCCGACGGCGCGCCGGTCTGCCTGGTCGGCATCGGGCTGATGGCGGCGCACGCGCGCAAGGCGGCCGACCTGCTCGCCGCCCGCGGCATCCGCGCCGGCGTGATCAATGCCCGGTTCGTCAAGCCGCTCGACCGCGAGCTGCTGACCGACGCGGCGCGGCGCTACGACTGCCTGGTGACGATCGAGGACAACGTGCTCGCCGGCGGGTTCGGCTCGGCCGTGATGGAGTTGCTCGCCGCCGACGGCGTCGACGTCCGCGTGCTGACGCTCGGCATCCCCGACCGGTTCATCGAGCACGCCAAACCCGACAGCCTGCATCGCCAGCTCGGACTCGATCCGGCGGGGATCGCCGCGCGCGTCGAGGCGTTCCTGGCGGCGCGGCCGCGCGTCCAGGAGCTCGCCATCGAACGGCGCGCCGAATTCGGCGGCCGCTGAGCCCGCGCCCCGTCAGGCGCAAACCAGGTTTCGCCCCGACTCCTTCGCCCGGTAAAGCTGCGTATCGGCGCGCGCCATCAGGGCGGCCGCATCCTCGCCCGCGCGCCATTGCGCCACGCCCAGGCTCGCCGTCATCCGGAATCCCTCGCCCTTGCGCGTTTTCATCGGCGTGCGCGCCGTTTCGGTCCGCAGCCGCTCGGCGACGATCAGCGCTCCCTCGCGCGCCGTTTCGGGCATCAGCAGCGCAAACTCCTCGCCCCCCCAGCGCGCGGCGATGTCCGCCTTGCGGCAGCAGCGCTCCAGGATCCGCGCCATCGTCTGCAGCACGTCGTCGCCCGTGCCGTGGCCCCAGGTGTCGTTCACGCGCTTGAAGTGGTCCAGGTCCAGGATCGCCACCGAGAGCGCGTGACCGCCCCGCTCGGCGCGGCCGATCTCCTGTTCGATCCGTTCGAGCAGGATCCGCCGGTTCCACAGGCCCGTCAGCGCGTCGCGCGAGGCTTCATGGAGCAGCATCGAGACGGCCAGCGTCCGCGCGGTCGTCTCGCGCAGCGTCGCCAGCCAGGCGGGCTGCTCATCCCAGCTCGTCGGCGCCGCCACCACCTCCAGCACCATCTCGACGCCGTCATGCCGGCGCGTGTGAAACTCCAGGCTGCGATTGGCCTCCAGCGGATGTTCGAACGGCTGGCCGATAAGCTGCACCGCGTCGCGCTTGAACAGCTGGCCGGCGGCCGCGTTGGCGAACAGCACGCGCCGGTCCTCGCCGATCACCAGCATCGCGTCGGCGCTGCGCTCGAGCAGATTGCGGAAATTCCTCTCGGTCTGGTGCAGCCGCTCCACGCTGCGATGCAGCAACTGATCGACCTTGTGGCGCTCAATGGCGTGGCGGATCGCCCGCGCCAGCAGCAGATCCTCCGGGCGCGGGTCGACCGCCGCCGGATCGCCGGCGAGATAGAATTCCCGCGGCAGCCAGTCGAACGGTCCCCGCGTCCGGTCCGCCGCCGACGCCAGCACGTCGGCCAGATAACCGAACCGCACGACGGGAATCCCGGCCGGCACACCGGCGGTGCCATACGTTTCCGCCCCGGCGATCCTTTCGCCGGGATCGATCAGAATCGCCTGCAGCTTGTCGTGGACATGCTGCGCCAGCTCACGCCGGCGGCAGACACCCAGCCGGCGGCCGGCATTCACCCGCCGCAGCCCGGCCTCGACATTGCGCGCCAACGGGTCGCTGTCGGTCACCAGCAGAAGCTGAGTGGAATCGTGTGGCACGCCCGCGAGCCCCCGCCGCCGATTGAGGGATCGGGTCCCCCTGATCCGTATCGGCCGCCCGGCCGTCAGGGCTGAAAGCGGATGTCCAAAGTGGACGTGTTGTTGATCCCCAGGTTCACCTGGCGCAGGAAGCCCAGCGAGCCGCCGACGCGCTCGTAAATTCGGATGCGGCCGTCGTCGAGCGTCACGGCGGCCAGGTCGCCATCGACCGGGTCGATCGCGATACTTTGAATCACGCCGTCATCCTCGTTCTCGTAGTCGGCGTAGATGAATCGGCCGGTGAGGGTCAGGTTGTCGCCGGTCAGATCGAAGACGCGGATTTCGCCGTCGGGCGCGGCGGCGGCGTTGCCGACCATCACCGTCCGGCCGTCGGGCGCGATCGCCGCATGCAGCGCATCGGCCCCGCCGATCGCCGCGGGGGGCGTGACGACGGCGGTCACGCCGTTGGGCGTCACGTAAAACGCCGCCAGATCGCCGTCGTCGAACGTCACGACCACGCGCGACTGGTCGGGCGTGGACCGGATCGTCAGCGGATCGGTCCCGATCGGCGTCTCGTTCAACACGAGCTCGGCGTTGTCGTCGTCGAAGTCCGTCGTGCCGGGCCGCCGCCGGTAACCCAGGATGCTGTCGCGATTGGTCGAGAGCACGAGCAGCAGCGAATTGCCGATCCATGTCGCACCGCGCGGAGAAATGGTGTTGCCGCCGCTCGGCTCGCCCAGGTTGCTGGAGCCGCCCAGCAGCGAACCCGAATAAGGGGGAAAGTCCTCGTTGAGTGTGATCCGGGGCAGGTTGCTGGCTCCGAAGTCACTCAAGACGATCGCCTCGTAATCCGGACTGACAGCTACGGACAGGATATTTGAGCCATAGTCGGCGGTGTCGGAGACCGAGGGCGTGGGCAGGGTGAGATCTATGCCAACGATGCTGGTGCTGCTGTTGCCGGCGACCGGCACCAGCGCCAGCGCGCCTTCATGCGCGAAGTCAAACTGGATCGGCCCGTCGTCGGTGTCGATGTCCGGGCTGGGATCGATGTTGGCCAGCAGCGCCCCGGTCTCGGGATTGATCACGCAGATCCGGTCCGCTCCGCTCGTCGTCGCGATCACGCCGACCACGAGCCGCGTCACATACACATAATGGCCCGTGTGGGACGGCGCCAGATCATCGTCCTCGACCACCGTGATCGCGTTCAGCCCCCGCGGAATGCCCGCCGGCACCTGGCAGACGATCTCGCTGGCCGACTGGCTCTTGACCCGCGCCCGCTTGCCCCCCACCAGCACGACGGCGTCGCTCAGGCCCGAGCCGCTGACGCGCAGCAGATCGCCCACGACCGTCAGGCCGCCGGTCACGTCGGTGACGCTGGTGACCTGCGCCGCGCCGGCGAACGGCGCCGACAGCGCCGTCCCCGCCACGAAGGCATAGCCCACGCTGACAATCCGCGTCCGCGGCAGCAGCACATTGCCCAGGGTCCCCACCGCCACCTGCAGATAGACCGGCTCCGGCGTGTTGAATTTGGCCGGGTCGAGCGAGCCCAGGCCGCCCTCCGGCGTGCCGCTGCCGACCTGATGTTCGAAGATGCCGTTGCCGTCGGGCGTCACGGTCGCGCTTTCGCGATAAAACTCCGTGCCGGAATTGGCCGTCGTGGCGCCTCCCGCCGAGCCGTCGCGCCACAGCGAGAAATAGAGCGTCTGCGCCGTCGTGATCGGCGCGCCCCCGCTGTTGGTCAGCCGCCCCTGGTAGTGCAGCCGTTCGGGCGGCGGCGCCGCCATCACGCCGGGGATCACCCACGCGGCCAGCAGCCACGCCGCGCCAAATCGGATCAGTCGCCTGCTTTGCATCGTCCGCCGCCGTTTCTTCCGTGGAAATTCGGTATCGGGATCGAGATCGGTATCGGCATCGCTCTCGCCTCCGCCCCCTACGGGACCGCCGCCGGTCGATCCGGATCGAGCCGGACGAGGACGATGGCCTCGGCCGAGCGGAGCGGCTGGCGCGGCGCCGCCGGCTCAGTCCAAACCCGGTTCCCCCGCCGCGTCAGCTCCAGCCAGGCCGGGTCGGCGGCGTTGCTTCCGATCTGAGCCGCCAGCGGTGGATAAAACCCCACCCCGATCCGGTGCGACGCCGACGCCGATCGCCCCGCGTGGTCGCCGGGGAGTCCATAGCCGAACAGCGCGCCGTGGAGGCGCACGCCGCCGCCGGTATGGCCCGCGCCGCCGCCCGTCATCGTCGCGATCGTCGCCGCGTCGGCCACCGCCCGCGTCGGGATGAGCGCAACCGTCAGCGCCAGTGCGACGGCCGGCAGCCGCCACCCCGACCGAGCGCCTGGCCCGGTCCGCTTGCTCGTCCGATGGAAGAGGCACCTCATCTCGCGCACCTTTCGCAACGCATCCGCCTGGCCGTCGACGCCTCAGTCTAGACCCGCGCCCCGGCGCAGACAACGAAAACGACGCGCGGATTCGGGGTTTCGCCTCCGCGCCGCCCGATCGCGCTTGCAAACAGCCGGGGCCATTGCCAAATTCATCTCGGGCGATGGTTCCCCCGTTCAAATCGTTCCGGATGACCCTTCCTGAACGCCCGCGACTACTCGCCAATTCACCCCAGGAGAGACAAAGACTGTGCCTCAGGCAAACGCCGATCACCCGTGCCCCGATGCCGACCTGTGGATTCTGGCCGGCCAGAGCAACATGCAGGGCTGCGGCCAGTTCACGCCCGAACGCGCCGCCCAGCCCGACATGGCCGAGCATCCCCGGATTTTCGCCTTCGACTCGCTCTATGAATGGGTCGTCGCCCGCGAACCGCTCCACCATCTCTACGCGGCCGTCGATCCGGTGCATGTCAACCTGATGCGCCAATCGCCCTATACCGACCTGACCACGCTGGACGATCTCGTGGCGGGCGGGCGCGCCAGCACCGCCCGGGCCGCCGGCCCCGGGATGTTCTTCGCCAGGCACCTGCTGGCGCATCTGCCCGGCGACCGCAAGATCGCGCTGCTGCCGGTGGCGCACGGCGGCACGACGCTGGCCCAGTGGTCGCCCGACCTGCCGGGCGCGCCCGGAACCACCCTCTATTCGGCCATGCTCAAGCGGCTGGAGGCCAGCGGACTGCGGCCGCGCGGCGTGCTCTGGTATCAGGGCGAGTCCGACGCGGCCGAGGACTCATCGGCCTCGACTTACGCCGCGCGGTTCAAAGCCTTTGTCGAACGCCTGCGCCGCGATACCGGCGTGCCCGATCTCCCCATCCTGACGGTCCAGATCGGCCGCGTCGCCGCCTGGGAACGCGCCGATTGCTGGGAACGGGTGCGCGAGGAGCAACGCCTCGCCGCGCGCGAAATTCCCCACTGCTATCTGACGCACGCCATCGAGGGCGAGCTGTGCGATCCGATCCACCTGTCGGTCGAGGCGCAGAGCGTCCTGGGTCGCCGCCTGGCGAACATCGCCCTGACCGAAGTCTATCGCGTCGGCGATTTCGGCCGCGGGATCGAGCTGGATTCAGTTCAGGTCGAACGCGATCCGCTCGGCGGGCGGTTCCTGATCCGCTACCAGGGCGTCACCGGCGCGCTCCGGGCGGTCGGCCGGCCGTCGGGGTTCTTTGTGCGCTCGACCCAGGCGGGGCTGACGAGCATCGCCCCCTGGCGCGTCGAGCTCAATGCGGCGGGACCCGGCACGGTCCTCGTGCATGCGCCGATCGGCTCGCCCGAAGAGCAGGCCGCGATCGGCTACGGCGAGGGCCTCGACCCCCTCTGCAACATCTTCGATGAAGCCGACATGCCGCTGCCGTGCTTCGGGCCGCTTTCATTCGATTGCCCGCCGGCACTCTAGCCGACGCGTTCCTCTCGCCTGGCTCGGCGCGATTGCCTTTGGCCCCCACGGATGCTAGATTGCCCCCTCAGATTCCAACGGCAAGGGAAGGGTCCGACATGACGAGCTGCGTATCGCGGGCGATTCGCCGAATGCTCCTGCTGGCGTGCCTGGGCGGCGTCCTGACGGCGGTTGCGTGCACCCGCGTCCATAGCGGCGCACCGATCTACTCCGCCACCGTGTCCGCGCAGTATGACGAGGAGGGCAAGGTCGGACTGACGCGGCGCCAGGCGCTGCAGTCGGCCGTTCGCGAAGCGCGCAATCATATTTTGAACAAGGCACTCGAGCTGCGCCTGAGCAATGGTCAAGTGCTCGGCGATCTGGCCGTCGTCGATCCGTTTGTCCGCGCCGTGCTGGAGGATACCGTTCGCGCCGCCCGCATCACCGACCGCGCCTACAGCGAGGACGGCCTCGTCACCGTCACCGTCAGCATGGAACTGGAACCGCTCTACAAGCTGATCGAGGAATATCCGCAACACGCCCTGCAGTAACGCTCCTCCCCAGGACATACGTCCCTCGTCCTGACTTATCCCCCCTCCAGGCTACGCAGCCGCTCCTGGATCGCCTCCCGATCTGCGGCTTCGGGGCTGTCCAGATAGATTCGGAATTGCTCGGCGGCTTCGGCCTCGCGGCCCTGGAGTTGATACAGATTCCCCAGATTCCGGTGGACGGACGCGAGGGCGGGCTTCAGCTCCAGCGCGCGGCGCAGCGCCGCCTCCGCCTCGGCCCGCCGCGCGGGCAGAAACGTCGCATTCAACCCGAGCCAGACCCAGCCCATCTCCTCCCCGGGCAGCAGCCGCGTCGCGATGCGCGCCTCCGCCGCGCCGCGCTCAAACTCCCGCGTCTGATACGCCTCGCGCGCCAGATTCACATGCCCGCGCCAGCTTGCGGGGAAGCGCGCCACGGTCCACTCGGCGTAGGCCGCCTGGCTGCGCCACGCGCCGGCGTAATGCCAGCTCGCGGCGCACAGCAACACCACGATCAGCGCCAGGCCGTAGCCGAACAGCCGCGGCAGCCGCCGCTCGGCTCGACCCAATCCCGCCGCCGCCAGCCATCCGAGCCCGAGACACCCGGCCGCCGAGGGCCAGTACCACAGCCGCTCGGCGGTGATGACGCCGATCGGAAAGGCCGCGTTCGAGGTCAGCCCCCAGGCCGCCAGGCCGCCGAGCACGAGCCACGCGGCGCCCCGGCCGCTCCCTTGCCGCGCGCAGCGGAGCGCTCCGCCGACGAGGCCGGCCAGGATGAGCAAACCGATCCACGTCCAGCCCCAGCCCCAGCCGCGCTCGATCGGCAGCGAATAGGCGGAGTAATCCGGCGACAACCCCAGGGGATAGACCAGGCGCGACGCCGCGTAACCGAAAATACCCAGGACGGCCGGCCAACGCGCCGCGAATGTCGCCCGCGCCAGCGGATTTTCGTGGAATGGGATCTCGCCCGGCGCCGCGGCCAATCCGCCGGTGATCCGGGCGCGCAGCACCAGATAGGTTCCACCCACCGCCAGCAACGCCAGCGTCAGAAGCGCCCGCCGCCGGCCGATGATCCCGCGCGAGCCGCCGGCCGGATGCGTTCCGCCCCAGCCGCGGGCCGCTGCCGCGAGCCCCAGATACACTGGGTAAAGGATCGCATGATCCTTGGACCCGAGCGCCAGCGCATAGCACAGCGGCTGTTGCCAGAGCGCGTGCGCCGACCCCGGCCGCCGGGCATGAAGCCACAGGCCCAGCAGCATCCACCCGGCGGCGAGCGTTTCGGCGCGGCCGACCACCTGATGGACCGCCTCGGCGTGGATCGGATGCGCCGCGAAGATCAGCGCCCCGGCCAGCGCCGCCCGCCGCGGCATGCCGCAGGCCCGCGCGGCGCCCAGCAGCAGCACCGATACCGCGCCGTGCAGCAGCAGGTTGAGCGCGTAATACGGCCAAGTCGTCTCGCCCGCCGCCGCCTTCTGCGCCAGGATCGTCAGGCGGGTCAGCGGACGCCACTCATGCTTCAGCCGGTCGAGGGGCCACCACGGCTGCAGCGGCACGCGCAGCCAGTCGCCCGCGCCGGCCGGCAGCGGCCACGCGCCGACCTGTTCGGCATCGTCATGCGCGAACGAGTTGAACAGCGCCGGCTCGAACGCCGCCAATGCCGCGACAAAGATCAGCAGGGCGCTTAACGCCGCCGCGCGCCGCGTTGCCGGACCGCCAGGTGCGTCGAGTGAGCCATCGTTCATGGGCACGTTTGTGGCACATGCCCGCCCGATCCTCAAGCGGCGATCCGGTGAACCGCGTCCGCGCGCCCGGCTGTGCTATCATTTTCATTGGACGAACCGCACCGCGAAGACCGGACCGCGCGATGAACACGAAGCAGATGGCAAAACTCGGGATCCCGTTCGGCCCGCCGATGCGCGAGGCGGTGCACGCAGTCGCGGCCGCCGCGCAGGCCGGCCTGAAAAAGAAGAGCGACCTGGCCGCGGCCGTCGCGGCGGTCGTCGCGCGACCGGAGGACTATGCGGCCGATGGGTTGTTCGGCGCGCTGGCGCGCGAACTGCTCGCCGCCCGGGCGGCGCCGCCGCCGTTCAACGACCGACCCGAGCCGGCCCCCTGGCGCCAATGGGGGACCGACCTGGACCCCCTATCGATCGGCCAGATGCAGCAGGCCTGCCGGTTGCCGGTGGCGGTCGCCGGCGCGCTGATGCCCGACGCCCACGTCGGCTACGGCCTGCCCATCGGCGGCGTGCTGGCGACGCGCAACGCCGTCATCCCCTACGCCGTCGGCGTCGACATTGCCTGCCGGATGAAGCTGACGGTCCTCGACCTGCCCCCTGCAGCGCTGGATGGGCAGGCCGACCGGTTGAAGAACGCCTTGCTCGCGGAGACCAAATTCGGCGTGGGCGCGGCGTTCCGTGACCGCCGCCAGCACCCCGTCATGGATGAGGACTGGAGCTTCACCCGGCTGGCCCGCGAGTTGAAGGACAAGGCGTGGGCGCAACTGGGCACCAGCGGCAGCGGCAATCATTTTGTTGAGTTCGGCATCCTGACGCTCCCCCAGGCCGACCTCGGCCTCGACGCCGGAACCTATCTGGCGCTGCTCTCGCACAGCGGCAGCCGCGGCGCCGGCGCGCAATTCGCCACGCACTACAGCCGCCGCGCGATGGAGCTCCATCCGGAACTACCCGGCGAACTGCGCCATCTGGCCTGGCTCGACTTGGACCGCGAGGAGGGACAGGAATACTGGCGCGCGATGGAACTGATGGGGCGCTACGCCGCCGCCAATCACGAACTGATCCATCGCCGCGTCGCCCGCCACCTGGGGGCGCGCGTCCTGCTGGACCTGGAAAATCACCACAACTTCGCCTGGCGCGAGCGCCACGGCGAAGCGGACGTCATCGTCCACCGCAAGGGGGCGACGCCGGCGGGCGCGGGCGTGCTGGGGATCATCCCCGGTTCGATGGCCGCGCCGGGCTACATCGTCCGCGGCCGGGGCGCGGCCGAGGCCCTGAACTCGGCCGCCCACGGCGCCGGCCGCCGCATGAGTCGCAAGCAGGCCATCCAAAGCTTTACCTGGAGCGACGTGAGGCGCTACCTCGCTGAACGCAATGTAACTCTGCTGTCGGCAGGGCTCGATGAAGTCCCCATGGCCTACAAGGACATCGATGCGGTGATGGCCGCGCAGCGCGATCTGGTCACGCCGGTGGCGCGCTTCGATCCCCGGCTGGTCCGGATGGCGCCCGCCGGCGAACGGCCCGAGGACTGATCCGGCCCTACGTCCAACTCCGTCTCTCGTCCCTCGTCCTCGTCCTCGCTTCTCGCAGCCTCCGCCGCGGGGTAGCGGGTTCACGCGTAACGGAACGGCTGCAAGTCCTCGCCGGCGGCATGGCAGCGGACGCCGGCCGCCGCGAGCACGGGGTCGCGCGCGAGCCGCTCGGCCAGCGGCCGCGCAATCAGGACTTCCGATTCGAAATGGCCGACCTCGATCACCGTCAGGCCGCGGGCATGTGCCTCGATCGCCTCGTGGTATTTGATTTCGCCGGTCAGGAAAATCTCGGCCTGGCCGGCGGCCGCGCCGAGCAGGGAACCGCCGGCCCCCGTGCACAGCGCCAGGCGTTCGACGCGGTCGCGCTCCGGCCCGGAGACCCGCACGAATCTGAGATTCAAGCTCTTACGAACATGTTCGATAAATGTTGCGAAGCGGACCGGCCGCCGCGGGCGCGCTACCAGGCCCAGCCCGCCCACCTCGCCGCTTGCCGGCGGGAACAACGGGCGCTCCACCTCCAGCGCCAGGCGTTCGGCCAGCGCGTGGTTCGTGCTCCAGGCGGCCGCGTCCAGGTTGGTGTGCGCCGCGATCAGCGCCATGCCCGACCGCACCAGCCCGGCCACCAGTAGGCCGCTCGGGGAATCGAGCTCAAGCGCTTTGAGCGGCTTGAAGAGGAGCGGATGATGCGCCACGATCACGTCGGCCTTGAGCCTTCGCGCCTCCGACAGCGTGGGCGGCGTCAGCTCGAGGCACGTCATCACCCGCCGCACCGGATCGCGCCGCCGCCCCACCTGCAGGCCGACGTTGTCCCACTCGGCGGCCAAAGCCGCCGGCGCGATCCGTTCGACCGCCGCCATCACGTCCATCACCCGCGCCGCGCGTTTGCCCATCCGCACCCTTCCCCCGAATTCGTCGCTCGTCTCTCGTCCTCGTGATCGACCCCGGAGCTACATTATGGCACCCTCCCGCGTCCGCGCTACCTTCATTGCATCTCTGGTCCGTTGTGAGGGTTTTCGGCCCTGCTCCGTTATTCCGTTGACGACGCCGGTCCGATAGCATATCCAATGGAGAGAGCGATTCGGCCTCGGGGGTACCCCCGGGAGTGAACAGCGATCAAGCCGGACCGCGTCGGCTCCGTTAAAGGGAGCAGGAAAGGACCCGCGCACCTGATGGGTTATCACGACGGCGAGGCACAGTACCCCTTGGAAGTGTTCCTGATCTCCGGCGACGCGGAACACGAGGCCTTCCTGGAGGCCGACATGAGCATGAACACGGAGGGGCGCGGCACGCCCGTGCACGACCTGGCCGGTCTTGAGTCGGTCCATGACGACCTGCGCGCGCGGACGCTCGTCCGGCTGCAATATGACCGGTTCTCACCCGGCATCGCGCGCCGCCGCGGCCATTAAGCCCCTACATCTGAAATTCGTCCCTCGTCCCCGTCCTTCGCCCTCGTGATGGCCGCAAAGGCGTATCCCGGGAATTTTCTCCCACGTCATGAGCCATCCGTTCACGAGGAACGCGTGATCGGCCCTCGACGCACCATTCCGCTGTCCACTTTGCTGGGAACCGCCGCATGAAGCGTCGCGCCGTGATCCTGCTGGCCATCGCCGGCGTGGTGCTGGCCGGCGGGTGGTGGTTCGCGCGACCCGGTCGAGTTCGCAACAGCCCGCCGCCCCCCGGCCCGATCGTCGCCTTCGGCGACAGCCTGACGGCGGGAACCGGCGCGCCGCGCGGCACGAGCTATCCCGATGAACTGGCCCGCCTGATCGGGCGCCCGGTGCTCAACCTGGGCGTCCCGGGCGAGACGATCGCCGACGCGGCCCGCCGGGTCGATGATCAACTGCTCGCGCTCCGGCCCGGCATCGTGATCGTCCTGCTCGGCGGTAACGACGTGCTCCGCCGGCAGAACCTGGACGAGTCGTTCGACGAGTTGGAACGGCTGGTCCGCCGCGTGCAGGAAGCCGGCGCGATGGTCGTCGTCGTCGGGCTGCGCGGCGTGACGCCGGTCGGCGGCCTCGGCGCCCGCTATCGCCGCCTGGCGCGCCAGACGCAGGCGCTGTATGTCCCCAACATCCTGGGCGGCGTCTTCAGCAAGCGCGAACTGATGGCCGATGGCGTGCATCCCAACGCCGCCGGCTACCGGGTGATCGCGCAACGCATCGCCGATGCGCTCCGGCCGCATCTGGGCGATTTTAACGAGCCCTGAAAAGGCGAATCACGAGTCGCTGAAGAGCCCGGGCTCACAGCCAGGGACACAAAGGGCGGGATTTCGAGAGTCCCGAGGACGAAGGACGAGAGCCGATAGCCGAGTTCATGGCCTGAGGCGGGTCGCTGGTGGCGATTACGAGGGCGAGGACGAGGACGAGGGACGATGCGCCTCCAATCGTCCCTCCGCTACAAAACGGTCACTCTTCGCTGGGGATCGCCCCGTAATATTTCTCGGCGTACTCGGCAACCATCCGGTCGGTGTTGAATCGCGGGATCAGCGTCACCATCGCCCGGCGAATCCGCCGAATCCATTGGCGCGGAATCTTCATCCCGTCGCGGTCGTAATACATGGGGATCAGCTCCTGCTCCAGCACGCGGTAGAGGTTCTGCATGTCCTCGGCGTCCTGCTGTTCGACGTCGGGCGCATGGCGATCCTCGCCGATGGCGAAGCCGTTGGTGCCGTCATACGCCTCGCGCCACCAGCCGTCCATGATGCTCAGGTTCAGGCCGCCATGGACGGCGATTTTCATGCCGCTGGTGCCGCTCGCCTCCAGCGGCCGCCGCGGGTTGTTCAGCCAGACGTCGCACCCCGAGATCAGGTAGCGCGCCACCTGGATGTCGTAGTTCTCGAGGAAGATCACCTTGCCCAGAAACCGCGGGTCATTGGCGATTTGCCACAGTTTCTGGATCAACTGCTTGCCGTTGTCGTCGCGCGGGTGCGCCTTGCCGGCGAAGATCACCTGCACCGGCCGGCGCGGGTCGTTCAGCAGCGCCGCGGCGCGGTCGATGTCGCCGAACAGCAGCGTCGCGCGCTTGTAGGTGGCGAACCGCCGCGAAAACCCGATCGTCAGCGCATCGGGCATCAGCACGTGCTGGTAATGGCGCGAGACTGGCGTGCCGATGCGCAGCATCTGATCGCGCAGCCGCACGCGGATCGCCTCGATCATCTGGCGCTTGAGCCGGAAACGCAGCGACCAGATCGCTTCGTCGCTCAGCACCCTGGGATCGGCCACCTTCTCCCAGAAGTCGGCCTGCTTGAGGTGTTTCCGCCATTCCGCCCCCAGGTTCTGTTCCCAGAACTCATACGTCACGCGGTTCATCCAGCCCTGCACATGGACGGCGTTGGTGATGTGACCGATGGGCACGTCCTCCTGCCGCGTGGCGCCGTAGAGCTCGCGCCACATCTCGCGGCTGACCCGGCCGTTCAGCTCGCTGACGGCGTTGGCGTGGCGCGCATGGCGCAGCGCCAGCACCGTCATGCAGAACGGTTCATGCGTGTCGCCCGGCCGCACCCGGCCCAGATCCATGAACTGCTCCATTGTCAGCCCCAGATCCTCGGGCCAATGGGGAATCAGATGGTGCAGCAGATCGGCGCTGAAGCGGTCGTGGCCGGCCGGCACCGGCGTATGCGTGGTGAAGACCGCCTTCTCGCGCACCAGTTCGCGCGCCTTCTCCAGCGGCACGCCGGCCTTGACGTGCTCGCGCATCAGCTCCAGCAGCAGAAACGCGGAGTGCCCCTCGTTCATATGGTACACGCCCGGATCGATCCCCAACGCGCGCAACAGGCGCACCCCGCCGACGCCCATCATCAATTCCTGGCAGACGCGCGTGGTCTGGTCGCCGCCGTAGACGCGCGCGGTGATCTCGCGCCAGTGCAGGTCGTTTTCGGGCCGCAGCGTGTCCAGCATGTAGAGCGTGCAGCGCCCCACCTGCAGCCGCCAGGCGTGATAAGTAATGTCCGACTGCGTCAGCCGGATCTTGCAAACGACCGGCTGGCCGTTGGCGTCGGTGACGAGCTCCACCGGCAGATGATGCGGGTCGAGCGCCGGATACGATTCCTCCTGCCACCCCTCGCCGTTGATGTGCTGCTGAAAGTAGCCGTTGCGGTAGAACAGCGTGATGCCGATGAACGGGATGCCGAGGTCCGAGGCTGATTTGATGTGATCGCCCGAGAGGATGCCCAGGCCGCCCGAGTAGACCGGCAGGCTCTCGTGCATGCCGAATTCCGCGCTGAAATAGGCGACCGGGTGCTGCGCGAAGCCGGGGCAGTGCTTCGCCCCCCACGTGTTCTCGTCCTCCAGATAGCTCTCGAATTCGTCGATCACCCGGCGCGCCAGCGTCTGGATTTTCTTGCTGTAGAGCGTCGCCACCAGTTCATCGGTGCTCAGCGCCTTGATCACCGCGATCGCATTGTGATTCGACGTGATCCAGGCTTCCTCCGACAGCGCCTTGAACAGGTCCTGCGCCCGGGGATTCCAGGTCCACCAGATGTTGTAAGCCAGCTTGCGGATGCCCTGGGCGAGGCGCAGCGCGGTTTCATGGGTTTCCAGCGACGGGTTGGCGACAGGCGTCACGTTCGGGTCCTTTCCAGATGCCCCGCGCGGAGCGGCCGCGCGGGCGGAGGGGTCGGTCTGGGCATGGCTTCCATCACCCCACGCGTGACGGGAGTTGGAGTCCCCGCCAGTCTACGAAAGCGGATGAACGCAATCCAAAGTTTTTCCGAGCGGGGCAGGACTTATGAGAGGACCGTCGCACAGCGTAGGGCGTGCAGTGGTTGCGATGCGTTCTCCGCATGCCTGGTTCGATCCCGATAGCGATCCCGATACCGACCCCGATTCACCGGGCTTTTCGCCGAAACAGGTTGCAATGCCCACGGTCGCGGGCAGAATGACGGGGTGCCGCGGAACCGCCGCAACCAACCCGACCCGCGAATCGCTTCGGCGGCGGGCCGCCGGCCGATCGCCTCGCCATCGCGCGCGCACCGGGACACGCCCCGATGATCGTTCGTTTTTTCAAGCGCAATAGTATCCTGATCGGTTTCTCACTGATCTACCTGCTGCTCGTCGTCCTGGCGATGGTCGAGCTGGACCGCCAGTACTACCAGCAGCGCAAGCGCACCTACATCACCGAACGCTACTTGGTCACGTCGATCAATCAGGAAATCGGCGGCGAGAACCTCGGCGATCTGGAACAGGTGGCGCTCGAGGCGCTGCGGACGAACAACCCGCAGGCGATGCAGCGCCTGCGCGAACAGATCTGGAAGATCCTGCGCGCCGACAACTTCGTCTACCGCATCGCGATCCGCCCCGGCGACGATCAGGAGGTCGAGGGCCAGCCGCTCAATTTCATCGTCGATCTCCCCTCGCAGAAGGAGATCGAGGAGAAGATCGCGGCGCACAATTCGTTCGCCAATTCGCTTTTCCTGCGCGACTTCTCCGGCCATCTCTCCACGCCGATCGTCGCCGGCGGGCGCCAGTTCGGCCGCCTCTATGCGTTCTACACCTCGCCCATCGGCAACCCGGAGATCGAGGAAATCACGCGGACCTACCGCTGGATCGCGCTCTGGATCTGGCTGCTGATCACCGTGCTGGCGGTCGGCCTGGCGCGCAGCCTGCTCCTGCCGCTGCGCAACGTGATGAGCTCGCTGGAGGCTTCGACGCCGCAGCGCACGCACTTCATTCCGCGTCCGCGCACGCGGCTCGAGTCACTCTATAACCGGATGGCGCTCGATGCGGTCATCGCGCGCATGCAGGGACAGTTGCGCGAGGAGATCGCCCGCCGGCCGCAAATGACCGGCTGGGAAGTCGTTCACTTCATCGTCGAAGCCTTCCGCGACCAGGTCGGGCTGGCCCTTGTCGCCTGCCTCGAGATGGTCGCCGAGGGGCCCGGCGCGATCCGCGCCACCGGCCAGCGCGTGATCGCCGGCCCGCGCGACTGGGCCAAGCATCAGCCCGAACTGGTCCAGTTGATCGACGACGCGATGCCCCGCGACGGACGGATCCAGGCCTCGCTGCTCCTGGATGAGATCGGCCTGCGCGGCGAGGGACTGGTCCATCTGGTCGCCGATCCCGAGCGGACCGGCATCCGCTATCTGCTCGCCCTCGCCCTGGAGCGCCATCTGGATCATGCCGCGCACGGCTCGCTGCAAAACATGCTCGAGCGGCTGACCGAGCTGATCGAGGCGGGCCTGCAGACGCTCACGCTGCGCAACCGCCTGCTGGTGCAGGAGCGCGGGCGCGCCAACATCAGTCTCTCGCGCAACCTGGGCCACGACCTGACCAACATCATCGCCACCAGCAAACTGGAACTGATGGCGCTCGACCGCCTGCTCAAGGGGGGCCAACTGCCGGACGACGACCGGCGCCGCCAGATCCTGGTCGAATCGCTCCATGGCCTGCTCCGCTCGGTCAAGTTCATGCAGGAAACGGTCAACCTCTACCGGTCCTACGCCTTCCTGCAGCACCCGGTCCTCGAGGTGCAGGACGGCAACCAACTGATCGGCGAATCGATGGAGCTGTTCGAAATCTCGATCTCGGCCAAGGTGCGCCTGGAACAGGAGCTCGCCCCCGACGCACCGCGCTGCGTCGTCGATCCCCGCCTGATCAAGCTGGCGCTGTTCAATCTCTTTTCCAATGCGCTGGAAGCGATCCGCAAGAAGGACCCCGAGCGCACCGCGGCCGGCTGCATCCGCGTCGTCACGCGCCGATCGGCCGAGGGCGGACTCTGCGTCGCCGTCGAGGATACCGGCACCGGGATCCTCAACGAACGCAATGAGCCGGCCCAGCCGCACGAGATCGAAAAGATCTTCGAGCTCGGCTATACCAGCTTCCGGCTGGGCGGATCGCACGGCGAAGGCCTGGGCCTGAACTGGGTGCGCACGATCGTCCAGGACCTCCACGGCGGTTCGATCTTCGCCGAAAACATCGAGGGGGCGGGCGCCCGCTTCGTCATTGTCTTTCCCCCCGTCGAACAGGCCCCCGACCTGGAAAACACCGAAATGCACGCCGCGCGCTATATGCGTCAGATCCAGGGGCTCGTCGAGGAACAGGAGCAATCGGCCCGTCACGGTTGACCGTGCGGGCGGCTCCCTTTCAACCGGCTCCGAATCAACCCGTAGGCGAGGATCACGGCCGCGAGAATCGAGATCCAGCGGCCCGGCAGCAGCCCGGGCGGCAGGAACTCGAAGATGACTTCGTGCGACCCGGCGGGCACGGCCGTGACCAGAAAGACGCCCGACAGCCGCTGCACGGGCGCCGGCGCGCCGTCGAGCCGCACCCCCCAACCGGGCCAGGCGCTTTGCGCCAGGCAGAGCAGCGCCGGCCGCGGAAAGTCGACCCGGTAGCCGAACCGATTGGGCGCGGCCTCCGCCGGATCGTCGAGCGGCTCGACGCGATAGCTCGCATCGATTTCCGGCGTCAGCCGCTCGCCCAGCCAGAGCACGCCGGGCGTGGTCACGATCGTGGCCATCGGGTCAATCCCCGCGGTCGCCGTCGTCGCCGGATCGGCGGCGGGGGTGGCCAGCCCGGCCGAATGGACGAGCGGCGTGATCCAGTCCTCCTCGTCGCGCTGGTTGACGAGGCGCGGCATCGGCGCGGCGAAGGCCATCCCGCGAAACCACGTGTTGCGCCACAGCTCCAGATCCCCCTCCGGAAATTCAAGCCGGTCGGCCAGTTCCAGTCCCGGCGTCCCCGACAGATCGATCGCGGCGCCGGCGCCGTAGGTAAGAATCGTATCCACCCCCATCAGCGTCAGCCAGGCCGGGCGCGCAATGACCGGGATGAGCATGAACCCGCGCGGATTCTGCTCGGGCGGGAACCCCGCCAGCAGGTTGGACCAGACGCCGATCCAGCGCGCATTGACCGGATCATAGCCGCGGGCCTCGTCCAGGCCATACATCAGCAGGCGGTTGGGGAAGACCTCGGGCTGGTTTTGATCGAACATCCACGCGTGGACATTGTCGAGCCACAGGATGCGCCCCCCCTGATCCAGTTCGGTCAGTTTCTGAACCAGCGGCGTCTGCGGGTAGAAGGTCGCCTCGTAGCGGGTGAAGTAGACGTCCTTGAGATACGGCAGGGCCAGCAGCGCCAGTTCCAGCGCCGCGAGCGCCGGCAGGCCGAGGGCGGGCCCGAGCCGGCGCGGGGCGGATGCCGCGTCCCGCCGGCCGGCGACCCGCCAGAGCAGCGCCAGCGCCGCGGCCAGCGCCACGCTCACGCGCAGCCCCATCCAGCCGGCATGGCGCGTCTCGGCCGCGTAGGCCTCATCAACGCCCGGCTGCCCCAGGCCGAGCGCGACCGGGGATTCGGGAAAGCTGGCCCAGACCTGATCGCGCAGGGCGAAGCTGAGCCAGACCAGCGCCAGGGCCACGGCCGCGCCCCCCGCGAGCCGCCGCCGGATCGCGGCCGGGCTTCCCACCCGCAGCATCGCATCGAGCGCCAGCGCGGCGGCCAGCGCCTGACCGCCGACGACAAACAGCATCAGCCGCGCCGGCACGCGAAAGCGGTCGAATCCCGGAACGAAGCGATAAAACGCGGCGAACAGCGGCGAGAATTCGCCGAGCGCCAGCGCCAGCCCGAGCAGGACGGCCACCACGGCCAGCACCGCCAGCGCCGCGAGCCGCCGGCGCCGGAGAATCTCAATCGACTCCGTTCGAATCAGCTGGAGGATGCACGGCGCGCCCGCCGGAATCAGGAGCAGCGACACCCAGAGCGGCGAATAGAAGCAGGCTTCGGAGAAATCGAGCCGCGACCCGAAGTAGAGCGCCAGTTCGGAATGGCCGATGCCCAGATATCCGGGGTTGAGCAGCAACCACAGGATTCCGGGCGACAACGAACCGTCGGTGACGTAATCCCAGCCGGCGCCCCCCGCGCCCCGTTCGAAGGACTGGCGGATGAAGTGAAAGGTCTGCGCCGTCTGCAGCGCCGTCAGGCCGAGCGCCAGCGCGACCGCCAGCGTGAACCAGCCCAGTCCGCGCGCGACCGCCGCGGCGCGCCGCCTCCGCGACCCGCCGCCGCCCCCCGCGCCCGCGATCCCCAGGCCGAGCGCGAACGCCGCCGCCATGATCCAGCCGTAAAACGTGATCTGCGGCGATCCGGCCAGCAGCGACAGCGCCAGCACCAGCGTCAACTGCGCCAGCCGCGCAAACGACGGCCGCTCCACCAGTCGGCTGACGCCCAGCGCCAGCCAGGGCCACCATGACCCGACATAGAGAAACAGGATGATGCCCGAGCTGAGTTTCAGCGTGAAGAACGGCGAGAGCGCGAACAGCAGCGCGCCGAGCGCCGTCGCCTCCGGCGCGAGCCGCCAATGCCCCCCCAGTTTCCAGCAGCCCCACAGCATCCACCCCCAGTGCAGCGCCAGCAGCAGGCCGAAGCCGAGCGGCAACGGCAGCAGCCAGTGCAGCCAGTTGGGCGGGTAGAGCACGCCGACCTGAATGTCGGCCATCAGCGGCCGCCCGCAGAACGTCATCGCGTTCCACAGCGGCGCATCGCCGCCGCGAATCGCCTCGCGGACCAACTGCTGGTAGGGCAGATACTGGTTGACGATATCGCCCCCGGCCGGGGCGAAGCCGATCAGATAGCGGCCGAAGATCAGCAGGTAAAGCGCGCAGAGCAGCAGCAGCGCCGGCCGGGCGCGGCGGGGGGCAATCGTCGCTGCCGGACCCTCGCTCAGCATGCGCGCGACCCGCCGTCAGCGCCGGTTTCCATCGAGCCAATGACCCACGCGCCGAGCATCGCTACAGGTCGACCGGCTTTTCTTCGAGCCACTGAAATGAGCGGACCATGCGTTCCACGTCCTCATGTTCCTGGTCGCTGGATTCGACCGGCTGCTGATAAGCCAGACAGACCACACGGCCGACGGCGCCGGTATGCCAGATGCGCCAGCGGTCGCCGAGGTTGTCCCGCAACTGGACGTAGGACCCCTCGCCCTGCCCCACCGGCTCAATGCCGACCGCGTTCGTCTCGACCGGGTTGCCCAGCGCCCGCGCCAGCTTGCGGGCGTATTCGACCAGTTCGGGCCGCGAGGGCGGCTGGCGCTGGCCGCGCCGAAAATAGAGCGAGATGTTGAGCGCGCCCTGCGGCTCCGCCTCGCGGTAGACGCTGGTGATCCCTTCCTCCTGGTTCCACGCCCAGCCGGTCGGCACCGCCAGCGAGCACCACCCGTCGATCATCAGCCGTGTCGGTCGCTCGTTCCCCATCTCGTCCCCCACGCAAAGATCCGTCCCTCGCCCCTCGTCCTTACTCGAAAATTTGTCCCCTATTCTCGGGTTACTTGGATTGGTTCTGCCGTCCCTATGGGACTTGGTCGCTCTGGGGATCCCGGTTCCCGCCACTAACGTGGCGGGCTGAAGTCTGCCGTCCCTGACGGGACTGCTCTGCGGGAGGATCCGGCAAGGCTTGAAGCGGTCGAATCGGTCGTTCCCTCCCCATTTTCATCCCTCGTTGCGAACCGCCGGTTCATGAACAACTCGTAATCGCTCCCGAAGGCCTGCCCGAACATCCGGCTCCCGGCGCTCGTCCCTCGTCCTCGGCTCTCGAAAA
>Ga0116160_1001231_pt1 | contig 27232 bp, 17 predicted proteins | sample AD_JPNAS2_MetaG_FD_89879 | JGI IMG/M metagenome (GOLD analysis project Ga0116160, IMG submission 89879) | Active sludge microbial communities of municipal wastewater-treating anaerobic digesters from Japan - AD_JPNAS2_MetaG | ecosystem: Engineered > Bioreactor > Anaerobic > Digestate | place...
GCTCTACGAAATCGGCTTGGAGCATTACCGGCGGCCGGCTCATGCCAGCGGTAATGCTCCAAGCCGATTTCGTAGAGCGCCGCCGGGCTCACCCGCGACAGGTAAACCTTGAACGGATGGCCGTCGTGGCCCTCGAGCGGGGCCGTGTAGGTCATGCAGGTGGAGCTGACGAGTTCCAGGATCGGATGCCCCGCCTGGCGCGCGTCGATCTGGATCTGGCCCAGGGGGTAATCGCTGTTATCGAGCAGCGCGCGCGGCCACTGCAGCGTGTGGCGGGGAAACTGGACCCCTTCGATGCTGAACGCCAGGCCGCCGTTGAGTGTCGGGACGTCGATCACCGGCTCCTCGTTGCGCCGCGCCAGGTAGCCCCCGTAGACGCCCGCCGACCGCGCCGGCTCGGCGAATGAGAGCTCCTCGGGGATGACGACCCGGTAACGCGGGTCGATTTCCTCCAGCGGCCGGTCGTGCAGCGCGCCGGCCGCGGGCGGCGGATCCCGCCGCGCCAGCGTAATGGAAAACACCTTAAGGTAATCGCGCCGGGGCAGCCGCAGCCCGACCAGCGGCCGGGTCGGATCCAACCGGATCGACTGGAGGTAGATCATCGGCATTCGCGGCTCGGTGCGATGTTCGTGATAAGTGAACGGGAACCGGATCGCGACCTGGTCGCCGCGCGTCGGCCCGACCGACCAGTCGCTGATATCGAGCGCGGCGCGCGTCGTCGTGCCGTCGGCGTAATAGAGCGTCACGTCGCCGGCCTGGTCGCCGAACTTGCCCGAGGCGAGAAAATAGGCCGCGCTGTAGGGGCCGGCGGCGAACCCCGTCAGGCACTGTCCCTGGCTGCGCAGATGGTTGTTCAGCCCGTCGGCGACGCTCGGCATGGCGAACGGCACGCCGTGGTAGGTCGCGACCGGCGCGTCGGGCCAGTGTTCGGCCGGCAATGTCCGCTGCTGCCACTCGCCGGTGTGGAAGTCGCCGTCAAGCGGATTCGACTTCCAGGCCACGGCGTCGGAATTGAAGACGCCGCTCAGGTCGAGCAGATGAAAGCCGTCATGGTCGGTCCCGCCGATCGTGCGCCACGGGTCGAGCGGGCCGAAGGCATCGATCCACAGCGAACCGGACCGCGGACCATCGGCGCCCCGCGCGCCGCTCAACACCAGGTCCAGGCCCTCGACCTGATCCAGGTCGAACCGGCCGTTCTCGCGCGTCCAGGTGACCAGCCGCAGCATGTCGAGCACGACCGGGATGCGCATCCACTCGCCCGGTTGGGGCCTGGCGGGGAAAACGGTGGCCTGCTGCCAGATTTCGCCCGAGCGCTCGCGCAGGTCGATCAGCAGTTCGACCGCGTCGGGCGCATCGGTGCGCGCCTGGAATTCAAAGCCATACAGATCGTCAGGCAGTGCCCGCCCCTCCAGCCGGACCGTTTCGACGGCCACTGACTGGCCCCCCGGCGTCAGCCGGTAATCGATCCGCAGGGACCCTTCACCCTCGAACGCGACCGCCTGGTCCCACGTCGTCGTCACGCGTTGGTCGTCGGCGTGGCGGCCCTCGCGGCGGACGCCGCGTCCCTCCAGACCCGCGTTGAAGTCGGCCAGCAACGGCCGCGGCGCTGCATGCGCGGCGGGGGGCGGGATCTCGCGCTCCCCCAGCGCCGCCCGCGGCCGCGGGCTTCCGCAGAGGGAGGTCAACCCGATCAGCGCGGCGGTCGCCCACATTGTCGGATGCTTCAACATGACGGGGATCGGGCGTCCTTGGGATGTTTCATGGGACTTGCCAGGCCGCGGACCTGCCAGGCCGCGAAGCGAGCCGATGCCGGTCGAACGGGGCCCCTTATTCGAGCCGGCCGGGAGCAGGGCATCTGGGGGCGCGCGGGCTGGAGCGACCGGCGCGGCACGCCGGCCGGGAGCGGTCCGGGGAGTTCGGCCCCGTTTCCTCCCGCGGCCGGCGCCCGGATCGCATCCAGACGCCGGCGCGGGAGCCAAGGGCCGCAAGGCAGGGATTTGAACGGTAACCGGGGCCGGCCGCGGCTCAGCCGGTGGTCACGATTTCGCCGTCGCTCACCGTTCCATTGGTCGGGTCATACGGATGGTGTTCCTGGGAACCCTCGTCGAGCGTGAAGCGGCGATCCGGGCCCGGGTCGTGGATATACCAGTGGTGATTGGGCTTGATCATCCCCGCGCCGACGTATTCCTGGAACACGTTGGGGTCCATGCGGGTGTCATGGGTCGGCATGCCGCGGCCAGGGCGGCCGCCGCTGCCCCCCTTGCAGGCGCCGAAGCGATACGTCGAGCCGACGTTGTAGTAGCTCGGCGTCGGGCCGTTCGGCGTCAGCGTCCAGTCCCAGTAGTTCTCGTAGGCCCAGAAGGGCGAGCGCATCGATTCGATCGAGGCCAGGTAGGCGACCGGCGTCGTCAGGCGCCAGAGGGTCGCCGCGACGGTCCGCCCCCGGCGGTGATCCCAGGAATTGAGGTTCCAGGGCTCGTCGTAGCCCCCCTGAATCCATCCCTGGTCGGCATAGCTGTAGATATTGGGGGGGTAGTTGTTGAAGTCAATTACGTAGCTTTCCAGCCCCACGGCCAGCGTCCGGTGATCGGCCTTGACGCGCGAGACCTTCGCGCGCACCTGGGCTTCCAGGAAGTTGGGCACGGCGATCGCCGCCAGAATCGCGATGATCGCGACGACGATCAGCAGCTCGATCAACGTGAATCCCCGGCCCGGGCCGTTCGCGGTGGTGTTGGTGCGTTGCATGTCCTTACCTCGCGACAAACATTCAAAGAGGGGGAGGAGACCCCGCCCGCGACGGATGAGCGGGGTCTCCGGCGGTCACGGTCAGTAGATCGCCCAGTGACGGGCGGCATTGGGCGGCAACGGGTCCGCCTCGGTCGTCACGACCCCGTAATATTCGGCATAGTGGTCGTGATAGATAGTGAACGGCGACGGGTTGGAGTTGTCGCTGTTCCAGACCTGGTATTGGAATTCCACTTTGGTCGCCGTGCGCGGGGCCGAGAGCGGCGAGCTCGGGTGCTCGCGCAGCGGCCCGTCGTTGACGCGCCAGAAGAAGCGCCACGTCTGCGTGTCGGCGTCGTAGTTGATGATCAGCCGCAATTTCTGCACCTGCGTGATCGGAGTCGGCACCAGCTGAACGTTCGCCGGATCCGGGTTGAAGGGGTCGTTCAGCTCGCCGAACAGGAAGCCCCAGCCTTCGCCGCGGCCCTCCTCATTGCCCATGTAGACGTTGCCGTCGCCCAGTTTTACGTTGAAGTGCTGGCCGATGCCGTCGGCGGTCATGCGCGGCTCCACGTCGATCACCCATTCGGCCGGTTCATTCACACCGGTCACTGTGTTAATCGACATATTCGGGTAGACATTGTTCTCCGGGCCCTTCGTCACGAAGAACGTTCCCTCGCCGGTGTAGCCGTGTTCGGTCGGATCGGGCATGTAGAGTTGGTCGGCATCCTTCTCGCCGATCGGCTGGAAGAAATCGCCAGTGGGCTCGGCGTTGTAGCTTGCCTCGCGCAGCAACGTGCCGACAGGGATCGGGTCGCCCTGGGTCGTGACGATGCCGTCGTAGACCCGCAGCTCCTGCAGGAAGACATCAAACGGGTCGGGGTTGGCCGGGTCGGCGGACGTCACGTTCTGGCGAAAGTGGGCCACGGTGGTGGTGCGCGCCGCCACGACCGGCTGGCCGATCTGGCGGATGAAGCCGTCGTTGAGCTTCAGGTAACCCTTGAAGCTCGTCGTCGCCTGGTCGTAGGTGATGAACATCCGCATCGAGATGATATCGGTCGCCGCGATGCCCAGGGCGACGGGGGCGCCGCCGACGCCGCTGGCCTGGAAGTAGGCCTGCGCGACATTATCGACGTTCTCGACCGTCAGCGTCGCCTGGGCCGCCGGAACGCCGGTCGGGGCGGCCAAATCGGCGGCAGTCGAAATCAGCAACTGGATGCGCTGGCGGCGGCCGGTGGCCGTGAAGGCCGGGCGGGCGTCGAGCTGCACTTCGAGCGAACCGCCGGCCGCGACGTCCGGAGCGGTATCCCACTCCAGCCACGGATCGTCCCAGTGGTCCTTGGAGTGCCAGAATTGCAGCTCATCGGGGTTGTTGTAGGCGTACCAGGACTGACCGCCGCCCTGGAACGTGCCGTTGCGGGCCCAGACCTGCGTGGCATCGCCCGCGGCGACCGGATCGCCGTAGATATCGTTGGCGTTGAATTCGGAGGTGTGGACCAGCGTCTGGCCGGCGGCCATGACGGGCAGAGTCGCGCATAAAATCATCAGAATCAGTCGTTTAAACATCTCCGTGTGCTCCTTTCGAATCGAAAAAACTCACCCCGCCGTCCGATGGGCGTCCCATCTTCGTAATTCTTTGAGCGGTAAGTGGTTACAATTCGAACGCGTTTGACAAGTCGGTTCAGGGAAGAGGGGGAGTGGAGGGAGTTGCCTCCACTCCCCGGATCAAACGGCCGTCCGCGGCCGTACCGTATTATACCCCATTCTTACGATATTGGGGTCGTTTTTTTTGGTTACTCCACCATGAATTCACTCAGCTCGACCGGGACGGTCTCGGCGCCGGTGACTTCCTGGTAGTTGTCCATGGCGATCGTGAAGCCCGAGGGGCTGCTGGCGTTGATCTGCCACTGGAACTCGACGGAGGTCGAGGCCCGCGTGATGCTGATCGGGCTGTTGGGATGCTCCTGCAGCCAACTGTTGTTGATGTCATAGAACATCCGCAGCATTTCGGCATCGGCGTCGTAGCTCAGCACGAGCTTCAGATCCTCGATGTCGGAGGCCGCCGTCAGCGGCTGGACGATCTCGCCCGGGGTCGGGTTGAAGATATCGGCGGCGCCGAACCAGCAATTCCGCAAGTCCGACATCTAAAGAGGCACAAGTCGAGCGCGGCCATTGATCTGGGGCCGCTTTGGTCGGTGGAGCAAATTCGCATCGTCGATTTTGCTTGCTTTTGGCACGGAATCTGATATAGTAATATATATCAGAAATGAGGTCCGCCCATGTCCCCACCGTCCTCGCTCTCGCCCAAGGACCGTGCCGCCCGCTCACGTCTGCGTCAGCTCTTGGCCCAGGCCCAGCCGCTGGCGCGCGCCTCGCTGGTCTCCATGGCCCGCGTCTGCGGCAAGCCCGGCTGCCGCTGCGCCCAGGGCGACAAGCACGTCTCGCTCTACCTGGCCGCCCGTCTGGGCCGCAAGCGCCAGATGATCTACATTCCCGCCGAGCTCGAAGAGCAGGCGCGGGCGCTGGTGGAGCAGGGCCGGCGCGTCGAAGAGCTGCTCGAACAGATCTCCCAGGCCGCGCTCGAGCGCCTGGTCAGCCACAAAGAGCGGGCCCGCCAGGGCCGCAAACGCTCCTCATGACGCGCCGCTTCGCTTGTTACATCGAAAAGGTCTTTGAGCTGGGCCGGCGCCTGGCCGCCGTGCGCGACTCGCGTCAGAAACCAAAGATCACCACCGCCGCCGTCCTGCTGTGCGTCGTGCTGCTGCAGGCCACCCGCCTGGCCAGCCTGCACGCCATGGCGCTCCAGATGCGCAACAATCGGCGCTGGGCGGCCCTGCTCGGCCGCCGGTCGATCAGTGACGACTCCATGGGACGGATCGTCAACCAGGTGCAGACCGGCGATCTGCGCCAGATGCTGCGCCAGATCAACCTGCTGCTGCGCCGTAACAAACTCCTGACGGACAACCCCTGGCCGCTACGTTTCGTGGCTCTGGACGGCCACGAGTTTTTTTCCCTCACGCAGTCGCCACTGCCCGGCCTGCCGCCAGCGCCGGCTCCAGGTAGGGAGAGAGCAGGTCGTTGAGTATTACCACAGCGCCGTCGTTGCCCATCTGATCGGCTTTGACATCGCCTTGGTGCTCGATGTGGAACCGATCGCTCCCGGTGAAGGCGAAGTGGTCGCCGCCGGCCGCCTGGTCGAGCGCCTCGTGCGCCACTACCCGCGCTTTTTCGATGCACTGGTGGTCGATGCCACCTACCTGCAAGCGCCCTTCTTCAAACTCTGTCAGCTGCACGGCAAGCATGTCCTGGCCGTCCTCAAAGAAAACAACCCCAGCCTGCTGGCCGAGGCCCGAGCCGTCCTGAGCGGACCCCCGCTGTGGCACGGCTCGCTCAACCATCGCCACAGCGAACTGTGGGACGCGGAGGAATTTCGCTCCGACTCCATCGAGGCACCCCTGCGCATCATCCGCAGCCGCGAACGCAGCATGCGCCGCCAACGCATTGCCGGCCAATGGAAGCTGCGCGAAGTCTGCGCCGAGTGGTTCTGGGCGACCACCATCCCCCAGGAGATGATCCCCGCCCGCCAGCTCTGCCAGATCGGCCACCAGCGCTGGAGCATCGAAAACCGCATCTTCAATCAGCTGGGCGCCCACTGGGGCCTGAACCACTGCTTCCATCATCAGCCCGCGGCCATCTTCAACTTCTGGCTGATTCTGTGGCTGGCCTTCACGATGCTCGGCTGCTTCTTTCTACGCAATCTCAAAGCTCCCCTGCGCCAGCGCCTCTCGCTCATCGAACTGGCGCGCCTGATCCTGTGCGGCCTCGGCACGCTGGGACGCTGGCGAGCGCCCTGGCTCGATCTGATCCAGCGCGCACCTCCCTAGCCCCCGCCGCCAGCTGGCTCCCGTGGACTGATCCTCCTTGCGCGCGCGCCATCGGCTTTGAGCCCGCTGGCCAGCCGCCGCGCTCGCCCTTCAAGCCAGTTGAGCGCCAGAAAAGCCGCTCGCGAGGCACTGCGAAACCGCTTCCTGCCCCTCCTCAACGCGGCTCGGCTCTCCCAACCAACAAAACCAGCCCTCCCAGCAACCCCGATCACCTCCCCACGACACATCTTGCGGAACTGCTGGCGCCGAACATGATCGTCAGCACGTCGTTGGTGTTGCTGCAGAAGACGCTGCCCGGGTTGCCCAGCCACTTGAAGTTGAAGTTCTGGCCCACGCCATCGGCCGTCCAGCCCGGCTTGACCCGGACCGTGACTTCGGCCGACTGATCCGCCGTCGTCACCGTCGGGATCGTTGCGTTGGGGAAGTCGGCGTCGGTGCTCTTGGTGATCACCCACTGCCCCGTGCCATTGTATGCCTGGGTGTTGGCGCCGGGGAAGAACAGCCCGCCGACGTCGCGCGGGTCGTTGATCGGCACGAAGGCGCCGTTGTTGAAGTAATCGAAGGCCGAGTTGCGCATCGGCGTGCCGATCGGAATCTGCGAGCCTTCGGTCACGGTGATCACGTTGCTGATCTTCATGTTGTTCAGGTGGATCTGGTAATCGGTGTTGCTGGTCGGGAAGCCCTGGTCCAGTTTCAGCCGGACGACCGTTTTGGTGCGGTCGAGCGGGGCGATCGGCGGGACCTCACGCAGCGGACCGTTATCCACCGAGACGAATCCGCGGAACTGGCCGGTGGCGTCCTCGTAGGTCTGAATGACCTTCATCACCTGGATCTCGTCGGCCGGCTTGCCCAGATACAGCGGCGACCCAGTCGGGAAGATTGCCCAGGCATTGTTGCCGGTGTTCTCGATCACCAGTTCCCTGTCGACCGGCGGTTGCGTCGTGTTGTTCGGCGCGGGATCGCTGATCTGGAACCGCACGATCTGTTTGGCGCCGCCGCTCGTGAAGTGCGGATAGAAATCCCACTCCACCTGCATGTCGTTATCGGTGGGGATGATCCCGGCGGTGTTGTATTCCGCCCAAGGGAAATCCCAGTTGAAGCGGTGCATGCGCATCTTGAGCGAACCGGTGGTTGAATAGGCCGCCCACGGGCCGCCGCACGGCTGGCAGGTGCCGTCGCGGAACCACATCGCGGTGAATTCGCCGTTGGTCACCGGATTGCCGAAGATATCGGTGGAACTGAAGGTGCTCTCCTTGACGACGCCCGGGGGCGGGAAGGTCGAGACCTCGTCATAAATCGACAGATCCTCGAACCACAGCTCATACTCCAGTTCGTCGGCGGCCGGACTGAAGTCCATCTCGGCCCAGACCTTGACCGTCGTATAGTCGCGGTTGCCGAAGAGCGGGCTGCCCGGCGCCTCGATCAGCGGGCCGCCGTTGAGCCGGTAGAAGGCGTGCCACACCTGGGCCGAGTCGTCGTAGGTGATGATGGCGGTGAACGAGGACAACTCGTCGTTGGTCAGATCGAGCGAGTCGCCATAGGACAGGCCGTCGGGCCCGAAGCCGACCCACAACTCGTTGTATTCCTGCCAGAGCTGGAAGGCGCAATCCAGGTTCGGCCGGTCGCCCCCCGCCTCCGTCAGCATGATTTCCATGTACTGGTTGTCGCCCGCCGAATCGAATTTCGGATAGAGGTTCACCACCAGTTCCATGTCGTTGTCGAGGTCGAGCGTGCCCGACGTTTCGATCTCAAACCAGGGGCTGTCCCAGTTGTGATTGGGATGGTGCAGAATGAACCGGCCGTCGCCGTCGTAGTCATACCAGCCGTAGATGCCGTGGAACTGACCGTCAATTGCCCAGGCCGCCGTTACATCACCGGCCGAAATGGGATTTGTGCCGGGCGCTTCGTCGAAATCCGACTCATGTACCAGCGCGGCCGGACAGACGCCCGCCAGCAAAAAGCACATGAGGACGACGAAAAGATTGGACCGTGACCTCATGGTCGCATCCTCCGTTAAAGTTTGAATCAAGTGCATCGAGGTTCCCGTGGCGCCGTCCGCCCGGCTGTTCCGTCGCGCCGGGCCGGTGCACGGTGCTGGAGAGCAATCGGCGCGGCCCCGTTCCGCTCTCCTGCCGATTGGCTCCCGTCTGTTGACTCCGGATCACCTCCTCTCCCGTGGAATTTCCGTCGCAAAGCTAGATCACTTCCAGCGCGTCCTTATCCGGCAGCGGCGGGAACGGCGCCGTCGGCAGCGTCTGATACCAGAACGCCACCGACGCCAGGTCGTCGCGCAGCGGCAGATAACGCTTGCAACCATTGCGCCAGCCGAGCGCCTGAACCGTCACCCGCAGGTCCTGCTTGAACCGGATCGGATCGGTCACATGCCAGCGGTAGAGCGAGAAACGCTGCTGCGAGCTGTAGAGCCCGTCGGGGCGGATCACCTGGGGCATGCCGGCGTAGGGGGTTGTGAACTCCTGGTACTGGTGCGTCGCCTGGTTTTCGAAATTGTAGGAGCCGCAGAAGTAGTCCTCGGTTCCCGTCCCGCAGATCGTCGGAAACTCGCCGTCCCCATCCAGATAGAACTTGACCTCGCCCTCGCCCCACCAGCCGTTGTTGTTGACGCCCCAGGCCATGTAGGTGCCGACGTAGTGGCCGCGGCCGCGCACGCCGTCCAGAATCGTGTGAACCTGCTTATAGGGGACCGGGTTGGTGCGACGGAACTGGGCGTGGAAATACGCGGCGTCGTCGGGGACGCGCGTCAGCGTGTAGTTGATCTGGTAGAACAGGCACAGCCACTCGTCGTTGAGGTTCTCCACCGTGATGCGGCAGTGCTTGCGGAACGGCATCTCCCAGTAGCAGTTGAAGGCGCTGCCGGGGTTGACGCAGACGGCCAGGGAGGAGACCTGCGCGTAGCGCCCCCAGCCGCTGCAGAAAAAGTCGCCCATCGGGCACTCGACCGAGGGCTGCTGCTGACCGTCCCAGTAGATGCGCAGGATAGCGTGGCGCCAGTGCAGATTGATCGTGAACCACATCTGCTGGATCGCGCCGGGTCCGTCGATGCTGGCGATCTCCAGCGTCTCGCCGGGGGGAACGCTGACGCACGGCCGGCACTTCCAGCCCTGGCCCAGGCCCTTGCTGGCCGGATTGTTTTCCTCGGGGGCCATGCCGCCCTGGCCGCGGGCGCCGGTCGGATTTTCCGCGCTCAACGAGCGCGACTCGGCATCGGAGAGCCGGCTCAGGTTGCCCAGGTGAAGGTTCAAGCCATCAAACGCCATGCGACCGGGGAATCCTTTTTGCCGATGGGCGCGGTCGCGGGAGCGGAAACAACGGTTGGCGAGCAACGCATCGGAAAATCGAGTTCGGCCAGAGTGGAAAACGAGACCTTGATCTGACCATTTGCCACCCTATCAATCTGACAGGTCCATGTCAACAGGAAAATGCAGGTTGTCGTGGACTGACACGGTACTGACATGGCGGGCTCCCGGGCGCCGCGAGGCCGCCGGTTTTCCGGATCGATCCCTGTTTTTGGGGAAAAGCTCGATAAAGGCCCGCCACGTTCGCGGAACGGGCCACTGCCGGGTTTCATGCCTGTATGACAGGTCAATCCCTGTCAATTTCAAATTGACATGGCAGTGGCATGACAGTTACAATCGCTCCAGTCATGACCCCGCCGCCCATTTGCGCGGCGGCCCCACTGGATCGGCAACCATGTCTAAAGAACATCCCCAGCTTTTCGGACGTCCCATTTTCCCCCCCGACCAGGGGCTGACGCTGACCAGCCAGGTCCGCGAGATCCTGCTCGAGGAAATCCACGGCGGGCACTGGGAGGTCGGCGAGCGTCTGCCCAGCGTCGCCACGCTCGCCCGCCAGAGCGGCCTGAGCCGCTGGCCCATCCAGGAGGCGTTCGAGAGCCTGCGCAAGGAGGGCTACCTGCGTCAGAGCTCGCGCTCGGGCACCTATCTGGAGTCGCTCGCGCCGCAGGGGCGCAAGCCGCTCGGCTCGATCGGCATCGTGCTGATGCTCGAGGAGGAGCAGGGCAACTGGAAGACGCCGCCGTTCACGCAGTATCGTCTGGGGCGCGTGATCGAGATGGCCGAGCAGCGCAACTTCGCGGTCGAGGTGAAGTATCTGCGGCCCAGCGACGACTGGTCGCGCGTCGATCAGGTGGGGGGCGTCTTCTCGGACAAGGTGATCGGCGTCATCGCGCTCAATCCGTTTCATCATCCCGCCGCGTTCGAACTGCCGCCCGACCGTCTGCCGTTCGTTCACATCGGCGGCGCCAGTCAGGAATGCCATCCGACCGTCGCCGGCGATACGATGCTCGGCTTCTATAAGTTGACCCGCCGGATCATCGAGGTCGGCCACCGCAACATCATCTGCTTCTGCAACCCCACCGATCCGGAGTGGGAAACGCAAAGCCGGCTGGACGGCCACGCTCGCGCGATGAACGAAGCGGGGCTGCGGGTGAACGAGGAAGCCTGCCGGCGCTCGATGACCATCGCCGAGGGGGATCTGGCCGGCCTGCGCACGTTTCTGGAGGAGTTTCGCGACGCCACCGCGATCATCTGCATGTGGGGCGGCGTCGATTTCCACATCGTCCAGGTCGCCACGATGATGGGGATCCGCGTCCCGGAGGATCTGAGCGTCACCGGCCACGGCGCCGGGCCGATGGGCACCAAATCCGGCGCGACGATGACCTGCCTCGAATATGATATGAACGCGATGCTCAACGCCTGCTTCGATCTGCTGCAGGTCCAGCGGACCCGCCGGCGCGCCGAATTTTCGCAGATCCTGAGCAACCCGCTCATCCACGAAGGGGACAGCCTGGCGCCGCCCCCGCCGCGGCGACCGGCGCTGGCGGGCGCCGCCTCCGGTCTCGCCGGACGCAACCGGTATCTCCGCTGAGATGGCCGGCCCACCGTGCGTCGTCCCTGATTCCCCGCCGGCCGGCGCCGGCGCGCCGAGCCCGGCGATGCCGGGCCGACGCGGCCGCCTTGCGTCGACCCGATGGATCGACATCACCACCTCGTTCAAGGAGAGGACCCCATGTCCGTTGCCACTGAAGCCGCCCCGCGCCAGGGCTTGATCGGCGCCGAGAGCCTGCTCAAGCGCTATCCCGGCAATCCGATTATCCCGCGCAATGCGCTGCCCGACTCCGACAGCATCCTCAACAGCGCCGTCGTCAGGTTCGGCGACGCGTATCGCGGCATGTTCCGCGTCGATAATCAGAACCGCGACATGCTGATCCATCCCGGGCGCAGCGCCGACGGGCTGCACTGGGAGATCGATCCGCGGCCCGTTCAGTGGCAGTGCCGGGACTCCGAACTGGAGCAGATAGTTTACGCCTACGACCCGCGCATCACCCCGCTCGAGGGGCGCTACTACATCACCTGGTGCCACGGCTACCACGGCCCCTGCATCGCGATGGGCGTAACCGACGATTTCGAAAAATTCGAGCTGCTGGAGGTGGTCCTCCCGCCGTTCAACCGCAACGCCGTTCTCTTCCCGCGCAAGATCAACGGCCGCTATGTGATGCTGCACCGCCCCAGCGACAACGGTCACACCCCGTTCGGCGATATCTTCCTGTCGCAGTCGCCCGATCTGATACACTGGGGGAGCCACCGCTTTGTGATGGGGACCGCCGGCGGCTGGCAGAGCACGAAAATCGGCGCCGGCCCCGTACCGATCGAAACCGACGAAGGCTGGGTGATGATCTATCACGGCGTGCTGACCTCCTGTAACGGTTTTGTCTACAGCGTCGGCTGCGCGATTCTCGACCTGGACCAGCCGTGGAAGGTGCTGCATCGCACGCGGCGCTACATCCTCGCCCCCACCGAGCCGTACGAGATGGTGGGCAGCGTGCCCAACGTGACGTTCCCCGTCGCCTGCATCCACGAGGAGAAGACCGACGAACTGCGGGTCTACTACGGAGCGGCGGACACGAGCGTCTGCCTGGCCACGACGACGCTGCGCGAACTGATTGACTTCACCAAGGAACACGACATGCTCAAGTCGTGATCGCGGGCCGCGGCGCCTCCCCCGCCGGGAGCGCCCGCCGCCCGGGGGAAGGCCCGTTGAACCCTGCACCGCGACAGACCGGCGGTTCGGCCGCGCGCGCCATGCTGGCAGCCCTCTTCGGCCTGCTGCTGGTCGGTCTGATGGTGCAGTTCTTTCAACTGATCGAGGCCGGGGGCGACATGGTGGGGGCCCACGCCCTCCCCATCCCCGCCGTGGTCGTCGTCCTCGGGCTGGTGGTGCTGACCGGCGCCGCCTGGCGTCTCCTGCGGGTGCGCCTGCTCGGGCGCGGCGAGCTCATTGCGCTGTTCTTCGTCCTGATGATGGCCGTGCCGCTCATGTCGTCGGGGTTCTGGTCCTATATGATCGGCGCGATCGGCGCGATCCCCAAGACGGCCGACTTCGACGCCTACGACGCCTACCCGAAGAAACTCTGGCCGCACGGGCGCAACCTGCTTGCCGGCGCGCTGACCCCCGCCCGCCGGGCCGATCTCGTCACCAGCGGGACGGTTCTATGGGAGACGATCGAGCTGGAGCACGCGCCTTCCGAGGAACGGCCCGTTCTGGTCAATCAGTCGCCGGAGGACGTCTCCTGGGTACGGATGCGCGTGGCGCTGGCCGCGCCCGCGGGCGCCGGCGATCCGTTCCACCAGCTCATCCCCGAAGAACCCTACCTGGTCACGCTGCTGCTGCGGCCGCACGAGCTGGGCCCCGAGGCGCAGTACGCCTGCCGGCTGTATTACGACGACCGCGCCGAGTTCGGCGCCGAGGCTTTCGCCGCCCGCATGGCCGGCGAGGTCAGCTACCTTCATCCGCTGGGCTTCCTGCGCCGGGGGATGTACGGCCTCACGGTGCCGCGCGACGTTCAGCGCCATGTCGATCTGGAGCTCGCGCTCGAAGGCCGCGGACGGCTCGAACTGGCCGATGTCGAACTGATCAGCGTCGGCGCCCTGCACTCGATCTATTACGGCCGGGAGGTGATCAACGCCTCGCGTTTTGCCGAGCTGGGCGAATCGCCCCGCACCGAGTTGCTCGTCCGCCCCGACAACCTGTGGAGCGTCGCCGGCCTGCGTTTCCTGCTGGCGGGCTACATCCCCTGGCGCGAGTGGCTCGCGCCGATCGTCGCCTGGTCCGGCATCGCCCTGCTCGTGTTGCTCGGCACGTTCTGCCTTGCCGTGCTGATGCGCTCGCAATGGATCGAGAGCGAGCGCTATCCGCTGCCGCTGACGCGCATCCCGACCGCGATCGTCGGCGAACCCGACGCCCCGCCGTCCGACCACGCGCTGGCGCCGATCTGGCGCAACCGGCTGATGTGGCTCGGCTTCGCCGTCACCCTCTTCTGGTGCCTGATGAAGGGCTGGCATCAGTTCAACACGAGCGTTCCCGACATGCGCATCGCGGTCGAACTGACGCCCTACTTCACCGACCCCGGCTGGGGGAACATGTGGCGCGGTCAGGAGGTCCGCAATGTCACGTTCGCCGTCTTCGCGTTCTACGTCGGCATCGCGATTTTCATCGAGTCGAGCGTCCTGCTCAGCCTGATCGTCGGCTTTTTCCTTTTCCGCTGCCAGTACTGGTTCGGCGAGGCCACCGGCCTGGCCCTGACGGCCGAATACCCGTTCGTCTTCCAGCAGCAGGTTGGCGCCTTCCTGACCTACGGCGTGCTGATCCTGTTCTTCACGCGCAAGCACCTGGCGCGCGTGGTGAGCGCCGCCGTGCGCGGCCGCAAGGAGGCATGGCGCGGCGAGGCGCTGTCGTATCCCGCCGCGCTGGCCGGCATCGCCGTCAGCGTCGGCGGCATCGCGCTGTGGGCCTGGTGGGTCGGCCTGGCCGTTCCGGCGATGCTCGTGTTTTTCGCCGCGCTGCTGCTGATCGGCCTGGTCTCGGCGAAGATCCGCGCCGAATGCGGCACCCCGATGGGGATCTTCATGCCGGTGGCGCTGAGCAAGCTGGTGGCCATCGCCGGCGGGATGGAATTCTTCGGTCCGGCCGGCGTGCTGTTCGTCAGCTTCGCGAACTGGATCATTTTCCGGCACCTCTTCTTCCTTATCCCCGGCATGCAGGTTGAACTGCTCGAACTCGGCCGCCGCTACCGGCTCCCGCCCCGCGCCATCACCGGCGCGGCGCTGCTCGGCGTCGTCGGCGGGATCTTTCTGGGCGGCTGGATCTTCCTCTCGCTGGGCTACGCCATCGGCGGCGACAACTTCACCCATCGCTACCCGTACATGGACAAGGGCCATCTGGTGAACGAATACAATCTGGAGCTGGCCAAGGTGAACCCGGCCATGCCCGCACCCGACACCGGGATCGATCCACCGACGTGGGGCTACGTGTTCGCCGCGGGGGTTACGTTCGTGCTGACGGTGCTGCGGCAGATCTTTTCGGGGTTCTGGTTCCACCCCGTCGGGTTCGTTGTCAGCTCGATGCCGATGCTGGAGTACGTCTGGGGGAGCCTGCTCGTGGCGTGGGCGATCCGCGTCGTCACGCTCAAGCTGGGCGGCGCCGTCACCGTCCGCACGCGGCTGATGCCGTTCTTCATCGGCGTGTTCCTGGCGGCGGTGGCGGCCTACGCGATCTTCGGCGCGATCAATACGTATCTCTACTTCTTCCATCCGACGTTGGTCCGGGCGAGGTTGCTCTTCTGATGCGCCGGCCGCCGCGCCACTTTCCAATCGTATCGCATCGGCGCCGCGGCGCCGCCGGCCGGCGCCATGTCTCCGCGCTCGGGGCGCTATTCTTCCTCGTCGCGGCGGCGGCGGTCTGGCTGCTCGGCCTGCGCGTTTTCGCCCCGCGCCCCTACCTGGAGCCGCCGCGCCCCGATTACAGCTACGATCCGCGACCGATGCAGCAGGCGGTCGACTGGCGCGCCGTTCAGGCGCGTCAGGAGGCGATCGTCGGCCTCGGATCGCGGTTCATGGGGCAGCCGGGCGTCTACGCCGCCGAGGCGCTGATCCGCGATGCGTTCCTCGCGGCCGGGCTTGAACTGCACGAACAGGAGAACTGGACAGTCGTCCCCCGCACGATCCGCCGCGAGATCGCGCTGGCCGAGGACGAGGGGACGACGCTGCCCGACGTCGAAATCTTCCCGTTCATGCCGAATCACTTGCAGCCGGTCGCGACCCCGGATGAAGGCGTCACCGGCGAACTGCTGGTCCTCACGCCGGAAGTCCTCCGTACCCGCGAGCGGTTCGACGACTGCATCGGTCTGGTTGACGCCTCGCCGGGCCGGTATTCGCCCGATTACGAATTTGCCTGGGGGCGCTATGCCCAGCTCGGCCTGCGCGCGCTGATTGTCAGCCATCCCGAGGGGCTCGACCAGGTCCCCTGGGAGCGCGTCGTCCCGTGGCAGAAGGGAACGCCGTCCAAGGGCGGGATGGTTTCGAGCATGCCGGTGAACTTCGTGCGCGTGGCGGCCACGCCGGCGATCTTTGATTACGCCGGCCGCCGGGTCACGCTGCGGGTGAACGTCCGTTTCGAGGAGACGCGCAACACGTCGCTGGTCGGCATTCTGCGGGCGCCGGGGACATCACGCGAGCGCCCCAACACCGACGCGCTGGTGATCCTGTCCAATTACGATGCGGCCTCGATTCTACCCGACCGGGCGCCGGGCGTGATCCAGGCGATCTCGCCCGCCGCGCAACTGGCGCTGCTCGAGGGCTTCACCGCCTACCGCGATTCGCTTGTGCGCGATGTGATCTTCATCGCCTGCGGCGCGCAGATGATGGCGCGCGCCGGCGATGAAAACCTTCTCCGGCTGCTTGATGAGAACATCTACAAGGCGACGCGCAACCCCGTGCGCGAGATCCTCGGGCTGGGCGCGGCGGAGGCCGGGGCCGACGCGCAGGCCGGCGCCCGCGCCGCCCGGCTGCAACCCTGGCGCGAACGCCACGAGGAGAACGAGGCCGCCCTGCGCCGGACCGAACGGATCCTTGCGCTGTTCGAGAACGACGGCTTTCTGAGCGAGCCGGGGCCGACGCTCGCCGCGCTCGCGCAACTGGACGAGGACGACGCCGCCTTCCTGCGCGACCAGGTCGACTACGTCCTCGACACGCTGGCGTTCGAGCAATACGAAGCCCAGCTCCAGGCCAAGCTCGTCTTTCTGACGACGGGCGAAAATCTGCACGGGCCCGAGTTCGCCGCGTTCCAGGAGGCGCGCCGGCGTTACGACCGCGCCGTCGCCGTCGGCGGCCGGCGGCTCGAAAACCTCTTCGCCGCCGAGTCGGGCCTGGGCGACTTTCTCAACCAGCACGATCTGCGCCGGCGCTGGCGCGCCCGATTCGAGGAACTGCGCGCTTACCATCAGCGGCGCCAGCGGCAGCTCACGCTCGATCTCGACGTTCTCGCCGCGCTCAATCCCTATCAGCAGTTCATCATCTTCGACAACAAGCTGGTGCCGGCGTTCCACGCCGACCGGCGCGAGGAAGTGCTGACGTTCAGCAACGGCGACTGGTCGGTCAGCGCCCAGATGCGCGCGATGGCCAGCCTGTTCGTCTCGGCGCGCCAGCGGCTGGCGGCGTTCACCGGCAACGCCGACCTCCGCCGCGAGCTCGAAATTCCGCGCCTGGCCAAGTACCACAATCAGGACGTGGATCGCAACACGCAGCCGGTCTCCGACCGCTCGTCGGTGATGTGGATGCGGTTCGGCTACCTGAACTTCACACTGCTCAACTTCGACCGCCAGCAGTCGTATGAGCACTGGGCCGATCCGACCGACCGGCCGTTCATGCACGACGTTGCGTCGCTGCGGCACAGCCTGGCGGTCGTCGGCGAGAACCTGTTGTCGATCGCGCATGGCAACGGCAAGCTCGCCGCGATTCAGGTGGGCTGGCTCAAGCGCACGTTCGGCGGGCGCGTGCTGGCCGACGGCATCGGCCAGTCGCTCGTCCCCGATTACCCGCTCGCCGGCGCCGTGCTGGCCAACCGCACCTATCTCAACTGGGAAACCTACGCCTTCCCCGGCTATTACGATCACATCCTGATCATGACCGATCCCTACGGGCGCTATGAACTGGTCAACAGTGCTTCGGATTTCTGGGTCAGCCAGAACGTGTGGGCCAACGGCTACAGCCCGCTGGCGGCGTGGCACGACCGCAACGGATTCATCCGCTGGATGAAGGACGAGGGGGAGGACGGCCAGCGGCTCTACAAGTCGGTCAAGCTCAACTGGTTCGACGCCAAGGTCGACAACATCACGCTGGTCTGCTTCCGCGCCGCGCCGGTGGCGTTCTTCGATCTGACCAATCCGCAGACGCTGCGCGATTACTCCGGGCTGCGGCTGTTTTCGCGCGACGGCCTGGCCGAATTCCGCAAGCGCTGCCTGTATGAAACCAATGCGATGCGCATGGCGTGGCTCGACCCCGAGGCGCGGTTCTACGCCGCGCTGGAGTCGGGCTCGCCCGAAAACGAGCTGGTCAAGGAGATCCGCGGCTTCCTGCTCGGCGTCCCGCGCGCGGGCGAGCCGAGCGACTTCGTCCCCGATCCCGACCGCGAAATCGACGGGCCCGGCTACCTTGCCGCCGCGACGCCGGTCATGCAGGGCCTGCCGTTCGAGATGGGCGAGTCGATGACGTTCCTCAACGGGCGGCGCCTCGAGGTTCAGAACCGCCACCGCATGGCCGACCCGCGCACGAACGACTACCACGCCAAGGCGCGCGGGCTGCTGGCCGAAAGCGCCGCGCCCGAGCTGCCCTGGCGCGAGAAGATCCTGCTCGCGCGCGAGGCGGTCACCTACGCGATGCTGAACCACCCGGTCCTGCGGCGTTCGCTGTTCGAGGCGGTGCTGGGCATCATCTGGTATCTCGCGCTGCTCGTCCCGTTCACGTTTTTTTTCGAAAAAATGGTTTTCGGCTACAGCGACGTGCGCAAGCAGATCGCCGCCCAGATCATCATCTTCCTGGTTGCCTTCGGCTTGCTGCGGGTCCTGCACCCCGCCTTCGGGATGGTCCGCTCCTCGGTGATGATCCTGCTCGGGTTCGTCGTGATCCTCATTTCGACGGGGATGACCATTCTCTTCTCCGGCAAGTTCAAGGAGAACCTGGAGGAGCTCAAGAAGCGGCGCGGGCAGGTCGAGGCCGCCCAGATCAACCGGCTGGGCGTCATCGGCTCGGCCTTCATGCTCGGCCTCAACAACATGCACCGGCGCAAGGTACGCACCGGGCTGACCTGCGGCACGCTGACGCTGATCACGTTCGCGATGATCGCGTTCACCTCGGTCCACAGCGACGTCGTCGATGAAGCGACTGCCCTGGGCAAGGCCGGCTACCAGGGCATTCTGATCAAGAACGAACACTTCAAGCGCATCAGCGACGCCGAATTGTTCGCGATCACCGAACGCTACGGCGACCGCTACCAGGTCAATCCCCGCCGCATGTATCTCGGCCAGCAGAACTGGCAGGATACCCAGGGCTACAACCCCGAGTTGGTCGTGCTTTACGAGACCGATGGCCGCCGCCGTGCCGCTCAGGCCGATTCGCTGATGCAGATGAGCGCCGGCGATCCGCTGCGCGACCAGATCCGCCTGCTGACCGACCGGGGCTGGTTCACCCCCGCGGATGAAGCGTCGGCGGAGCTGCCCGCGGCGATCCTGCCCGACCGCATGGCCGAGCGGCTCGGCCTGACGGCGGCGGAGGTCAATACGGGGGACGTGCAGGTTCAGATCAACGGGCGGGCCTTCCGCGTCCGGGGGATCTTCGAATCCCGCTCGCTCGCCGAGATGCGCGACCTGGACGGCCGCGACCTGCTCCCCTACGACATCGAGGCGATGGCCCATATCCAGCTTCAGGAGGGGGAAGTTGTCGCGACCGACGCCGACCCGCGCATCGACCCGGCGCGCATCATCCTCGCCCCGCAGCGCGAACTGAACCTGCAGGTCCCCAACGGCATTCCCGCCATCGTGTCGGTCGCCGTCGCAATGCCCCAGGCCGGCTACGCCGAGGCGCGCGCCGAAATCGACGATTATCTCGAGCAGACCGGCAAGACCGCGTTCTATGGTCTCGAAGGGGTCGCCTGGCGCGGCCGCCGCGCGCGCGAGGCCTCGTTCGAAGGCCTGATCGAGCTGCTGATCCCGCTCATCCTGGCCGCGTTGACCGTGCTCAACACGATGAAGGGCTCAGTCTACGAACGGCGCGACGAGATCTTCGTCTACAACGCCGTCGGCATCGCCCCGCGCTACGTCTTCTTCATGTTCATCGCCGAGGCGTTCGTCTATTCCGTCGTCGGGACGGTGCTGGGCTACCTGCTCAGCCAGGGCGTCGGCCGCATCCTGACGGAACTGGATCTGACCGGCGGCCTCAACATGACGTACACGTCGATCAATACGATCTACGCGTCGCTGGCGGTGGCCGCCGCCGTCTTCATCTCGACGTGGTTCCCCGCGCGCGCGGCGATGGAGATCGCCCGCCCGGCGGAGGAGGCCGGCTGGTCGCTCCCCGAGCCCGACGGCGACGATCTCCGGTTCGATCTGCCGTTCAACTTCGACCACCGCGACCGGATCGCCGTCCTTGCCTTCTGCGAGCGCTGGCTGGCCGATCACGGCGAAGGCGGAGGGGGCAGGTTCCATGCCTCCGTCCCCGAGCTCGGCGTCGAGCAGCCGTCCGCGGCCGGCGACGATGATTACCTTCCCGCCATTCGCGCGACGATCTGGCCCAAGCCGTTCGACCTGGGCGTCTCGCAGCGGCTCGAGATCGTGATGACGCCCGATCCGGAAACGGGCGAGTTCAAGGCCGGCGTCCGCCTGGAGCGCCTGACCGGCACGCGCGAGGCATGGCTCCGCCTGAACAAGGCCTTCGTCGCCGATCTGCGCCGGCACTTCCTCCACTGGCGCGCCGTCGATGAGAGCGATCGGCGGAACCTGTTCGACGAGGCGCGCGACCACATCCTGACGAACCTCGGACTGGAGCACGCCTGATGGCGCGCGATACCCACGACCGGGAAGTCGAGCTTTACCGCTCCCTGCTGGAGACGCCCGCGCATTTCCGCGAAGGGTTCAGCGCGACGACCGTCGTCGGCATCTTCTTCTGCGGCCTGGTGATGATGCCCGGGGCGATCTACCTGGGCCTGATGACCGGCGGCAACCTCGGCCCCGCCGCCGCCTGGGTCACCGTGATCCTGTTCATGGAGATCGCCCGGCGGGCGCTCAAGCCGCTCGCCAGCCAGCAGCTCGTCGTCCTGCTGCATGCGGCCAACGTGATGATGGCCGCGCACATCCTGTTCCCCGGCGGCCCGATGGGTCAGCTCGTCTACCGCGCGTACCTCGTGCTGAGCGACGCCGCGCGCGACGCCGGCATGGCGCTCTCGTTCCCCGAGTGGTTCGTCCCGCCCCCCGGCAGCGACGCGCTGGCCGAACGCACCCTCTGGCATCGCGACTGGCTCGTCCCGATCCTGATCATTGCGTTCATGATGGTCATCGGCCTGATCAAGCGCTACACGCTCGGCTACTTTTTCTTCCGGCTGACGTCCGACATCGAGCGGCTGCCGTTCCCGCTCGCGCCGATCGCCGCCCAGGGGGCGATGGCGCTGGCCGAGGCCGAGGGCGAGGCGCCCACCGCCGACGACCCCGACCCGCGCGGCAAACAGACGCGCGGCAAGACCAGCCGCTGGCGCATCTTTTCGCTCGGCGCCATTTTCGGCCTCGGTTTCGGCCTGCTCCAGATCGGCATCCCCGGCGTCTCGAGCCTGTTCCTGGCCAAGCCGTTCTTCCTCATCCCGCAGCCGTTCGTCGATACGACGGTCCTCACGCAGGGGATCCTGCCGGCCACGCCGACCGGCCTGACGTTCGACCTGGGCATCGTCTTCCTCGGCTTCGTGCTGCCATTCTGGGTCGTCATCGGCTCGTTCCTGGCCATCGCGACGACGATCCTGATCAATCCGATCCTCTACCATGCCGGCGTGCTGACGCGCTGGCAGCCCGGCATGGATACGGTCAACACGACGTTCGCCAATCACATCGACTTCTGGATGAGCCTGACGATTGGGACGGCACTGGGCATCGCCGTCGTCTGCTTCTACGCCACGCTGCGCGACGTGGTCGTCCGCGTCCGCGAGGCGCGTCGCCAGCGGGCGGCCGGCGCCGCGCCGCGCAATCTGTTCCAGGATCATCCGGCGGGGCGGGGCGACTATCCGCTCTGGATCGCGCTGGTCCTCTACATCGGCGCCGCCTCCGCCGTCGTCGCCCTCTGCTGGTTCCTGCTCCCCAAGACGTTCAGCATTTTCTTCTTCCTGATTTTCTTCACGTTCGCCTACACGCCGCTGATTTCGTATGTGAATGCGCGACTGCTCGGCATCTCGGGGCAGAACGTCGAGATCCCCTTCGTCAAGGAAACCGCGTTCATCCTCTCCGGGGCGCGCGGCATCGACATCTGGCTCGCCCCGGTTCCGGTCGAAAACTACGGCTACATGGCCCAGGCCTTCCGGGTGAATGAACTGACCGGCGTGCGCTTTCCCTCGCTGCTCAAGACCGAACTGGTCGCCATCCCGATCCTGCTCGTCCTCTCGCTCGTCTACTGGAGCTTCATCTGGCACTCCGACCCGATCCCCTCAGATCTGTTCCCCGCCGCGCAGGTCAACTGGGAGCTCCAGGCAAAGAATCAGGTTCTGCTGTATTCCTCGACGTTTGTCGGGCCGGGCGAAACCGGCGGGTCGAATGTCGCCGACAGCGAATTCATGCAGGCGATCCATCCGTGGGTCATCGGCAGCGGGTTCGTCGGCTGCATCGCGCTCTACGCCGGCCTGAGTCTGCTGGGCCTGCCGATCATGCTGATCTACGGCGTGATCCGCGGCCTCGGCCAACTCCCCCATTTCATGATTCTCGAAGTCGTCGGCGCGCTCCTCGGCCGCTTCTATTTCCAGAAACGCTTCGGCCAGGTCAATTTCCTGCGCCTGGCCCCCGCGCTGCTCGCCGGCTATTACACCGGCGTCGGCCTGATCAGCATGATGACAATGGCCCTGATGCTGATTAAATCCGCGATCTCCTCGGCGCCGTTCTGATGCTGAACCGCGAGCCCACCACGATCCCCAGCCAGATCGACCTGCCGCCGCGCGTCGCCGTCCAGATCGTCTCGCAGGGCATTCGCATCCGCTTCGGGCGCTCGCTCGTGACGATCACCGGCGTCCTGCTCGGCATCGCGTTTCTGTCGGCCGCGTGGACGAGCCAGCTCATCCGCCACGGCGTGCGCGAGGAGGATCGGCTGCGCGCCGAAGCCGGCCGCATGCTCAGTTTCCTCGAAGCCGAAACCGGACCGGTGCGCGACCGCCGGATCGTGATCTACAGCGCCGGCGCGCTGGCGGCGGAGGAAACGAAACTGCTCGAGCAACTCCAGCGCCGCCGCGCTGAGGTGATCGCGGGGGATGCCGCGACCTCCGAAGCGCTGGGCAATGCCGCCGCCGTGATCCTCGCCGGCGCCGGCCCGTTCGACGCCGTTCCGTGGACCGCGCTGGCGTCGCGGTCGGTGGTTGCGCCGACGCGGTCCGCCGCCGCCCGGCCACCTCAGCTTACGGCGCGCTGGGTCCCGCTGGCGCGCGAGATCCGGCCGGAGGAACAGGCGCGCCTGGAACAGGAGCAGCTCCGCGAACGCTATCGGCTCGTCTGGATCCTCAGCATCGCGCTGCTGGTGACGGTGATGGGGATCAGCAACGCGATGCTGATGTCGGTCACCGAGCGGTTTCGCGAGATCGGCACGATGAAATGCCTCGGCGCGCGGTCGAGTTTCATCCGCCGGATGTTCCTGATCGAATCTGGATTCATGGGGTTTTGCGGCGGTCTGGCCGGGGCGCTGCTGGGCTGCCTGTTCGCCATCGCGCTGCAAGCGGTGTCGTACGGGCCCGCGCTCGTGCTGGCTTCGATCAATTATCTGGCGCTGGCCGGCGTGATCGGCGGCACGCTGGTCTGCGGCATCCTGCTGTCGGTCGTCGCCGCGCTCTATCCCGCCGCCGTTGCCGCGCGGATGACGCCCGCCGCCGCGCTCAGGTCCAATGTGTAAGATGCCGGAGGGGAGCCGGAAGACAAGTTGGATCACGGAAGACACGAAAGGGACTGGACCACGAATGACACGCAAGGGCAAGAAGCGGGCGAGGGGAGTTTCCGCGCACGTTGAAAATGACCGAGGACGAGGACGAGAGACGAGGAATGAGGGATGAACATCCATCGGAGGGGCAATCGCCCGCATGACGCTCAATCGCGAAAAAATTCTCAAGCTGTTTGAACCGCCGGCCCAGGCGCCTCCCTCACGGGTGATCCAGGCCGTCGGCGTCCGCAAGGTCTACCGCACCGGCGATCAGGAGACGCACGCCCTGCGCGGCGCCACGCTCGAGATTCCGCGCCGCTGCTACCTGTCGATCATGGGCCCCTCCGGCTCGGGCAAATCCACGCTGTTCAACATGATCGGCGCCTTGCAGAAGCCGACCGCCGGCAAGGTCTACATCGACCAGGTCGATATCGCCCACCTCGACACCGATGAGCTGGCCTGGCTGCGCTGCCGCAAGATCGGCTACATCTTTCAGACGTTCAACCTGATCCAGGTGATGACCTGCCTGGAGAACGTGACGCTGCCGATGGCCTACGCCGGCCTGGAGGGGGAGGCCGCCCGCGACAAGGGGATCCACCTGCTCCAGCTCGTCGGCCTCGGCCACCGCATCCTGCACAAGCCGGCCGAGCTGTCGGGCGGCCAGCAGCAGCGCGTTGCCATCGCGCGCGCGCTGGCCAACAGCCCCGAGATTGTTCTGGCCGACGAGCCGACGGCCAACCTGGATCAGAAGACCGGCGAGGAAATGATCGAATTGCTGGCGCGTCTGCGTGATGAACTGGGCGTCACCATCGTTTCGGCGACGCATGACCTGAAGATGCTCCGGCGCTCCGACCGCATCCTCTGGATCGAGGACGGTCGCATCACCCGCTCGGCCCGTCCCGACGAAATCGACTTCGATCACGCCGAGTTCCACTGACTCATCTCCACGATCCGCGCAGGCCAACCATGACTCGACCCGCCGCCACCGCCAACCCGATCATCGAAGTCCACGGCGTCTCCAAACGCTACCGGCTCGCCGAAGTCGAGGAAGTCTGGGCGCTGCGCGGCGTCGATCTGACGATTTACGAGGGGGAGTTCCTGTCGATCATGGGGCCGTCGGGCTCGGGCAAATCCACGCTGTTCAATCAGATCGGCGCGCTCGATATCCCCACCGAGGGGCGCGTCCTGTTTCTCGGTCAGTCGATCTTCGACATGACCGAAAGCCAGCAGGCCTGGTTCCGCTGCCACAAGATCGGCTACATCTTCCAGACCTTCAACCTGGTGCCCGTGATGAGCGCGCTGCAGAACGTGATGCTGCCGATGATTTTCGCCGGCACGGCGCAGGAGGAGGCCGAAGGGCGCGCTGCGGCGATTCTGGAGCGCGTCAAGCTCGGCCACCGGCTCCATCACAAGCCGTTCGAGCTCTCCGGCGGCCAGCAGCAGCGCGTCGCCGTCGCCCGCGCCCTGGCCAACCAGCCGACAGTCATCCTCGCCGACGAACCGACCGGCAATCTGGACAGCCACACCGGCCGCGAGATCGTCGAGTTGCTCCGCGAGCTCAACACCGGCGAGGGCGTCACCGTCGTCTGTTCGACGCACGATCCGAAAATGCTGCATGCGTCCGATCGGGTCTGCTGGATCCGCGACGGCCGCCTCGAGCGCATTGTCTCGGGCGAGCAGTTCCGGCTGGAGACGATGGCGGCCGGCGACGCGCAACATTAAGTTCGGCGGCCGCGCTTGCGGCAAGCCAAGCCGGACGCCTCCCTCCGAATTGCGTTCCCATCGGCATTTTCTCCCTCTGAAAATCCTTCCCCTATGGCTTGCAATGTGATGGAATAACTGCGCTTAGCTGACGACTGATCTGGCACAGCTTCACCGGATTCCCTCGCGGGAGGAACAAGGTCATGAGAAAAGCTTTGTGGCTCATGCTGGCGGCTTGCGGGCTGGCCATGGGATGTTCCCGTCTGCCCATTCCGACCGAGCAGATCACGTTCTATCGGTCCGACGCGCTCAACGAGGGACGCCCCTGCGCCGTCGATGTGGTCTATCCCAAGGATGAGGACCAGCTCTACCAGATCACCCGCGAGATCGGCCCCGCCGGCTGGTTCCGCAGCGACCTGTACCGCACCGCTTATAAGGATAAGGAGTGGCTCGACGAGAAATCCACGACGCTCATGCTCAGCAATAAGGACGAGCAGGACCGGTTCATGGTGATCATCGCCGAGTTCACCAATCCCGATCCGAATCCGCCCCGGGGGCAGGAACCCATTCTGGTCTTTCGCGAGGACATGAAGCCTCGCCCGCGCAAGCACGAGTATATCTGGGTCCACGACGGCAGCCTGCAACGGCTCGACGGCCGACCCAAGGATCTACGTGGTCGCGAGGACCACGAGGACGACCGGCGCGCGCGCGATCGCGACCGGCGCGACTGAGACGTTCGAACCGACGGGCCACCCGCTGGCACCTTCGCGATTCCGCCCGTCGCCGGGCGGGATGCGGCGCAGGAGGCTTCCGGGCGGGGGATCGTCCGCAGATGGCGGCTTTGACGCGGGCGGGACTCGCTCCCGCGCGCTGTTCCATCGTGAACGGTTGGGGAAACAATGAGTGAATTCATGGAGATTAACTGGTGCGAGGGGATGTTCCTTCGCCCGCACCATCTGCAGCAGGCGAGCCGCAGTCAGCGCGCCGCCCTGCATCGTGAAATCGGCATCGCCCGGCCCTTCGCCTATGGCATTCAGCAGATCAACATCTCCGTTGCCGAGCTCGAAGGCTTCACGTTCAACATCCGCGCCTGCAACCTGCGGCTCAAGGACGGCACGCGCCTGATCGCCCCGCACAACGGCGAGTTCCAGCCGCGCAGCTTCAAGAAGGAGCTCGATGCGGCCGGCGGCGTGCTCGACGTCTACATCGGCCTGCCGCTGCTGATGGAACGCGAACCCAACACGCTGCTGCTCTCCGAGGAGAGTTCCATCTACCATCGCCGCTACAAGGCGGTCGTCAGCGAAGTTGTCGACGAGAACACCGGGAGCAACGGCCAGGCCATCGAGTTCCGCAAATACAGCCCCCGGATCTTCTTCCGCGGCGAAGACACCACCGGCTATGAAACGTTGCAGATTGCGCGGATCGAGCGCTCGGGCTTCGAGGAAAACAAGCCGATCCTCTCGCGCAACTTCATCCCGCCGATTCTCGTCATGGAGGCCTGGCCCCCGCTGTTCGATTACTGCAAGGATATCTACCAGCAGCTCGTGGCGAAGAACCGCTCGCTGATCAGTCAGATTGCCGGCCGCAAGATCGCCTTCGGCTCCGAGGGGGTCGGCGGCCCCGAGGCAATGCTCAAGCTCAACATCACCAACCGCTACGTCGCCTTCCTGCGCCAGTGGACGAGCATGCCGAACCTCCACCCGTTCGACGTCTATGTCGAACTGTGCCGCTTGGCCGGCGACCTGGCGATCTTCGACGAGGGCCGCGCGGCGCCCGAGCTGCCGCTCTACAACCACGACGACCTCGGCGCCTGCTATCTGGATCTGCTGCGCCTGCTCGAGCGCCTGATCAACAACATCCTGCCCACGACGTTCATCAAACGCCGGTTCGAGCCGGTCGAGAATCGCC
>Ga0116160_1001251_pt1 | contig 26977 bp, 23 predicted proteins | sample AD_JPNAS2_MetaG_FD_89879 | JGI IMG/M metagenome (GOLD analysis project Ga0116160, IMG submission 89879) | Active sludge microbial communities of municipal wastewater-treating anaerobic digesters from Japan - AD_JPNAS2_MetaG | ecosystem: Engineered > Bioreactor > Anaerobic > Digestate | place...
GGACGAGCAACTGCAACGGGCCGTTGAAGAGTTAAACCACAGACCCAGAAAAACCTTAAACTACCGAACGCCTGCCGAAGTCTTATTCAATTCAATAATTGCATTTCAGCCTTGAATCCGCCCCCGATGCTCTTTAAGGTATAAACTTGCAATTCCTTTGCTCTTTTGTTAAAATACCCAATGCATCCAAAGTCTGCGTACCCGTAGCTCAATTGGATAGAGCGTCTGGCTACGGACCAGAAGGTTAGGGGTTCAAGCCCTCTCGGGTACGCCATTCTTTTTTTTTCACTATCGGATCTACCGCTTACGGGTGCCTGCTCGGAGGGCTGTTCACAGTATCCCATTCCTGCGGATACCGTTTTGTAATCCGTTGTGTGCTTCATCAGGTGTTTCCTGCCTGAAAGCGGATCAGATCGAAAAAAAAGACGGGACATACGCTCCCGCAAAAGGGTTTCTCTTAACAATGGCGAGATATCACGGTCCAAAAAACAGATTAAGCCGCAGGGTTGGAAAATGCATTTGGGGACGGAGCAACAAAGTTGTTGAAAAACGCCCCTACCCGCCCGGACAGCATGGCAAAAATCTTCGGCGCAAGCTCTCTGTTTACGGAGTGCAGCTCCTGGAAAAACAGAAGATGCGCATGTATTACGGCGGTATCATGGAACGGCAGATGCGGCGTATTTTCGATAACGCCCGTCGCCTCGGCGGCAACACCGGCACCAATCTGATGATGTTGCTGGAATCCCGGTTGGACACCGTTGTCTGGCGCCTGGGTTTCACCAACACCATTTTTGCCGCCCGCCAGTTGGTCAATCATTGCCATGTACAGGTAGACGGCAAAAAAGTCAATATCCCTTCTTTCCAGGTGAAGCCCGGCATGGTCATTTCCATCCGTGCACGAAGCCGGAAAATCCCCATGGTCGTGGATGGCGTGAACAACCCGCCCTATGAGATCCCCGAATACCTGCAGCGTGATGCCAAATCCTTTGAAGGAAAAATGACTGCGACTCCCAATGTACCCTTCCCGGTTGAGTTTGATACGACAAGTGTTATCGGTTTCTATTCACGGTAATACAATTCACAGGCTTGTTTATGATCATGGCGAATCGCTCCGGGCGGTTCGCCATTTTGTTTTACCTGCGCTCAGGATCGCAATCCAGGGTTTTTTGATTCGGAACATAACATGATATGATGAAGGGCGCCTGAACGTAAGGCAATGGCGCATCCCGTACGATGCACCTCCAAACCTAATCCTTTTCATAAGAGAAGAAAGAACAAATATGAGTATTGATGCAGTAGTCGGTGCCAACTGGGGCGACGAAGGCAAAGGGCGGATGGTGGACTACCTGGCCCGGGACGCCGCTTTTGTGGTGCGTTATCAGGGCGGTAATAATGCAGGCCACACCGTTGTAAATGATCTGGGCGAGTTCAAACTGCACTTGCTCCCGTCAGGTGTTTTTTATCCCGGCGTCACCAATATTCTCGGGCCCGGCATGGTCATTGATCTGGAAGGGCTGTGCGATGAATTGGATGACCTCGCATCCAAAAACATCCAGCCCGTCATCCGGATTTCCGACCGGGCGACCATCTGCTTTCCCTTCCACCGCATTGAAGACGGGCTGGAAGAAGCCAGGCTGGGAAAAGACGCCTATGGCTCCACACTCCGCGGGATTGCGCCTGCCTACGGCGACCGCACCGTTAAAAAGGCATTGCAAATAGGGGAGCTGCTCCATCCTGAACGTTTCGAAAAAAGACTGCGCCAGATCAGCAACTGGAAACTGGAGCGGCTCGAAGCTTTTTACGGAAAAAAAGACATTTTTTCTGTCGATGAAATGATTGAGTGGGCAAAAAAATATGGCGACAGACTCCGTGAATATGTGACCGACACAACGGTTCTGCTGGAAGCGGCCGCAAAAGAAGGCAAAAACATTCTCTTTGAAGCGCAGCTGGGAACGCTTAGGGATCTCAACTTCGGCATCTATCCCTTCACCACTTCTTCCTGCACCCTTGCCTCCTATGCGCCCATCGGCTCCGGATTGATGGGCTATCCGCTGGATACCGTTCTTGCCGTGGTCAAAGCATTCTCCACCTGCGTGGGCGAAGGCCCCTTCGTCGCTCTTATGGATAAGGAAGAAGGCGACGCGCTGCGCATTTCCGCCCATGAGTTCGGGGCTTCCACAGGCCGCCCCCGTACAATAGGTCATTTTGACGCTGTCGCTACCAGATACGGTGTGAAAATGCAGGGTGCGACAGAAGTCGCCTTGACCAAACTTGACTGCCTCAGCGGCAAGAAAACGCTGAAGATCTGTACGCGCTATGCCTGGCAGGGAAAAGAATATGCCGATTTCCCGCTCAATGCCGTGCTGGAAGAAGCGACGCCGGTATACATGGAAGTGCCCGGATGGGATGAGGATGTGACACAGGTGCGCCGGTATGAGGATCTCCCGGAAGCCGCCCGCAATTATGTGGAAGAAATTGAAAAGCTGATTGAGTGTCCCCTGCGCTATGTTTCCGTCGGTCCTGAGCGGGAAGCCTTGATCGTACGCAATTAAAGAATTTAGAACAGCCCTGATTGCATGCTGCCGGCCGGTGCCCCATACCCGCCGGCAGTTTTTTTACACTTTCCTGTATCCGGGGTCACACTCCTGCCCTCTTGTTCTCCGTAGATGCTTTCCGCTCTTTCATTTTACCCACGAAGAAGTTGGCATGTGTCTTACTGAAGTGCTAAAATTTATTTTGTTTTCTAAATGTTTCACTATTCACACACTAACTGCAGCCTTTAAGAAAAAGGAGTCGGCAATGAGAAATGTTGTAATTGCATCCGCAGTCCGGACGGCGATCGGCAGCTTTGGCGGTACATTAAAAGATATCCCCGCTTCCGACCTGATGGGTCTGATCGTCAAAGAGGCAGTTTCCCGGGCAAATGTGCCTCCGGAACTGGTGGGTGATGTGATTGTGGGACAATGCATGCAGCGCGCCGATGAGTCCACTTCCGGACGGTTGGCGGCACTGAAGGCGGGACTGCCGATTGAAGTGCCCGGCCTCACCATTCATCGCAATTGCGCTTCCGGTATGCAGTCGATTATCTACGGTGCCCAGCAGATCATGCTGGGAGATCTGGATGTGGTTGTAGCAGGCGGTGTTGAAGTGATGAGCCGGGTTCCGTACACCTTGAAGGATGCGCGCTGGGGCAAGCGTCTGCAGCATGGCGTGATGTCCGACGGCATTTGGGACGGGCTTACCGACCCTTACTGCGGTCTGATCATGGGGCTCACTGCTGAAAATCTGGCGGAGAAATATGACATCTCCCGGGAAGAACAGGATGTCATTGCGCTGCGCTCTCACAACAACGCTGAAGCTGCGACAAAATCCGGGCGTTTTGCTGAAGAAATTCTTCCTGTTGCCATTCCGTCACGCAAAGGGGAACCGGTACAGTTCAAGGAAGACGAGCATTTCCGTCCCGGCATGACCATGGATCAGCTGGCCCGGCTGAAACCGAGTTTCAAACAGGACGGCACCGTTACTGCCGGTAATGCCTCCGGCATCAATGATGCCGCAGCGGCTGTGGTATTGGTTGCTGAAGAACGGGTAAAAGACCTGGGCGTTACTCCTATAGCCCGACTCAAGGGCTATGGTATGGCAGGCGTGGAGCCCGAGCTCATGGGCTATGGTCCGGTGCCCGCAACAAAGCAGGCGCTCAGCAGAACAGGACTCTCTCTGGATGATATTGAACTGATTGAATTGAACGAAGCCTTCGCCGCTCAATATCTTGCCTGTGAGAAACTGCTTTGCCTGAACCGGGACATTACAAATGTGAACGGTTCGGGGATCGGACTGGGACATCCGGTCGGCTGCACCGGCGCACGCATCATTGTCTCCCTGCTGCATGAAATGAAGCGGCGCGGCAGTTCGCTGGGTCTGGCAACGCTTTGTGTAGGCGGCGGCATCGGTCAGGCATCTATCTGGGAAATGTGCTGACGGCTGCTGCGGCAGCTATGCCTGCACAATTTTATGCCGGTTCTCAAGCAGTTTGCCGGTCATATTGCGTGTATCCACCACCAGCGGCGCATGCTCAACGATAAATGCGGGGTCATAACAGCTGTGCGCTGTTGCGATGAGCACCAGATCACTGTCTTTTAAGGCTGCACTTGTCAGTTCTATGCTGTTCCGTTCGGGACTGTTAGCGCCCATGGCGGCAATATGCGGGATAAAAGGATCGTTATACTGCACAATGGCGCCGTTTTCCTCCAGCAGATTCATGAGCGGAATACTGGGCGACTCACGCAAGTCATTGATGTCTTTTTTGTACGCTGCACCTAGAACAAGCACCCGGGAACCTCTCAGGGGGCGCCCTGTCATGTTTAACGCCTGCATGCAGCGTGACAGGACATACTGGGGCATGGACGTATTGATTTCGCCGGACAGTTCAATGAAACGTGTGGCAAATCCGTATTCCCGTGCCTTCCAGGTGAGATAAAAAGGATCAATGGGAATGCAATGCCCGCCCAGTCCGGGTCCCGGGTAAAAGGGCATGAAACCAAAAGGCTTTGTGGCGGCGGCATCAATAATCTCCCAGATATCGAGTCCCATACGCCCGCAAAGCATTTTCAACTCATTCACCAGTGCTATATTCACACTCCGGAAAATATTTTCCAGCAGTTTGCACAGCTCCGCTGCGGCGGGCTGGCTGACGGGAACTGTTTCGGTGAAAATCGCCCCGTAGAGCAACTGCGCCAGCGCAGCGCATTGCGGCGTCACTCCTCCGATCACTTTGGGAATACTGGAGAGGGCATGACTCTTGTTGCCGGGATCTTCCCGCTCAGGGCTGAAAACGAGGAAGAAGTCTTTTCCCGCCACTCTTCCGCCTTTACTCAGCAGAGGCAGAACAACTTCTGTTGTCGTGCCCGGATAAGTCGTGCTTTCGAGAGATACCAGTGTGCCCCTTTTGAAAAAACAGGCAATCTGGCTCGTCGCATGAATGATGTGGCTGAGATCAGGCTCCCTGTGTTTTCCCAAAGGTGTAGGCACACAAATTAAAATGGCATCTGCGTCTCTCAGTGCGCTGTAGTCACTTGTAAGAAACAGCGTCTCCGCTTCAAGAGCGGCAGGGATCCAGTCGGCAGGCAGATGATTAAGATAACTGCGGCCACTGCGCAAGGCGGCAAGTTTTTCCTCGTCAAGATCAACACCCAGCACCCGGAAGCCGCTGCGGTGGAAGTAAGTTGCCAGCGGCATGCCGACATATCCCAGCCCTATAATAGCGACCAGTGCTGATTTTTGCGATAGAGAGTGATGGAGGATATCGTAAGGACTGTTCATGCAGGAACCCCGCCCGTATTCTATTGAGGAAAGCGTCAGCCGCAGAAGAGGGCACAAATCAGTATAAATTATCAGTGCCCGATGCAGCAACTATACCGGTTTTGGACGGGAACCCTCAATAAAAAGAGCCTCTTTCTTCCGGCAATATGGAGAGAGGGGTAAAGACTTGTTAAAATGATTTCGCTTATCCCATAATAAGCATGAAGTATGAGTACCTTTTTGCGGTACATCGGGCATCATCTTTTTTTTAAACGTAACGGGAGACTTTCATGACCACTTCCACTCTTGCCCTGCTCGGCGGCAAAGCCGTACGCCATCCCGATAAAAACTGGCCTGCCTGGCCCCAGTACGACCAACGGGAAGAAAACGCACTTCTTGAGGTGCTCCATCGGGACAGTTGGCTTTTCGGTCCGAAGGTTCAGGAATTTGAAGCCGCTTACGCCGCTTTTCAGGGAGCTGATCATTGCATCAGCTGCAACAGCGGAACAGCAGCTGCCGAAATTATCCTGCAGGCAATGGGAATCGGTGCAGGGGATGAAGTGCTGGTTCCCCCTTATACATTCATCGCAACGGCGAGCGCCGTGCTACGCGTGGGTGCCACGCCTATCTTTGTGGATCTCGACGACAGCTGGTGCATGGATCCGGATCTGGCAGAGAAAGCCATCACTCCGCGCACCCGCGCCATCATGCCTGTGCATTTCGGCGGTCGCATCTGTGATATGGATAAAATGAATGAACTTGGCAGCCGCCACGGCATTCCCGTGATTGAAGATGCATGTCACAGCTGGGGCGGTCGCTGGAAAAGTCAGGGCACGGGAACGATCGGAGCCTGTGGTTTTTTCAGCTTTCAGGCATCCAAAAATATTACTGCCGGTGAGGGCGGCGGTATCGTGACCAATGATGAGGAACTGGCGACAAAAGTCCGATCGCTGACCAACTGCGGGCGTGGCAAGCCCGGCTCTCCCTGGTATTATCACCTGAATGTCGGCACCAATGCCCGCCTCAGCGAGTTTCAGGCTGCTATTCTTGTGTGCCAGCTGGAACGTGCAGAAGAACATATATTGCGCCGAGCAGAAAACGCTTCCATTCTCAATCAGGGGCTTGCGGAAATTGAAGGGCTCCATCTCCAGCGGAAAAGCAACAGAATCACACGCCGCGCCTGGCACCTCTACTGTCTGCGCCTGGATGAGTCCGCTTTTGGCTGTACCCGGGAGCGTTTTGTAGAAGCTGCCGTGGCGGAAGGGCTTCCCATCACGGCAGGCTATCCCATGCCGATTTATAAACAGCCCGTATTCCAGAATCTCACCTGCTATGACTACAGCACCGTGTCCTGTCCGTTCACGGAAGATCTTTGCGCTAAGAGTGGCATGTGGCTTCCCCACCAGATTTTGCTCGGTACGGAAGAAGATATGCACGACATTGTCAGCATCATTCGGAAAATCAAGGAAAATGCGTCCAGCCTGTAAGGATACGCCGCTCTGGCTTTTCTTTTTCTTTTGGAAAATAAATTGTTGACAATATGCTTCAAATTTGATAGACTTATTACTGGAAGTTACTGAACATACGGTTTTTTACCGGAGGGTTTATACCATGCGTAAGCATATAATCGGTTCTGCTGTCATTCTGAGTTTTGCTGTGGCTCTGCTCTTTGCCGCCTCTGCGCAGGCTCAGTTATATAATCCTGATGTGGATTTGCCCAAGCCCACCGGTATGGAAAAATCCCTCACCAAAATGGGTCGCGGCATTTCCAATATTCTTTTCGGCTGGGCCGAAGTCCCGGTCACTTTTGACCGCAATCTTAAAAAGGGCAAACCTCTGGGTTATCTGGTAGGTGTTGCGCCGGTGCTGGGCAGCGCCCGTGCCGTCATGCGTACCGGAACAGGCATGTTCGAAACCCTTACCTTCCCCTTCAGCGACAAGGATGTCAACTTCGAACCGGTACTTGAGCCCGAATTTCTGTTCTGATCAGTCCGGATCTTTTTCCTGTCCTGCAGCCTTCCTTTCGGCAAGAACTGCCTCTATGGTGTTCTGTGTCCGAAAGACCTGCCCCTGAAAAGTCGCAATCGACTTATGTTGCTCGTCTGTAATTTCCACAATATATGCAGCAATGGTCGCCCCGCAATGAATTTCCCGGGCTGTCGCCGTTAATACGCCGCTTCGGATTCCCCGGTGAAACGAAATGGTGCAGTTAATAGCAACCGCCACTCTGCCATGTGAATTCGATGCGACAGCAAAGCAGAAATCCGCCAGAGAAAACAAGGCTCCGCCATGAGCACTGCCCAGCCCGTTCTGATGACACTCGGCAAGAGGCATCGTTACTACCGCTGCGCCCGGCTCAATGCGTTCAATAGTCATGCCCAGCGTTGCCGCCAGTTTATCACCTTTAAAATATTCCCGTAAAAGATCCATTATTTTCCCTTTTTATTCAATCATTGAAAGAACGATGCTATCGGGTAAGCGAAGCCAGAAGCTGCTCATGGAGCGCTCCGTTTGTAACCAGTACCCCTTTCTTCTTATCAAAAACACGCAGAGGCTGCCCGTCCAGCCGTGTTGCCAGTGCCCCGGCTTCTTCTGCAATCAACTGCGCCGCCGCATAATCCCAGGGGTGCAGCCCGGGGTGAACATAGGCATCAGCATCACCCGTCGCTATCTGGCAAATAGCCGCTACCGCCGAACCGTGGCTTCTCAACTGGGCGGCTTCCCGGATAATCTTTGCGCCGCGCCGGAGTATGGTTCGCCTGTTTTTAACGGAACTGAAATCCACCTCCACACAGGCGCTCTCCAGATGCTGCACCCGGGAAACAGAAAGGCGCCGACCGTTGCAGAAAGAACCGCCGCCCGCTTCCGCAAAAAAATAATAACCGGCAAGAGGCATGGACACTCCTGCCGCCTGAACCAGCCCGTCCTGCATAAAAGCAATACTGATGGCAAAAGAAGGATTCAGGCCACGGACGAAATTATAAGTGCCATCAATAGGATCAATAACCCAGATGCGGCCATTGGGATCGGCAGGATAACGGTCATGCCCACTCTCCTCGCCTACCACCAAGTCATGAGGCCAGGCCTCTGCTGTGGCATCGATAAAACGCTTTTGGATCGTCAAATCCACTTCGGTCAGCAGGTTAACCGGGCTGTCCTTGCTGGTTACGGTCACGTTCTGCTTTTCCTGGTATTTTTGCGTAACGTAGTCGCTGTTCGCCCGTAAAAATGTTTCGATAAAAGCTCTTTCGCTCATGAGACCGTTCCTTCCTGTATTCTACTGAGTCTCTATTCTACCGCAAAAGGCGAAGTAATGCACCCTGTTGCCAGGCAAAAAGAAAAACAATCACTCTTTTGAAAATTTGGACACCGTCAAATTGAAAAGCCACGCACGACAACGGGCATCGCTGAGCGCGCCGCTCCTTTTTTTATATTTTATTTTGCTTTTTAGCGGGGAATCATGGTATAAATTGACCAATGGATCACCTTTTCAGGTAATGGCTTCAGGCAGGGCCCCCTCTTCATATACCCCAATATAACCCCGCTCTGTCTATTCTAACTTTTCAGGAATGTGCCTATGCTTATCGGCAGCCAGACAACCAGCACCCTTTTGGACGTGTTCCGCATTGGTATGACCGAAATCATTCGGGCGACCGGCCTCCCCACTGAAGCGGAATTTAAAACGCATAACTGCACCATTTCCGTGCAGGGGAAAAATCTGTCAAATCGCATTGATACCATGCGCATTTACTTCACACCCCGTGAAGGCGTAGCACCGTCCGAAGTGGAAAATGCGCTGAACGCAACCCGGCTCGGCTTCCGCATGCGACAGGAAAACGGTCAAATCGTTATTAGTGTGCCTTCCTTTGAATGGCGCCAACTGCCTGCCCTGATTCCTCTTGATCAAATCATAGAACAATTTGTTTCAAAGAGTCTGCGCTCGGAAACCTGGGAACTGGAAGTCTCCGAATATGTGGACAATGGTTTCAATATCAACAGATTGATTGAAATCATGAAAGAAAAGAAGGCATCTGACCTTCACTTGCGTGCCGGAAACCGCCCTTTTATCCGTGTCGATAACGACCTGCTCCCTCTGGAAGATACGCCGGTCATTTCCAAAGATGACATGGAAAAGTTTGTGCTGCAGCTGGGCGGCGAGGCTGAATTACAGATGCTTGAGCGCGAACGTGAATCCAGTTTTCAATACCACGCCGCTGGCATCGGCTATCTCCGCTGCAGCGGCTATATAAAAAGCGGTGCCATGGCAATAGCATTGCGGCTCATACCGGAACAGCCTCTTCCCTTTGATGCACTGAATATCCCCGATGTAGTCCGGAAAGTGTGCGATAAACATCGCGGTCTTTTCCTCGTCTGCGGTATTACGGGAAGCGGTAAATCCACCACACTCGCCGCCATGATTGACTATATCAATGAGCAGCGACGTGCCCACATCATCACCATTGAAGATCCCGTCGAGTACGTATATGTCGACAAAAAGAGCATTGTTTCCCAGCGTCAGGTGGGCCGTGACACGCACTCTTTCGGAAACGCTCTGCGCGGCTCTCTGCGTGAAGACCCGGACGTGATTCTGGTCGGCGAGATGCGCGACATGGAAACAATCCGCGCCGGTCTGAGCGCAGCGGAAACGGGTCACCTGGTTTTCAGCACGCTGCACACGACGACGGCTGTAGACACAATTAACCGTATGATCAGTTATTTCCCGCAAAATGAACGCGACCTGATCCGTCAGGAAATCGCCTATTCCCTGCAGGGTGTTGTCTGCCAGCGTCTGCTCAAGAAAATCGGCGGCGGGCGAATCCCTGCTGTGGAAATTCTCCTTGGCGGGATGCCCATTGTCCGTGACGCTATTTTAGATGGCGATCTCGACAAGCTTCATGGTATAATTGAAAACGATAGCGACATGCGCAGTTTTGACCAGTACGCTGTGGAACTCTATCAGAAAGGGCTGGTCAGCAAGGAGGAAGCCATCAGCGCATGCGCCAACGAAGAGGGATTCCAGCGCATCATTTCCGGCATCAAGTCTTCAGAGGGACGCCGGCTGCTGAAATAGTCTTCTGTGCCGGCTGCACGCCTTTTTAATCAAGCAGCTCTCCGCATGCGTCCCAAGCGTTTTATCTGTTGCGGACATGGTGCGGCGGTACGTTGCCTTTGCCAATCGGTGTTGTCTGATTTCTGTTTTCAGACAGCGTTACACGGCTGATTTTTTATGAACCAAACCTTTTATCTCATTGATGCTATGGCTTTTATTTTCCGTGCCTTTCATGCCATCAATGCCAATCTCACCGACGCCAATCACCGCCCGACCAATGCGGTGTACGGATTCACCCGGATTCTTTTAAGAATTCTGCGCGAACAGCGGCCTGATTATATTGCCGTTGTCTTTGATTCACGGGAAAAGAATTTCCGGGAAGAAATGTTTCCCGAATACAAAGCAAACCGTAAAGCGACCCCTCCTGAACTGATTGAGCAGTTTCCCCGGATTTATGATGTCGTCGAGGCATTGAACCTCCCGGCATTGACGGTGCCAGGCGTCGAGGCGGATGATGTGATCGGAACTCTGGCAGTTCAGGCTGAAAAAGCCGGAATGGATGTCGTTCTTGTCAGCGGCGATAAAGACCTGCTTCAGCTGATCGGCAAACAGGTGCGTATGTTTGATCCGGGCAAGGATGAAAGTAAAGCCTGGTGGGGCCCCGATGAAGTCAAAACGCGCTTCGGCGTTACGCCTGAATTTGTACCGCAGGCGCTTGCACTGATCGGCGACACAGCGGATAACGTGCCGGGCGTTCGAGGTATCGGCGAAAAAACAGCGGCAAAGATTCTCTCTCAATATCAGACGCTTGAAAATCTCTATGCTCATCTGGACGAGTTCAAAGGAAAACAGCGTGAGAATCTTGAAGCAGATAAAGAGCAGGCTTTTTTTGCAAGAAAGCTGGTCACCCTTAGAACAGATGTCGCACTTCAGGAAGATCTGGAAACTTTCAAGCGCAAAGAATGGAAACAAGAGGACGTAGAGGCATGTTTTCGCGCCCTTTCTTTCCACAGCATTCTGGAAGAACTTTTCAGTAAAGAAAAAAATGTCCCCGCAGCTGTGCAGCATCAGTATCATCTGGTAATGACCCGTTCCGAACTGCAGCAGACCGTGGACGCCTTAAAAAAAGCAGGTGCCTTCGCGCTCGACACGGAAACGACCTCCATCCATCCCATGCTTGCCCGTCTGGCGGGTATTTCCGTGTGTGCGGAAGCAGGCCGTGCCTGGTATATTCCTCTGGGACATGAGGCACCCGATCTTGATGCGCTCATGGTGGGAGCTGATTTTTCCGAACCTGAATTCAGTACCGAAGAAGCACTTGCCGCACTTAAGCCTCTGCTGGAAGATGCGCAGTATAAAAAATTCGGACACAACATCAAGTACGATATGATCGTTCTTGCCCGCGCCGGTATTCACCTGCAGGGCATTGCCATGGACACCATGCTGGCATCTTATTTGACTGATGCCTCCCGTCTGAGGCACAATCTGGATGAGCTCAGTCTGCTCTACTTGAACCATAAGATGATTCCCATCACGGATCTTATCGGTAAAGGCGCTCATTCCATTCCCTTCACTCAGGTTCCCCCCGGCCCGGCGTCGGAGTATGCCTGTGAAGATGCAGACATGACGCTTAGGCTTGAAAGGCGGTTGAGGCCCGATCTGATACAAGAGGATTTGCTGCCGCTTCTGGACAACATAGAACTTCCTCTCATTAGCGTTCTGGCGTCCATGGAAATGGCAGGAATTGCTCTGGACACATCACAATTTACCGCACTCCAGCAGGAATTGGCGGTAAAACTCAAAAAACTTGAATACACGATTTATGATCTTGCCGGGGAAAGTTTCAACATCAATTCGCCTAAACAGCTGCAGTATATTTTGTTTGATCAACTGAGGCTGAAACCGGGCAGAAAAATCAAAAGCGGCTATTCCACGGATCTGGAAACGCTTGAGTCGCTTGCTCAGGAGCATCCGCTTCCGGCGAGTTTGGTTGAATACAGAGGATTGGAAAAACTGAGGAGCACTTATGTGGACGTGCTTCCGAAGCTGGTAAATCCGGAAACAGGGCGCATTCATACCTCTTTCAATCAGGCAGTTGCCGCGACAGGGCGCCTCTCAAGCAGCAATCCCAATCTTCAGAATATTCCGACGCGCACAGAACTGGGCCGACGTATCAGGAGCGGTTTTGTGGCGGGCGACAAGAAGAAGCGGCTGATTGCCGCAGACTATTCGCAAATTGAGCTGCGCATTCTCGCACATCTTGCAAAGGACGATGCTTTATGCGAGGCCTTCCGCTCCGATAAGGACATCCACCGGGATACGGCATCCCGCATCTTTCAGGTGCCGCCTGAGGAAGTTACGGCGGATATGCGCCGACAGGCAAAAGCGATCAACTTCGGTGTGATTTACGGCATGGGCGAAGTGAGCCTTGCAAAGAACCAGGGACTGACGCGGCAGGAAGCAAAAAGTTTTATCGACAGTTATTTCAACACCTATCCGGGTGTTACCGCATGGCTGGAAAAAACCAGACAGGAAGCGCGCAAAAACGGTTACGTTGTAACTTTGATGAATCGAAAGCGAATTCTTCCGGATATACAAAGCGCCAGCCCCATGCTGCGAAGTGCGGCAGAGCGCATGGCGGTCAATACACCGGTGCAGGGATCTGCGGCAGATATCATTAAAATTGCCATGATCCGCCTGCATGAGGCGTTGAAACCGTTGAAGGCGCAGCTGCTTCTGCAGGTGCACGACGAACTGGTCATAGAAGCGGACGAAGCCATAGCGGAAGAAACAGCAGAGCTCACCCGCTCAATCATGGAGGATGCGATGGCCCTGCTGGTTCCTCTGAAGGTAGATGTCGGCATAGGCAATCACTGGGCGGAAATACACTGAAAGAGCTTTCTCTGTTCTAAAAACAGTCATTATCAGTATTCATTTATATTTAATTGAAGGGAAACAGCAACTTGTCAGACAAACCCACCTCCTCTGCGGATCCCTCCCGACCCCGGGAACGCCGCTATTCCGAATCGAAGTCTATGAAAGGATCGTCAATGACGGATCACTCCTCCCAGGACAAACCCCGCGGACACAGACCGGGCCCTTCACAGCGGCCGGGCAACCCCAACCCGCGTAGCGGTCAGTCGAAATCAAACAAGCCAAGGCGCAATCAGCCGCCGAGAAGACCCGCCATTCTGGATGTGGCAAATGAGCCCATGCCCGATCTGAGCGACGGTCCGAGCATTGCCATGAAAGACATGAAGTCCATGACAATGCAGCAGCTCAATGATCTTGCGGAAGAACTGGGGCTCACAGAATACGGCGGACTCAAACGTCAGGACCTGATCTTCCGCCTGCTGCAGGCGAGCATCGAAAAAGCCGGCAGCGCCTACGGAGAAGGTACCCTGGAAATACTGGTAGACGGTTTCGGCTTCCTTCGCTCACCCGATTATTCCTATCTGCCAGGGCCGGATGATATTTATGTCTCGCCGTCCCAGATCCGGAAATTCGGACTGCGAACAGGGGACAGTGTCAGCGGTCATGTGCGTCCGCCCAAAAGCGGTGAGCGCTACTTCGCGCTGCTGAAGGTGGAATCAGTCAATCATGAAAGCCCGGAAGATGCGTATAAACGCATCAACTTTGATAACCTGACTCCTCTTCATCCCAATGAGCGTCTGCGCCTCGAAACCACACAGGATGAGACCGCCATGAGAATCATGGATCTCATCTCCCCCATCGGAAAAGGACAGCGCGGACTGATCGTCGCAGCGCCCTTCACCGGGAAAACGGTACTGCTGCAGAAAATCGCAAACAGCCTGGCAGTCAATCACCCGGAAACCACAGTCATTGTGCTGCTTATCGATGAACGGCCGGAAGAAGTTACAGACATGCAGCGGTCTGTACAGGGCGAAGTGATTGCCTCAACATTTGATGAGCCACCGGAACGCCACATTCAAGTAGCGGAAATGGTTCTCAATAAGGCAAAGCGACTGGTTGAGCATAAACGGGATGTGATTATTCTTCTCGATTCCATTACCCGCCTTGCCCGCGCCTATAACGTAATTGTGCCTGCCAGCGGCAAAATTCTCTCAGGCGGTGTAGATTCCAATGCACTTCAGCGGCCCAAACGCTTCTTCGGCGCAGCCCGAAACATTGAAGAAGGCGGCAGCCTTACCATTCTTGCCACAGCCCTTATTGAAACAGGCAGCCGCATGGACGATGTGATTTTTGAAGAATTCAAAGGCACAGGCAATATGGAACTCCATCTGGACCGGCGCCTCATGGAAAAACGCATTTTCCCCGCCATTGATGTAAACAAGTCCCGGACACGAAAAGAGGAACTGCTCATTTCTGCCGAGGAACTGGAACGCATCTGGCTTCTCTTCCGCGTCCTCAGTCCACTGGAATCCACGGAAGCTGCGGATCTCCTGATTGGAAAGCTCAAAAAGACAAAATCAAACGAAGACTTTCTTTCTCATATGCAGAAAATGTAAAGCCCTTTCGCTTCCTCATTCTGGCAACCAGGGGAGTGGCACCGTGCAGATGGTTCCACTCCCTTTTTTCGATTTGTAACAGGACACATCCGCCAAAGGAAAGTATCGCATTCATGGAAATCTGGAAAAATAGCGAACTTGTTTTTGTAGGCAAGGTGGTGGCTCTCAGAACCGGAGAGGTGCGCCTGGATGACGGCTCGGAAGCATACCGGGAAGTGGTGGAGCATCCGGGGGGCGTGTGCATTCTTCCTTTTACAGGACAGGCCTTTGTTCTGGTAAAGCAATTCCGTATCGCACTGGGAAAAGATATGATTGAAGCACCTGCGGGGAAGCTGGAAGTCAATGAAACGCCGCTGCAATGCGCTGTGAAGGAGATGCACGAAGAAACAGGATATCGGGCTGACCGCCTGATCAGCCTCGGAGTGATCCATCCTTCTGTCGGGTTCTGCAGCGAGGCAATTCATCTTTTTCTTGCACTGGATCTGACAGAAATCGGACAGAAACTGGAGAAAGACGAACGTATTGAAATGCTGCACGTGCCACTGGAAGAGGCTTCTGCATTGGCATGCAGCGAAAGCCTGCAGGATGCCAAGACCGTTGTCATACTCAACCGCGCTCTGGCGTGGCTTTCAGCCCGGAAGGAAGAAATCTAAGGCGCGCTTTTACCCTGCCCAGACAGCACGGTCAATAATCGGCAGATAATCCGACCATTCCTGAGCCTTGCTGCGGCTCTCCCGGATAATCCGGGAAAAAGCGGCCGATTGGGCGTTTAGATCGTCTATATGGTGCAGCACGAGAGCCTCAAGACTGCACGGTTTTACAGGAGACCCGCTTTCCAGCGTGCCATGATGCGCAAGGAGACAATGGAGTATTTCCATTTTCAGGCGATCCGGAAAATCGGGAATCTCTTTCATTTTCTGCTGAACCATTTCACACCCCATATAAATATGTCCAAGCAATTTCCCCTGGGTCGTATAGTCAACGGCGAAGCCGTGCGCCAGTTCTTTGAGTTTCCCTATGTCATGCAGGAAAATAACCGTGAGCAGCAGATCACGGTTCAATTCGGGCAAAATTGTGCACATCGTTTCGGCAAGACAGGACATTTCATGGCAATGATGCAATAAACCGCCGACGAACTCATGATGCCATTTCTTTCCGGCGGAAGCCCGGCAAAAAGATTTGCGCACAGATTCATTGTCCCAGAAACTGCGAACAAGCGCCTTGCAGTGCGGGTTGGAAATGGAACCCAGTGTCTTGCCATAAGACTCCTCAACGGCACCTGTGTTTTCCGGCTCATACAGCAGGTCGCTGAGAGAATAGTCCTCTTTTCGCAGTGGCAAAATCTGCTCCATGCGCACCTGCAAACGACCCTGATGCGTTCCAACAACGCCGCGAACATGCACCACGTCACCAATCTCAAAGGCTGCAGCCGCCTCCACCGCATTCGACCACATGACCGCCCCGATCTCGCCGGTCTTGTCTTTCAGCGAACTCCCCAGAAATTTTCCGCCATTGCTCCGATCCCTTAAATCCTTGCGCATCGCCAGAAAATAATCGTTGACCCGATCCCCGTCATGCAGCATGCTTATATACTGATTTTTCATGCTAAATATGGTGCTCCCACACTCCTTTACAGGATAGGCAGTGCCTGCAAAGGCAGACAAACAGAAAAAGCGCCGTCTCAACGGCGGCGCACATGCATTTTTGTCGTCATCTGCCCTGCACTGGCTTGAATATTTCGTCGAGCCAATTCTAACACAACATCCTTCAGGGAATCACCCCCCTTTAATGGAGTCCAGGCGAGGCACAGCATAAGTACCCATGCGCATCTGGTCAAAAACACTCACGTCCGTTGACATTTCCCGGGCATCTTCGAGCTTAACGACGCCCTCTTTGAACATTTTCAGCAGATATTGCTCAAAAAGCATGGAATGCGAAATGGTTTGCTGCATGCCGACCCGAATCGCGTCTGTATCCCCTTTTAAAATTGCGTCGTTAATGGGCTTGATGTCGTTAAACAGAAATTCCAGCGCCGGCACACGCCCGCCTCCCACTTTGGGAACAAGGCGCTGACAGATAACACCGCGCAGACAGTCCCGCAGCTGAAGCCGGACGAGATCCCGTTCTATTGGATCAAAGAAGCTCACGACACGATTGATCACTTCATAGGAGGTATTGGAGTGAAGCGTACTGATAACCAGATGACCGGTGGCGGCAGCATTTATCGCAGCACGAATGGTATCGGGGTCGCGCATTTCACCAATGAGAATAACATCAGGATCATGACGAAGGGCACCGGTCACCGCTTCGCTGAAAGAGCGCACATCTGTTCCGATATTTCGCTGGGAAACAATGGATTTTTTGTTGGCGTGAACGAATTCAACAGGGTTTTCTATCGTTAAAATATGAAGCGCCTTGTGTGCGTTAATCCAATCCAGAAGGGCTGCCATGGTAGTGGTTTTACCGCTGCCTGTCATTCCGGTAATGAGGATAAGTCCACGCGGCGTGCTGGCAATTGTCTGCATCTGCTGCGCTGGAACATTCAAATCTTCGAAGGAAGGGATTTTTTCCGGCAGGTACCGGAAAGTACAGTGCGGTGCACCGTTTTTGAGAAAAGCAGATACACGGGAGTAGCCCATGCCTGCCTGATGATAGCTGTAGCTGGTTTGCTTGAACTCCTCAAATTCGTCATAAAATCCGGGAGGCGCCGTCCTGCGGATCAGCGTTCGGATCTGCGATCCGGAAAAGGACTGCATGATATCTGAAAAACGGGCATCATTATCAATACGGAAAATAGGTTTCAGGCCGGCAGTCAGGTGCACGTCACTTGCTTTATACTGAATCATGGCCTGAAAGAGTTTTTCTACATTGATGATCTTATCCTGAAAGTCTGAGCCCTCTGCGTGCCACACTTCGGGAAGGCGAATAATTTTTGTAAGCGCATCAAATGCCTCGTGGTGCTCTTCCTTTAACTCTTTGTCCGAAGGCGGCACCTGGATGCACCACTGATCCTCCCCTTCTTCCGCACAGACTAAATCGGGATAGTCTTCCAGGTATTTTTTCAGCGCTTCCTCATCAGTGCGCGCTTTGGTCACGCGGATCTCGTAATGTGTAAAATCGCCCTCGAGGCCGCTCCGCAGCGCAACAATGCTGCTTGAATTGGTCCAGGCACGAATACGCCCCGGAATCCCTTCCCTTTTGGTAATTTGTTCATCAAAGAGCCGAACAATGACGCGCACAGGTTTCTTGTAACCGACACCTAAAACGATTTCAGCCATCCTGCACCTCCCGTTGCATACATCCGGATAAAGAGCACCTTAGAAACAAGCGGACGAAGTTCAGACACTACTGAGATACGGCACCATAATACATGAATATTGCGAAAACGTCAAGCATTTTCTTCCGGCCCGTTTTTGCATGAACCAATAGGGGCATTGGGGATCATCTTTTTATAAAAAGGGCACACTGTTTTTTTTGACTTTGGGTACATCATAAAAAAAACGCACCGCAACAGAATGCTGCGGTGCAAAATTCGGACAAAGGATAGGCGAGATCAGGCGCTCTGGATCTCGATGGTGGCTCCGGCTTCTTCAAGAGCGGCACGCAGTTTATCTGCTTCTTCTTTGGCTGCCTTTTCTTTAACGGTCGCGGGGGCGCTGTCAACGAGGTCTTTGGCTTCTTTCAGACCGAGACCCAGCAGATCTTTGACAACCTTGATGACGCCGATTTTCTGGGAACCGAAGTCTTTCAGGATCACGTTGAATTCGGTGGGCTCTTCAGCTGCGGGAGCGGCGTCACCCATGGCAGGCATGGCGCCCATCATCATGGGGGCGGCAGCTGTCACGCCGAATTTTTCTTCGAGAGCGGAGACCAGTTCGCTGAGTTCAAGAACGGTCAGTTCAGCAATGCTGTTGATAATGGTTTCAAGTTTTTCGGACATTGTTTTGTTTCCTTGTTTCTGATCCGGACTTCATGCCGGCAAGAGTGTTGGTTTACTTGTTGTTGAGTGTCCGGCATCATGCCGCCGGGGTTTCTTCTTTCTGTTTGCGGATCTGATCGAGCACATTGACCAGATTGCGGGGAAGGGCACTGAGGACGCCGACGGTATTGCGCAGAGGTGCGGCGATAGTTCCCACCACCTGAGCAAGGAGCACCTCGCGCGGCGGAAGAGAAGCCAGTGCTTCCAGTTGCTGTGCATTGACGACGGCACCTGTCAGCACGCCGCCACGCATGGCGATAAACTGCACCTCTTTGGAAAAAGCTTTCAGCACTTTGGCGGGGGCTACAGGGTCATCACAAAATGCCCAGGCTGTCGGGCCTTCCATGAAGGCTGCTGCGGAAGAAAGTCCCAGGTCGTCCAAAGCGATTTTAGCAAGATTGTTTTTGTACACTTTTAACTGAGCGCCCGCTTCACGCAATTGCTTGCGCAGCTGAGTCGCCTGCTCCACATTCATCCCTACAAACTGGGCGATAATGGAGATACTGCTACCGCTGACCCGTTCCTTAATTTCAGCAACGGCTTTGATCTTTTGTTCTGTTGGCAAGAGAATTCACCTCCTTTCACGAGTTCGCATCTGTCTGGCAGCAGCGCAGAAAAAACGCCTGTATTGTCAGAGAGACAACACAGGCGGGATACATCCGAATTATAATACGGGTGCGTTCCTCCGCGGTCTCGGCAGGATATTAAGGCACTAATGCCACCGGCTGTCTCTGACCAGCAGTGCGATTGCACATAGTCTGACCATATTCTAGCAAAAAACGCAGTAAGTGCGCAACTTCATGTCCTTTCAGGACTATGCCTGTCAGCGGGCAACACCTTTATCCTTACAGACGGGCACCGTAAAACGCCGGATCTCATGGATGCCGGATTCCGCCGCAACTTCTGCATAGACCCATAGTTCACCGTCCACCCAAAGCCAGCTTGAATAACGCCAGGTGTGCCCGGCGGCAGAAGGCGTTGTGCTTAAAAGGAGCGGTGACTGAGGTGTAAGATCCTGTATGTTGTGCAGATCGAAGCTGAAGCCCAGTCCTGTGCCGATATTGTACACAGGCTCATACCAGCTCACGTTGGAGCCTTCATACACAAAAAGGTAGCCTATTCCCAGAGAGAGCACGGAAGCAGGCCTGACAAAAAAATCATGCCAGCCCTGCAGCTGCATAAGGGATTCATAGGGACTGCCGACAGGCTCCCATTTTTCTCCGTCCGGGCTTGAAAAATGGTAAATACGCTCGTTTTTGCGAAGATACCCGATGACATAGCAGTGATAGGCATTTTCTGCAAAGAGTATTACCGGATCTTTATACTCAGTCGGCACAACATCATGGTCATAGCTTTTGGCAAAGGGCGTGATGACCGGGCGTGCACTCGCTGCACAAAACTGATCGGGAGCAGGTGCATCATCAAATTTGATAACAGACCAGGGCCCGCCCTGCCAGGGTCCGCAGGCATACAGTTTCGCATTGCCGGTCTTCGGATCCCGGAGCAGTGCAGGACGTTCAAAGCCGGGGATAGGAACAGCTTCCCGCGCAATACTCAAGGCTTTTTCAAAATGGATTCCGTCCGGGCTTTTCAGAATGCGGATTTCATAGCCTCTCAGTCCCCGCGGATCCGTGGTATTTCGCATCCTGCACGCCATCCAAAACGCACCCTCGCTGTCACGCATCAGGGATGGTGCCCCGGCCCACCAGCCTTCCTCAAGCACATCCGGCTGAAGGATCAGGTCATAGCGCTGAAAAAAGTCAGGAACTTTACCAAAAACATTCTCGACAGCAGGTGAACTTCCGGAAAAATCGGCAGGTATCTGCGTTGCTGCCAACACCAGGAAAGCAAGCAGATTTGTCAACATGGCAAAGAATTCCTTCTAAAATGCCAGGAAGGCTTTCGGGCACTTCCCCTTTTCCGCACGAAATTACACAGCGTAAAAACGCTCTATGGCCGATGTAATGGCATCACTGGTAGCGACTGCCGGTTCTACAGTGCACCCCGTTGCAAGTTCAATATCCTCGATGGCAATCAGGTCAAGAGGGTTTTCCATGGCAACCCGAAGGCGCTTTCCGTCTTTTGAGATTGGAAGACATCGGTGATTTTTAACAAGATATGCGGGAACCAGGCGGATAGCTTCTGTGGTTGCCATCGTCTCCAGTTTTTCAACAAAAGGCAAGGACAGCTGGGCGGCAAGTGCCGCGGCAATCACTTCAGATGTGGCATAGCCCAGTTCAATAAAAACGCTGCCGATACGCCGTTTAAACCCTGACGCTTTAAAACGCAACGCCTCTTCCAGCTGCTCGCTGGTAACAACACCAGCATCACACAGAATCTCACCGAAAAGTTTACGCTGACTTGCTCTTGTCGACGATGGGCGCTTTTCCTGTGTCGCTGAAGACACAGACTCATATACTTGCCGGGCAGATAGGGGCACACCGGTTTTGTCGCCGGCGGTGTCCGAAAGACGCCCTGCCACTGCCACACGTGCCCGCAGCCGGATGCTATCCGCCCGCTCTTTCTCCAATGCCGCTTCCGCCTGCTTCAACTGGTCACGCAGCTCAGTCATTTCTTCGCGCTGCTGCTTGAAATTCTCCAGCTGATCCAGCAGCATTTTTGTCTGCACTTCGTATTTATCACTGCTTTCCGCCGCATCCTGCAAAGCAGACTCCAGACTTTGAATGTGCTTTTCTTTCTCTTCCAGTGCCTGCTGGATTTCATCAGCCATTTGCTTTGCTGCGGCAGCTGCCTGAATTTCTTCGGCCAGCTGTTGATTCTCCTGCTCTCTTTCCTGCAGCCGGGCATGCAACTCTTCCCGCTCCTGCTGTATCGCACTGTGCTCGTCTCCCAGTGCACTGTAATCCAATTTAAGCCGATCTAATTCCTCGCGGACTGCTGCACATGTCTGGCGGGACGCTTCCAGTGTTTCATTCACAGCGGCAATTTCCGCCTCTTTTTCCCGTAAAAGCTCTTCATTTCTCAGCAGCTCCCCATCTTTCTCCGCAAGAACAGCCTCCTTCTCCGCAAGCACTGCTTCTTTTTCCTGAATTATTTCACCCCGGCTCTGCAGCTGCTCTTCCAATGCACGTATCTGCTGCTCTTGAATCTGGTTATTTTGTTTAACTTCTTCATAATCAGAGAGCTGACGTTCCAGTAATGCCAGTTTTTCCGCCAACGCATCCCGATCAGCCAGTTCGGCTGTCAGCCGGCTGATTTCTTCTCGCAGCAGTGATTCTTTAGACTGCACTTCCTGCAGCTCTGAATTAAAAACAGCCTGCTGCTTCTCCGCAGCAGATGCATTTTCCCGGGCAAGCATTTCTCCGCGCCGCACAAACATGAGTTTGACTTTTTCAAGTCCTTCTACAATTGCGGCTACAGAATGGGCACGCTGTGCATCCAATTCGTCCAGCACAGCACTCATGTTTTCAAGAGTGCTTTTAGCCTCAGCATCCATAAATCTTTCCTTTACATGCCGGAGCACAAACCTTCACTTTTTCAGTGGAAGTGAAAAAACCGGGGGCTTACACGACATACCGCATTATAACGACAGGCGAAATAATCTGCAAGAACGTTGATCTTTTTTCGGCTGATATGTGCTATTTATTTTTTAGGTTTTGAGTGTATGCCTCTTCCATAATAGTCTTCAGCAGCCTCCCAGAGCGCTTCGCTCAAGGTCGGATGGGTGTGGATTGTAGAGGCTATCTCCTCCACTGTGCCTTCCACGCGCATGGCAAGTGCGCCGACAGCAATCATTTCTCCGGCTTCAGGACCGAGAATGTGTACGCCCAGAATTTCGTCCGTGGCAGCATCGCCGATTATTTTCACCATGCCTTCAGCGCTGCCGAGGGTATGGGCACGCCCGTTAGCGGCAAAAAGAAAACTGCCCGTTTTTACCGTATAACCCTGATCTTTCGCCTCCTGCTCGGTGAGTCCGACACTCGCAAGCTCCGGCGAACTGAAATTGCACGCCGGAAGCACCCGATAATCCATCACCGCATTTCCGCCGGTGCAGTTTGTCGCCGCAACAATACCTTCCGCCGAAGCACCATGGGCCAGCCAGGTGCGGTCAATCACATCGCCGATGGCATAAATGCCCGGCACTGGACTTTCCATCCGATCGTTCACAGGAATTCCGCCTCGTTTCCCCAGCGGAATATTCAATGCGGGGCTGTTGGCAACAATCTCGGAATTACACTGAAGCCCTATCGCCACCAGCACGATTTCCGCATCGACGCTATCAGCCTTGCCACCTGCAAAATGAACTGTAACGCCGTCTTCCTTCCTCTCTATCTTTTCAACCCGGGTGCCGGTGCGAACGTCAATTTTCTTCTTCCTTAAAATGCGCTCCAGCAGTTTTGCAGGCTCGGAATCGCTTCGGGGCAGAATGGTGGGCATCATTTCCACAAGGGTGACTTTGGCGCCGAAAGCATTCCAGATGCAGGCGAATTCAGTGCCGAGTGCGCCGGCGCCTATCACAACAACACTTTCCGGGATACGCTCCAGATTCAACGCATCCGTACTTCCGATGACCCGGGTTCCGTCAAATTCCAGACCCGGCAGCTGTGCCGGACGCCCCCCCGTTGCGATAATCGTGTTTTTGGCGGTGAGTTTTTCGCCATTCACTTCCACAACACCCGCTTCAGCAATGGAGGCTTTCCCCTTGTAAAGATCTATGCCGTTGGCCTTGAAAAGGGCGCCGATGCCGCCGGTATTGATGCCGATCACTGTTTCCTTGCGATCAAGCATTTTCCGGACATTCACCCGCACATCACGCACTTCTATGCCGAACTCTGCAGCATTCTGCAGCTTTCTGTAAAGTTCGGCTGTATGAATGAGCGTTTTCGTCGGGATGCACCCTTCGTTCAGGCACACGCCTCCCAGATTTCTGTATTCAACCACCGCTGTTCTGGCACCGCGCTGGGCGGCTCGAATGGCTGCGACATACCCGCCGGGACCGGCACCGATAACAACAACATCATAATTTTTCATAAATAGGCTCCCGGACTGCTTTCTTAAAAAGCGCCCTCTTCGAGGATGGATTTCAAATGACTCATAAACTGTGCCGCCACAGCTCCGTCGATCACCCGGTGATCGCTGGAGAGGGTCAGCTTCATTACAGGGCGAATATGGATACCGCCGTCAATCACAACAGCCCTGTCCTTCATCTGGCCTACGGCAAGGATGGCACTGTCGGGCTGGTTGATAATGGCGGTAAACTGATCCACACCGAAAGCTCCCAGATTAGATACGGTAAAACTGTTGCCCTGATAATCATCCGGCAGCAGCTTGCCTGTCTGCGCTTTTTCCGCCAGTGCTTTCGCTGTCGAAGACAGCCCCTCCAAAGACAGGAGGTGGGCATTGCGGATGACCGGAACAATAAGCCCTGTCGGCAGAGCAACGGCCATTCCGAGATTCACCTCACTCAATTCTTCGATAAAATCGCCGCACCAGCGGGCATTGACAGCCGGGAAGCTGCGCAAAGCACGCGCCGTCGCAAAAAGTACCAGATCGTTATAAGAGACCTTGAAGCCGCGGTTTGCCGCGCGGAAATTTTTGGCGGCGCTCATATCCACTTCTACAGTAATATAGTAGTGAGGCGCTGAATATTTGCTTGCGCACATACGGTCGGCAATAATGCGGCGCATGGGTGATAAAGGAACAGTACGAATGCCCTCCTTCGCTTCCGGAGCTGCCTGAGCGATGCCCTGCTCCAGCGAACGGGCAATATCGGCTTTTGTGATTTTACCGCCGATGCCGGTACCGCTCAGCTGCGCTACAGAAAGCCCGGCATTTTCTGCCATGCGTCGTGCGGTGGGCGTAATCTTGACTGCGCCTCCGCTGCGGGCTGACGCCAGTACATCCTGTTCCATCACCCGACCGCCCACGCCGGAACCCGACAGCGTGGCAGGATTAATGCCAAGCGCCTCTGCGGCTTTCCGTGCCCGGGGGGATACGGGTGATTTTCCTGTGGCACCTGTCCCGGGCGAAACAGGCGCAGCCGGAGCCGCTGCAGCAGGACCAGCTATCGGTGCGGAAACCTGTGCTGCAGGCGCCGATGCAGAAGGCGCGCCCATGTTGTCGGGCAATGCTTCATCGGCATCGCCCACCAGCGCAACTACAGTCAGCACCGGCACCTCGACCCCTTCCGGAACCAGGATTTTGCGCAGAATGCCGGAAGCGGTACTTTCGCATTCCACTTCCGCCTTGTCTGTCTGAATGGAAAAGAGCGGATCGCCTGTTTCCACTGCATCCCCCTCTTTTTTGAACCATTTCACAATCTCCGCCTCTTCAACGGAATTACCCATTTTCGGAAGTAAGATTTCATGCATAAGTACGGTATCCTTCAGTTGGTGGATTGCTTTTTATTATAGTATTTTTTAATCAGCCCGGCAGCATCGGAACCGGGATCGATACGGCAGATGTCTTTCAGGACGGCATCCAACCCGGAAGCACGCAGATATTTCTGCAGTTCCAGAGCGACAGGATCGACCGGATTGTCATAGGTCAGTGCTGCGGCGGTAACGGATGCAATAGAATCGGGCACAATCCCCTGATCCAGACAAAGAAGCATGGCACCGATAAGCCGGTCATCCCGCCCCAGCTTTCTCCGCGGATCCCGGGCAACCCTTTCCACCTGATCAGCCAGCGCACGGTTGTGATAGCGACGGATCAGATCCTGCCGGTGACTTTCCAGCGATTCAGCATCCAATCCGTGCTTTTGCACCAGTGCCCTGCAGCTTTCCAGCCCGGCACCTTCCACAGATTTTCGAACTTCCGCATCACGGATCGCTTCCGAGATATAGGTATAGCCGCGCCTGTAGCCCAGATAAGCCGTTGCTGCATGGGTCAGGTTATGAACAAAAAGTTTCCGCTCCACATATCCTTTGAAGTTGGCGGTCGGTAGCAGATGCTTTACAGGAGGAAGGGCGCCTCGAAAAGCATGCGCATCCACGGGCAGTTCGCAATAAGGCTCCACCGCAACAGCAAGAATATCCGCTTCCTGCTGGGCACGGGTGCGGGTCGGCACCATCCGGCCGATACTCGCTTCGACAAAGCCTACTTTTTCGTCAAGAACCTGATGCCAGTCCGCAGGCAGATGCTTGCGGACCAGTGCACGCATATGCGCCTCACCGTCATGTATATTTTCGCAGAGAATGATATCCAAAGGCTGCGCATGTGGATCGGAAAAGCGGAGAGGTATTGAAGCGGCAATTACAGGCGCAATATGAGGCAGTGCATGCATGCCCACGGCTGTAGAGGCAATAGAGGCCTGTGCGAGCGTTACGGCAGCTTTACCCGGATCAGAAGCATGTACAGCACTCACAGCGCTTATCGTGCGTGTTTCCGTCCCTTCGTCCGAAACCAGGTCGACCGTGTAGCTGCCCCGGCTATTGAGCGCATCCACCACTTCGGACACCACATCGATAAACACGGTGGCATAGCCGCTTTCACAGTACAGCTGTCCCAGAAAACCCCGGCCAATATTACCGGCACCGAAATGGACTGCCCTTTTTAGCAACATACTATCCTTGTACTGGGGAAATCGGAACATATACCAGCATGAAAAAGGGTGACTGCAGATGCAGTTCAACCCTCACTGCCAAAGCGCTTCTACAAATCTTAGTATAGCAATTTCTCCGGGACACAGGGAAACAGCCTGTTCAATACAAAAGACTAAAAGCAGCGCTCCCTGGGAAAGCCAACGACCTATTGGCACACAAGCGGGCCATGAGGAAGACAGCCACTCAGATTCGCTGCGGAAATACGTCCTGCGACATACCTCCATAATCACAGAACATAAAAGCCTCCTGCCAATAGGTCGATTGGCACAAAATTGGGTCAGGGCGAAGACAGTCACTCGAATCTGTATCGGAAATACGTCCTGCGACATACCTCCCAAAAACACAGACCACAACAGCCCCTGCCATTTTTCCCTTCCGCCGTCCCCCCCCCCGGCGTCATTCCTGCGCAGGCAGGAATCTTAACGCGAGATGCTATTTCTAAGGGACATACCGTTGTTAACAACTACGCGGAAAAGTCTTTTGAAGTAAGGATTATTTTGTGTTTGTACGTCCTGAAGTCTTTGGTGTGGATCAGGGCGATATGCAGATCATGACGTCCACACCCTGATTAAGATTCCTGCCTTCGCAGGAATGA
>Ga0116160_1001266_pt1 | contig 26771 bp, 50 predicted proteins | sample AD_JPNAS2_MetaG_FD_89879 | JGI IMG/M metagenome (GOLD analysis project Ga0116160, IMG submission 89879) | Active sludge microbial communities of municipal wastewater-treating anaerobic digesters from Japan - AD_JPNAS2_MetaG | ecosystem: Engineered > Bioreactor > Anaerobic > Digestate | place...
AGCCTCTGAAACCAATTCTTAGCCTCTCTTTTGATGAGATATCCAAATCTTACATTTGCACCATGAATTTTCTCGGTAATAACTACTTCCTCTCCTTCATTAAAAACAGTATTATAATTTTTAATGTTCTCAATTCAAAAGAAGTATACTTAATAAGGATTTTTCTTTTTATTAGATACAGCGTTTCTAGTACCTAGATAATTAGAATTTGTTTGAGGAGGCTCCCATTTCGTAATCTTAAGAATATCCTTTAAGTCGTCTCCTTCTTTAAATTTTCCTTCAGGTAGAGGAAGAATTAATCCCTGACTTATCGTTCCTCTCAATTTTAAGCTCCTTACCCGATTTCCGTTCTTCAAAAAAGATAATTGATATTTATCTACTAATTCTTTAGGAAGAACAGAATCAATAGGAATAAAAGAAACAAGGTCGCCTACTTTATGTTCTCCTTTCCCTACAATTATAAACCATCCCTTAATTCTAGCAACTTCTAATTTATCAGCGTTAGGGTGAGGATAAAGCTCTTCAATTTTACAGGCTTGAACTATTAAACTCGACATTAGATTTTCTCCTCTTTTTCAAAACATTTTCTGAGTTGATGATATGGGATATGTATTGTATTAAATGGATGTGCCTTAATCATATTTCCACTCCCGATAGAGTTCATTGAGTGTACTATACAGGGAGTTTCACAGTTAATAGTATCTCTCAATACTCTAGCTACATCTAACCCTGTTCTTTTATCATAATTGATAACTTTAGGAGAATCCTCTATTAATTCTAATTCTTCTAAGTCATGGTCAAGGAAGATTAAATCAAACTTAGTCTCATTAAGAGCTTTAATAGCTACGTCTACATTAGCTGTAATAAAGTAAGATATATTTCCGAATATCTCTGTAAAAAAGTCTACCCTATCTTGAGCGTCCTCTAAGACAAATACTTTTTTTATGTTGTCTATATTAATACGTAATAGGCTCATCTTTATAATTTCTCATCTCAGTATAGATATGATATGCACAATCATACCATCCATTTTTGTATGAAGCTTTTTTATCAGGTTTTCCTGTCATAGGATACTTATCTAAAGCGTCAGTCAAAACACAGTAAAGTTTAAAGAGTCTTTTCATTTCAGAAGTAGCTTCTACATCTTCATCTATCATCACAATCTCTTCTTCTACTTTTTTCTTCTTTTTAGCCATTAGCTAATCCTTTATAAAATTGAGAAATTAATTCTCCTTTAAGAAGCTCGTCTACACTCTTAACGATAGCCGAGGAAAAATAAGAAGTAAAAGGATGATGAATATAACGAGGGTCTTCGGTTATCATGATAATCGGCTTTTCATATAAGAAAGCCCAAGCCATCTCACAGATTGTACCTATTGGTGCCCTTTCTTCTCCGAAAGTATTTACATTAGCGATAATTAAATCAGCTTCTTTAACGCTACTTCTATCTCTATGAACAATAGCGTGAGGAGGAAAAGAAGAAGTTAAGCCTTCCTTACCTAAAGAAGCTACACTCTCACCATTCATCGGGTCTACAAATTCAATGGCTCCATGCCACTTCGGTTTCATGTTATAAAAGTTTTTAATTCTCGCTCTCCACTCCATACATTCTAAAGCTTTCTCCTTGCTTATGTACCCAGCTAAGTATATCATGTAGGGACGGTTCACGTTTTTTTACTCCTTTTTTGATCTTTCTTTTCTAATTCTTTATTATATTTTTTAAGAGCTTTAATGAAGTCCGACAGTTCCATCGCACAGTAATTATCCTGAGGCTGTACTTTACTTTTTTTCATTTCATTCCCCATTTTTCTTCAAAGAATTTACGGTCTAGGTTAATTAACTTAGTAAGAACTTGTTTTTGTTCCTCCGTCTCTCTTCCTCCCCACTTATAAATCTTCTTCATTTTAGTAATCAAAACATCTTCTTCAATCTTCTTTTTTTTAGATACTTTTAAATAAGGAGCTTTATTTCTTTTAGGAATAGTGCAGTAGAGATATATGAAAAAATATTTCGGGTCTATGGTGAATATATATCCTAAGGCTCTTTTAAGAATATCAAGAATTGAATTGTCCCTCGATAAGAACGTAATCATCGTGATGCAATCTTTAATTTCTAAATCTTTAATCTCTTCAAAACTAATATCTTGTTTCTCGTATAATTTTTTAAGTAAGTGAAACGGAGAATTCATCATGAGTTATTCTATCTCGCTTTCTTTGATTTGTCAATCTTTTTCTTCTGGTAAGTAATAAAGTAAAGCTTCTCCTCCTGTTCTTAATTCATCTAAATATTTAATATCCTCAAATTTCATTCCACTTTTTAAAGGATTTCTAGGAGTCATAGAAGTATGATGTTCTGTAATATCAACCTGAATATTACCCCCTTTAGCTATTGAAGAATCATTAAGAAACTTTTGCAATAGTTCGTAACGTTGTCTGTCGTTCATCTTTAATCTCCTTTTGTTTTCAAAAAATTTCTATGTTTTCTACGAAGCCTTCTAGCTACATTTTTTAGAGTATATTCTTTAGATTTATTCTTAAGAGTAAGATGACATAAGTTATGACAATCTTCACATAAAGATATTAAATCATAAGATAGTTCTCTACCTAGTCTCTTATAAGTATTATGATGAATATTTAAAATAACATCTGTTTTATTACATATAAAACACTTTCTATTAAAATCCTTAGAAAAATGTTTCTTTCTGATTTTTTTCCACCTATCGGATTTTAAATAATCTTTATAAGTAGAGTCTTTAATGTCTTCGCTTATAACAGGATATTCTTTGTTGTAAAAAGAATAGCTAGCCTGTCTAGCCTCATTCTCGTTTTTTAAAATAACACTTTGTTCAGGTTTATTTAAGGAATAAACCTTGCAAGGACTAAAAGAAGCTTGATTCTTTTTTCTATATTTAATCATTAATATTAAATCCTTTAAGCTTTTAAACTATCACAGGTTTCCTGAGAGCAGATTCTCCCCCTTGGGAGAAAACTTGTTCAATCGAAATCTCTTTTCATTTCCTTCGCTCTCCCCTCTCTTTCGAGAATAGAACGGTGTCCCATCTAGGGTTCTGGGGGATATTACAAGGAGAAACTCCTTATCACAGTATATCCTGTTTTCGCAGATTTTTACGAAGGTCTTTCACTCGCCCAGGTCTATCTTTACCGAGTAGATACTAGGATTTCTATTTGTCTGACATTTCCCCGAAATAAACGGAAAAATGTCTTTACACAATTCTTAATATACAAAAACCCGAAAAAGTCAACCCCTTATTTTATTAAATCTTTTTAATGTAGGGTAAAATAGGCTCTTTTTTAATATCCCCGAAAACAGGGGTTTTAAATCTTGAGCAAATCTTAAAATACCCTCAAAAAGGGCTGTTTTTGACCCTTTTGCCTATAGCAGATGACCTAAAAACGCTTAGTTTCAATGACCCCTTACTCCTACCCTTCCCGAAAAAAGATAAGCGATTCTAGGGCTTAAAAGGGCTGTTTTAGTTTTCAGCTAAAATAGCTAAAATATTACTTAAAAAAACTATTTCTTTATTGCACCCGTTATTCATATACTTCTCAGAGTCAGCTAGTTTTTCAGCTATTTTTGATAGTTTTTGAGGGGTATATTTACTGGCGTTTTCAAAGAGCTTCCTAAAGATATATCTGTTTAGGTCGGATAGATTAATTGATTTTTCGTAAACTATTTCTTGTATTTTATTAATATCTTTAGTTTTCATTAAAAGAAGAAAATTATTAAATTCAGAAGTATTATCAATAAAAGATGTATTATCTAAAGCGTAGTTCTGTAAAGCTAGAACCATTCTTCTGATATCAGGATAATATAATTCAACAAGGTTGTTTAAATCTACGTCTGATATATTTATTTTTTCTTTGTAGGAGATAGAATCTACATAAGAAATCACCTTCATTCTATCAGGATTCTCAAAATTAAGAATAGTACATCGTGATTGCAACGGCTCAATGATTTTAGATATATCATTACAACTCAAGATAAAGAAGCAATTACTTGAGCATGTCTCCATAAGATTTCGTAAGCTATCTTGAGCAGGACGGGAAATTCCATCCGCTTCGTCCATAAAAACAAGTCTTTTAATACCTTCTTTAGAGGATAAAGACCTAGCGAACTGATTAATTCTTTCTCTAACAAAATCAATTCCTCTGTCCATCGAAGCATTCATCTCAAGTAAATCAGCCCCTAATTCCTTAGCTATTACCCTAGCCGTTGAGGTCTTACCAGTTCCTGGTTGTGACGAATAAAAAACAAGAGATTGAATATTAGAAGGCGAAGCGATTAAAGACTTAATTGTATCAAAAACTGAAGCGTTTAAAGCTAAATCTTCTAGCTTCTTTGGCCTGTATTTCTCTGTAAAAATTTCGTTCATATTACCCCCTCAGTTCTGCCAACTGGACATATTAATTGTTTAATCCCTCATAGTAGCTACAAAATATTCTACAGTCATATTATCATTAGAAACCGTACATTCTAACGCTTTTCCTGTAGTAGCTTTAATATTGATTTTAGATTTAACAGAATTAATAATATCGATAAAAGGAGAACCTACTAATACAACGAATTTCGGTAGCACAATTCCCTCTCCTATATCGTAGCTTTTTTCAAATGAATTCTCATTACTTTCGATATAGATATTGAATTCACTCCCCTCTCCCTCCATACGTAAAGCCTTACTCTTAAAAGAGTTAAGGAAAGAAGAAATCTCCTTAATCAGAGGCAACTCTAAGTCAAATCCAACAGCCTCCTTAGTCTTGAGGGTATTCAGTTTAGCTTCTTCAATTCCGTTTTTAATATATTCAATATCTCTAAGAATTAAAGTAGCCTTTTGTTTTCCTTGTGATACCGCAAGTTTATTCTTGTTTTTAGTTACGGAAAGCTCTCCTTCTTTAAAAGTCTTAACGGCTTCTACAAGAAGAGGAAGATTATCAATACCCCACTCCTCACTTCCCTTATCAAGACTAACATTTAAAGAAGCTTTAATAGCCGTAGTTCCGTCAGCCGACAAAAGAATAGCTCCTAAACCTTCTTTATTGACTGATAAGATACACTCTTTATTCTGATGTTCTCCTTTAAGTAAAATGGCTTCTAAAAAACTCTGAAATACTGATTTATCAATTTTCATTTATCTTCTCCTTAGTTATACTTTGAATATTGGTTAATGTCGATTTTTTCGTTTACAGCTTTCTTAATCTCCTGTACTAAATCCCACACTCTCTGTTTACTACAATTCATCTTTCTTCCTGTTTGTTCTAGAGTTAATCCCTCTTCAAAGAAGTATTTAAATACTTTAGCTACTGTTTTTCTTTTCCTTAAATCCTTAGTACACTCTCTAATATCCTCTATTAGATGTTCAAAATCGTCTGAACTCGTCTGAGTTGTTCCATCTCCATATAGCTTCTCAAAAATATTTTTATAGCTCATTTCTTTTTGTTCTTCAAAATCATAAAGATTATGAAGGGGATCTTTTTTTTCTTTAGGAGAAGGATGAGCTTTTAAGAAATCAGAGATAATTAAGTCTCTATCTTCAGAGGAAATCTGCGATAGAGCGTTTACCGCTACCTTCTTTAACTCTTCTGTTAAATCATCTAGAAGGTGTCGATTAACAATAGCTTTTCTTTGTTTATTCATCTCATTAAAGCCTACCGCTACAGAAACGCCTCCTTTTAGATTAAACTTCCTCGGATTCTTCATCCAAGTCTGATAGACCTTAATAGTAGCTAATCGAGCGTCTTGTAGTAAATCGTCTAACTCAATAGCTTCTAATTGAAAGATATTTTTATAATAACTATAATATCGTGTAGCTATGGTTTCAGCGAAGGCTACCGCTTCTTTAAATATAATATTGTTATAATCAAATTCTACGTTTTTATTTACCATCTGCCAAGTCCTTTTTAGAGTTTTCTTCTAATTTTTTGTTCATTTCCTCGTATTTTTCTTCATCTAATCTACAGAGCCTATTAACTAAATCTTCTCCTAAACATTCTTTAATCTTAGAGCCTTCAAATTCGTCTAAGAAAGCCTCATTCTTTCCATCTTTATCTAAATCACGACAAAGAATTTCTCCCTCAAAAGCAATAGTATCAGGTCTGTAATCTGAATAATTAAAGTCACTTATCATGTAACTGTAAGCGTTCCAAAACAAATCAATTATCTGAGGGTTCTTTCTATTAACGATTATTTCCTCTCCTGCTTTCTTTGAACAGATACTAAAGTCAGATAAAAACTCCTCATAAGTTTTATCTTTCTCATGTTGAATTAAACAATAAATTGAATCATCATAAAAACTATAATCTAATCTAAATATCTTCATCTTCATCTCCAATTAAAGTTAGTTTTTCTTCTAATACTTTATTCATTAATTCTAAAGCTTCATTAAATTGAAATTCTTTATCTGGATTCTCTAGAAATTTATCAGTTAAATCCTTGAGAAACAGAGTATCAATACCTTCTAGTTGCTCTTTCAGGTCTTTGTAAGTTGTTATGTTTAAATCGTTTATCCTTAAAGCCAGCTTTATACTTTCAATAGCGGGTAAAGAAAACCCTTTTTTAATATACTTATTAACTCTCCATAAACTAGCTATGGGATACTTTCCGTTAATATTATACCTAAGTCTTTTAGAACATAGGTCGTATATAAAATAGTCTTTATTCATAGTAAAATCTTTTATTCTAGGATTATAAGCACACTCATTTACTGTAAAATCAAAGTTCTTAAGTATCTCGGATTCGCTTCCTACTAACTTACAAATGTACTGTACTTTAACTCCATTATTTTTAAAACTCCATGCATTTTCAGTTCTAAAAATAGAACTGTCAATTACGAGTTGGTCCTGAGCTTGTCCACAGTCTTTTTCTGTAAAAAAATAAATATCTAAATCGTTTACCTGACTTCCGCTAAATACAGAAGTACAAGCCCCTCCAGCTATAAAATAATTAACTCCTCTTAAAAGTGTTTCAAGATTAGCTTTTAAGATAAGTTTTTCTAAAATATATTTCTCTCGTTCAAACATTATGCTTCCTCTCTATAGTAGGGTTGATATTCTTCTAGTTTATTGTTCTTCTCATACTTCTTTAGTTCATTTAAAAGCTCATCTATCGTTCTAGGGTAGAAGTTCCATACATCAACTCCTACATTAATTAATTTAGTTCTATTATATCGTTTAAATCTCCAATTCTGATGCACGTGTCCCGTTAGGTTTATCTCAAACCTAAAGTCAGCGTCATTAGGATTATGACACATATTATAATCCTTACCTGCAAAGGTTATAATACATGACTTTATAATAGTCTGCATACTGTTATTCTTATCGTGATTTCCCTTAATGAATATCTTATTTCCGTTCAGTCTAGAGTTCCACTCCTGAGCCTTACTCCTAACTCCTTCTCCTTTAGATTCATTAGTATTCTTGAAACAGAAATCTCCATTATGAAAGAAAAAATCTTCAGGCTTAATTCTCTCGTTATGTCTCCTTATAATAGTCTCGTTCATTTCTTCTAAGGATTTAAACGGACGATTGCAGTATTTTATTATATTTCCGTGTCCTAAATGATAATCAGCACTAATAAACTGTCTACTCATTCTTATCTCCTTTAGATAAACAATAATCAGCTACAATCTTAATCTCTGTCCACATCTCCCCATTGTCTTCCGCATCCTTCACAGGGATGGGACTTGTGTGACATACACCCTGGGTGCGAGCAAGGCTCTCCTGGTCTTATCCTACGGAGTTCACTTGCATTTAATACCTCCACATCTCTTATAATTTGATTAAATAGTGGCTCCCAAGGAGAAACATCTGTTGCAAACTTCGCTTGTCGGTCTAACCACTTCTTGAGAAACTCAGAGCTTCTTTTTAGAGAGGCTAATGCGATATTCTTTTCACTGTGGAGTTCATCGGTCATCAGAAATTCTCCTCATATATTCTCCTAGTTTTTCCTTAAAACGTGGAGTCATTTTGAAGCCCTCCCTCCAAGCCATCCCATTTGAAATCCAATAACCATCCCAATCATTATCCAAACTAAAATATGAATCTCACAGTCACTCATTTCCCCTCACCCCTCTCGTGGCGTTGGTTCAAAATCACAGTTCGGTTCTAATGGAATTTCAGCAATCATCCAGAACTCAATCGCATAATCATCACCAGATTCAGTCAGAGAGTCGATAAACGCCATCCCATCATCACGTTTATGGTTCCCATCCCATTCGCACAAGTGAACCTTGTCATAAAAAACATCGTAGCCCCAGAGTTTCGTTTCCTTAGGAGGCTCTTTATCCTGCAAGCGAATCCATTTCATTTCCCACCCCCTTTAATCTCGTTGTGTTCCTTCACAGCCCTGAAGTCAGCTGATGCTATTCTTTCTTCGGCTATCTTGAAATAGTTCTCGTCCTTCTCAATACCGATAAAGTTCCTCCCTAAACGCTTACAAGCTACTCCAGTTGTTCCAGACCCCATGCAATTATCAAGAACAGTTTCACCCTCGTTTGTGTAGGTCTTAATCAGATACTCAAAGAGTGCTACTGGCTTTTGTGTTGGATGAAGTCCAGTCTCAGTATTGAACTTTTGCCAAGATGATGGAACTCTTAGCTCTGGCATAACAACATTTCCACGCCCTTTAAACTCTCTATAATTTTCAGTTTTGCTTTCAAGATGAAATTGATACTGAACCCTGCTTAATCCAGCACCCGTCCGTTCCTGCATCTGCTTGTTGTATGTCCAACCCCCTTTGGAGAAAACCAATACGCTTTCGTGCTCTTTAAATGGCTCTCTGACTGTATTAGCAAAATTACTCCCCTTATTCTTAATCCATATCCATTCATGCTTAAACATTTTTGGATTGCTCGTAACTAAAAAGGAGGTAAATGGCTGGCTTGCTGTAAGAACTATTGCGGCATTTGATTTTGTTACTCTTTTATACTGTTCCCAAAGAGGCTCAAATGGGATTATGGAATCCCACTTGCAAGCGGTTATTCCATAAGGCAAATCACAAAGTATCATATCAATACTTTTGTCTGGAATCTCTTTCATCTTCTCCAAACAATCCCCAAGAATCAGTTTCATTTCGTCTCCTTCACAGCCCTGAAGTCAGCGAGTGCAAGATTGATTGTCGTAAGCGACCACCGATTTTCGTTCTCGTTCAATGCAAACTCTTTCCGCAAATCCTCCAACGCCTTCTCCATGCCTTCAGAAGCCTTCAGGAGAGATAGAATCTTGTCATCCTTGTCGGTTATTTCTCCTGCGAGGTTTCTAGCTTCAGCCTCAAGAGTGGATAGACGGGTCTGGAGTTTATCAACAATCCTCTGACTCTCATCCGCTTGGTCTGCAATCAAAGCATTTGCGTTCTTATTCGCTTGCTTCAACTCCTCAATCTCCTTCTCCCGCTTCAGAAGGGCGGTGGTGATAAAATCTGTCAGTTCTTTTTCAACCTCAGATTCAAGCTCTAAAGAATCACATCGCAACTGCGTTTGTTTTGCAATCTCCCTCGCTTCCTTCTCGCACCGCTCTCTCATGTCTTCCTCTATAAAAATAGCGTTATCGGGTAAATCTTTCTCATATTCTTTAGGAATCTTACCATTATACCACAAGTTTGTTGTTTCTACCTCTCTACCGTCGTTAAATTTTATCTTGAATTTTTTACCATCAAATCCACGAAACGAATTCGTCCCCTTCTCGTTCTCGTCTCCTATAAAATAATGTACTCCGTTTATCCTAGCTACATTAGGGTTGTCTTTGATTTCGACTTTTGATTTCCAAAAATCGTCTATTTCATTATATTTCTGCATTTTTGAATACCTCTTTTGTACTGATACCTAATTTTTTATGTATTTTACAATAGTTTTTAAATGATAAACCTTCTTCTCCGTCTACTTTAACAATATGGGATTGTTGGTCTTTATTCATGTCAAAAGTTTCATCATCTACAATAACATATTCTTTAACCTCAGGATGGTCTTGGAGCCACTGAGCTATCTCATCCCCTCTTCTGCCGCCTCCCGACAATCTATACGAGGTTCTATCAATAAAGAGTATCTGATACACTTTTCTTCTTACTAATAACAGAGTCCATTATTTTTTGATAATCATAAACCGTTACTACAATCTTTTTCATTTCATTTTCTCCAATTGTTTAACAAGTCTCATTCCTTTTTCAGTAATAACTCTACCCCTAGGATTTCTTAGAATTAACTCATTTTGAATTAGATAAGGCTCACTTTCATAAAGATAGTTCTGTTGAGAAGTATTTAAGTATGCTGTCAATCCCTGTAGTCCTGTTCCTTTTTTGTTATTAGCTAGATATTTTAATATCTGCAAGTCCTTACTAGTAAAGCCGTTATGAATAATATTAAAAGATTTTAATGTAGCTTTAATATCCCCATCAAAACAAATAGCCGTATCAATAAGACGGATTAAGGCTCTAGGCGTTAGCTTGCAGTTCTTAGCTAGTATATTGACAGCTTTTTCATCTAAAGAATCAGAAGGATATTTCCTATCTCTATATCCTCTAGCCATTTGTTTCATTTCCGATATAGAGTAGTTTTCTAACTCAATGATAATTTTAAAGCGGTCATAGAAGGGTTTAGCTCTCTTAATTAGCTCTCCCATCTCAGTTGTAGCTCCAAAAAGAGTAAACTCAGGAATAGACTCTCCCTCATATTTAAAGTCTTCCATGATAGAGTAAAGCTTCTCCATCGTCTCCGTCTTTAGAGCGTGAACTTCATCAATGAATAAAATTCCACCCTTCAAATCCATCACAATCTCTAATACTTTATCGGCTTCTGTCTCTCCTATGATTTCTTTCATAGGAATGGCTAACTGTTTAGCTACTATATTTACCAACGTAGTTTTCCCCATCCCAGCTCCTCCGTTAATCAGAGTATGAGGAAAAGTAGTATTCCTTTTGAATGAAGAAGAAATAAATCTAGTTAGAATGCTCTTAGCTTTTTCTTGTCCTACATACTCGTCAAAAGAAGAAGGTCTAGAACCTCCACTAACGTTTATCTCAGTTTTTAATTTACTAAAAATAGAATCTTCAAAAGAAGGTCTTGAAGAAAATATGGATTGTAGAAAATTGATAGGCTTTATCCTTTCTTTTTAGAAGGGCTAAAAGACAATCCCTTCAAATTATCCTCATATACTATACAAATATCGTCCTGTCTCCAATTTCCATTTCTCAATAAGCCTTCAAATTTTTCAAAGGCTTGAGAAGGAGACAGAGCTTTAATGTCCATTTCTAAATTTAGAGTATAGTTTCTTAGTTCTTTTTTCATGCTACAAACATCTCCTTAATCTCTGAAAGTCCAATCAGCGTCTCATCATTTTCATCATCTTTATAACGATGAATTAAAGCCACCTCATTTCTCATAGGCAACACTTCAATAGCTACACAAGAAAAACTGTCCTTATCTCCTCCGATAAATTCGATTTCTACTTTCATTAGATTTCCTCCTCTAGGTTAATATAACCAATCCAATTCTGTTCAGGTGTAACCTCCTCGTTATTCCATAAATCCATAAACTCCGATAAAGTATAAATCTCAAAATTTGTAGTTTTTAATTCATTCTGTAAATCCTCTAAAGTTTTGAAAGATTGGTCTTCGATGTTTTCTAAATCTCTCCTGTCAATTTCCGTTTCCGACACATGAGCCAAAACAATATAAGGTTTCATATAGTCTCCTTTAGATAGTGTATTCTATCATACTTCTACTAGTTTGTCAAGTCTTTTTCGACTAGAAGTTGTGGTTGATTACCTTTTAGATTATTACATTTACTACACATAGGCTGTTCATTTTCAATACTCCGAACTCCGCCTAAACTAAGGGGATAGATATGGTCAACGGTCATAAAGACAAAAGACTTATCAGGAAACTCATGTATAAAATCTACCGATTGATTTCCATAAGGGTCAGTCCAAAACAGTATTTTATTTATCTCTACTCCGCACTGTACACATTTTATTCCCTTCGTGTGAAACACTCTAAAGCGTCTTTTATTTCTCCTTTTTTTTATTATTTTTAGTATTTGATCTTTATCTGTGATAATTGTTCTAGAATTAGGGTTCATTTTTTCCTACTCTTTTAATGAACTTATATCCATCTCTAATAAGACTAACATTAGGTAAACTACAAACATTTCTTGTATCAAAACGACACAGATATAGTCCTATTTTAGAGTAGCTTTCAAAATGAGGCTCTTTAGCAATTTCAAATCCATACCACAACGCCTTCTTTATCTGACTCTCAGCATTCCAGTAAAAATTTATCCACTCTCCTTCTCTTTCAATAACAGTCATAGTTATATCCTTTTTTTACAATGAGGACAAAGAGAATAATGTCCATCATATACAACTTCGTTTCTATTAAAATCTTTTCCGCAATGTTGACATTTCATTTAATCACCCCTTGATTACTGCCATTGGAGTAAGTTCAGTTACGATTTCTACTAAGTCCCTTTGATTTATCATCACTTCGGTAATATCCTTATATGCTCCTGTAGCTTCATCTAAGTCCTTCTCTGTTCTAATTCCGTGAATGATTCCTTGGTCGTCAAGACGCTTGATTTCATCTTCAAGTTTCAGTTCCCTAGAAGCCTGTTTCCTTCCCATCTTCCTTCCCGCTCCATGAGAACATGACATAAAAGATTCAGGATTTCCTAGTCCTCTAACGATATAGCTTTTACTTCCCTGTGACCCAGGAATAATCCCTATCTCTCCTAGTTTCGCACTCGTAGCTCCCTTCCTATGAACAAGAACATCTTTGCCGAAGTGATGTTCATATCGGGCGTAGTTATGAGCGATATTGATATAAGGTTCAATCTCCCATCCCATAGAACCGAATGTAGGAATGAAAGAATCGACAATATTCTGCATCATTAGCTTACGATTAGCTAAAGCGAACTCAACGCAATAATTCATTTCCACTAGATAGTCTTGAGCTTCTCTTGTTTCAATAGGGAGAAACGCTAAATCCCACTCTTTAGGAACTGAAGAAAACCACCTCTGATTTAATTTCTTAGCTATATCATTGTAATAATCAGCGACTTTCTTTCCTAGATTCCTAGACCCTGAATGAATCATAATCCAAACATTATCTTCACCATCTTTTTGAATCTCGATGAAGTGATTACCACCGCCCAAGGTTCCTAATTGTTTTCTAGCTGAAAAATATTCATTACTAATAACTGGCCAAGATTCAGAATCGAGTTGGCCTCCTTCTAAAATAGGCATCAAACTTTCATCTTGAGGTTCTTTCTGATGCTCAAATCCAACAGGAACCTTCTCACGAATTAACCCCATAATCTTTTTCAAAGTATCAGTATCTAATTGAGAAGCCTTCAGAGAAGTCTTAACCGCACACATTCCGCACCCTATATCAACTCCTACAGCGTTAGGAATTACTACTCCCTGAGTAGCTAACACCCCTCCGATACACATTCCATATCCCTGATGAACATCAGGCATAATAGCTACATGATGATAAGCGAAAGGCAATCTCCTCAAGTTATCAATCTGTATTAAAGCTCCTTCTTCTACTGCTCCTCTTTCCTGCCAAATCTTTACATGAAGTTCTTTGTCTACCGATGATGGAATCACAAACATTTTTTTATCTCCTTTTTAAAATGGACTGTTTCTGAAACGATATTCAGATTCAAAGAAATTAACAATACTTCCACTTCTCCTATCCTTATATTTAGCTATCAACAAACCTATCCACCATCTTATTTCTCTTATCATTATTCCTCCTCAAAGATTTCTTCGCAATCCTCACATTCTAGTTTGTAGTTATATTCCGTGATTGGAATACATACTATACGACCGTTACAATAAGGACAGATTTGTTTATGAACAATTTTTCTCCTATCAGTATGGTCTAAGTTGTAAAAATCTTCTTTAGATATGGTAGACATGATTAAGATGGCTCCTGAATGATTTATTTTAACCCCTTATCAATATCAGGCTTGGCATACTCTTTCAAATTCATTACACACCCCTCGCAATACTCATTCTCTCCGTCTTTCCTCAATTCAGTAGGCGGATAGAATTCATTACACGCATCACACCTCCTCCATATTCTCTCTGATTGATTAGAAAGACCTTCGACACCATGTCGCCTCACTATCTTACGGCACTTCTTACATAGATACATTACATTATTATCTTCTAAACTACACATCTTAACATGACTCCATCCTCCACAGGAGTCACACGCTTCCATTATACTTGTTCTTTCTACTTCTATTTTAGTGTCCTCTACTTCATTCCTAACAGGAGTTTCCCAAGCGTCTCTGTTATATCCATATTCATCATGATAAAATCCATTCTGATAATATCGAGTATGATAAGGTCTACGATTCACAAGATATTCAGTTCTAGAGCAAAAACCTACTGTTCCTGTAAATCTCACCCTCTTATATCCATCATTCGAAAAATAACAGCCTTCGTCTTTTTCAAAATCCCCGATAAGCAACAATCCTTTTTCATAATCAAGGATAGCCAACTTATCCGTTCCGATATACTCCTTCAATAGACATTGTATTCCCTCATCCCACAAATTCTCTCTAATGGCGGGTCTAGCTAACATATCCATCGTAAATTTCTGAGTATCACTGTACTTTTTATGACCACTATACTGTGTCATAACGCCGTTATGGGCTACGGCTCTCTTACAAGTAACCTCCACCTTCCTCATCAACTTCTTATTCAGAGTAATAGGGAAAGGATGGCGGTTGCCTTCGTCCTTCTTACCGCTTGTAGCCAACCTAAAATGAACAATCAGTTCATCTTCGGGAACCACATTCGCCTTAATCCACGCTATCGTTTCTAATCCGTTCTTAAAATCTTTCTTAATAAATACTCTTTTTCCTCCAGCTTTCTTGAGACAGATTCCAATTCCATCTCCGTTATTTGACTCCGAGTTTGTAATCCACTCATCCTTCGGTAACGCTACGCCTGTTGGCTTACAGATAATAATACACATCTTATTTTATTTCCTCTCTATTGTGGTTGTTTTAAACTTAAACTGTTGTTTGTTTTGATGGTTGATATTGAATGTGCATAAGAAACTTGTGATACCTATTCTCCCTCTTACACCAAGCTAAGAAATCCTTCCACGAGTCCTTAGGATTCCCTGCTTTCATGAAGGAGATTCCCTTAATATAATGAGCCATAGCGTCGCATAATTCCATAGAAGCTATAAGTCTCTTATATGATAGAGTTCCTCGGAAGATGCGTATCTCGACTGTTTCCTTATGAGTATTCAGGTTATAAGCCCAATACCTTCCTTCTTGATTGAAACATCTCTTGAAAGCATTTAAATCATATTCCTCTTTTTTGAAGTAATGGCCTCCTGTAGTCTTTCGTTTAGAGAAATCATATATGGCTTGATAGTTATTGTTGATGAATAATCGTAATTTATCCACCTCCGTACCCTCAAAGAAGTTCTTAGCGAGGTGGACATGAAAACCACAAGTACCTTTCTCATAGCTAGATACCTTCTTATTTCTTAGGATATCCAAAACCTTATTCAGTTTCAACTCCTTCTTAATCCATCGTAAGGTCATAGGATGAGAAACAATTTCAAATCCGTTGGTCAGGGAACCATCCCGTTTGAAGTAAAGTTTCTTTTCTTTACCTTCTGATTTCATGTGGTCTTCTACTAATTTAACAATGTCGTCGATGGACTGAGTTCGGGTTTCGACTTCTACTTCCAATTCAAAACCCATGTATAGTTTATTACTCTTTCTGTCGTTCTCAAGAGGATGGTGATGGAACTTTAGGTCGGGCTGGTAATTATAATCGTGTAGAGACTCATTGGATTGATGATAGCCCCTATCGTAACATCTACGGCAATAATAATTCCCCGAATGTTCATCCATGTAGCAATCCTCTGCATTCTCATATTCATTACAGTGATAGCATATCACTAAATACTCACTCCTACATCTGTCGCAATAATACCTTCCGTCAAAATAAACTAAATTGCTTTGGTCGTCCTGATAACCACACTCACAAGTTCCGTATCTGTCTCCGTAACAGTTATCGCAAACACTAACATCGCAACTCTCCACATAGAGAATCTCGTCATTGTGATAGTATTCCTCGCAGTGTCTACAGAGAGTATAGTTTTCGTCAATACAGTCTTTGCAGACTCTTTTCCCATTAGCTATTCTTTCAGTATTAATAATTAGAACACGCTCACTACACTCAAAGCACTCTACCGTTTTAATCGGGTAGCAGAGTTCACAAACATATTCCCCTTCAACCGCTTTCGCACTTTCCTCTCTCACGTCTATTCCACAACAATGACACTCTACTAATTGAACATCTTGTGTCTCTTCGGGCATCTTTCTACCTCCGATATAGGGTTGATACTTAACTACCCCTCTATACTACAAGGAGCACTTCGTTTTGTCAAAAGAAATCTTATAGTCTCTCGCCTTCCCACAACTCTTGATACTCAATCCACAGCGTCTCCAAGTCCTCTCGTTTCATATTGTGTTCATTAGCCGTTAAACAGCAAGCCACCGTATCACTCTTTCCCAGACTCTTATAACTTTTGATACGATTGATGAGGTGGGCTTTAGAAATGTTCCGTTCTAATTCTGTCATTTTCTTGCCTCCATTGTAATACTTTCACTGTTTCTTTGATAATATCCTTCATTGTTTTATAGTTCTTATCTTTTAACCATCCTTGTAATTTCTGTAACTGAGGAGGTGTAGCTGTCATCTCCCACCCTAGCCTTCCGAATTTCCACGTTATCGCTCCATTTCGAACCCAAGGCTCTCCTCGTTCTTCTTCAAAATCCTTCGTCATTAGCAGGTTCTCAAAAGCCTGTAAATCTTTTGACATTCTATCGGCTAGTGCCGAGAGGAGACTATTTCTTTTGTCCTCAATTTCATGGAAGAATAAACGAGGGTCGGAGGGAGAAGCATTAATCATAGTCTCCACCTCTTTCTTAAACTTTTCTGTTTCTGTCATAGGAGGTGTACCAAAATCCAACACTTTGATTTTTAGGGCTTCATCCATTAAAATCCACGAATACGATTTATTATATTTTCTCATGAATCCCTCAGGAGCGAACCTAGGATATCCTCCAGATTTAGACGGATTGTTATGAAGAAGATAAAAGCGACGAGGAACTTGAGATTCTTGATAAACAATCCCTTTCACAATTGTAAGACCTAAATCTCCATCCGTCATCTCTACTTCCCACTTATCGCTTATATACTTACAAACTTTTTTAAAGTCATACCACTCATTTATTACAATCTCTGTTCCATCTTCGGCTACATAGTTTGTTATAAGCATCTTCTTTCTCCTTTTACTTAATCAGTTTGTACGCTTTTCCACTCTTGATTAGTTTATTCAATCCTTTGACTTTAAGTTTACTCCTAAGTCCACTCTGACTCTTTAGTTTTACATCTGTGGAACTTTTACTTTGAATGATATAATCGACCCCGCGAATGGAGATTGTGTCGCCCTTCGTATATGTAGGCAACTTAAAGGTTTCGGGTTCGGGCTTAGGCTCAAGCATATTCTCAAATCCAGAGCCATCTCCCCTTCCCTTGAAATACTTGAAGCCCCAATACCCTCTAGGCTTGTTCATATCGGGAATCTTTCCTGACTTGGTGATGATACGAGCGATGGACTCTTTGTCGAGTTGAGTGAGTTTGGAAGAGCCGACTAACTCGATAGAGATAGAACCGTCTTTGTGAATGGTTTCTTTGACTTTTGGCTTAAAGCCTTCGTAGAGTTCGATTGTTTTCTTCGGAACCCACTCCTTATGTGCCTCCTCCTCCATTCCCCTAATCACTTTTCCGTCGATAGCGATGGTGACTTGTTCTTCGGTTTTTGTTTTGTATCGTTTCATTTTGCCTCTGACTAAAACTCCCATATCTGTTCCTTTCGGTTGTGAAACTGTTTGAAGATAGGTCTATTATACTGATAGCTTAATGGTTATCAAGACCTTAGTTAGAGAAATAGAAGAAAGGGAGTCAACGCCCAACGGCTCGTCCCTTTCTTCCATTCTTCTTACGGGCAACTTTTAGTTCTGTAGTGTCTGTTCAAAAACGAAGAACTCACTGCCCTTCACTCGTTTACGGTGAACTCTAAAAGGCTTAGTTACCCGAAGTCCTTCCCTCATAGCATCATTCACCGCCCTCATCCCATTGTTCTTAATGTTCTTAGATTCGACTACAATAATGTTTGTCATACTGGTTTTCCCTTTCGGTTGTGTTGTTGTTTGTTTACTACTGTCAAAATTATACTCCTACCACTTCCCCCTGTCTACAGGATTCTTGTGCCTTAAAATAGACAGCGTAACATCTCTTCTTCGACCACCTTTCAAAGTATTTTTTAGGTCGCTTGAAATGAGTAGAGAGCCACTCCGTTAATTGATACTTCTTCGAAGGGAGCCAATAGTCTCTCAAGCCGTCCTCCTTCCATGAATCAACTCCAACAACACCTGTTTATCAAACTCTGAACGAACATAGATTGCCCCCGACTGATGGATATAGATAGGGAGAGACTGAATGCGTTCGAGAGCTTCATTGATGAGTTGAGTCTCCCTCTGCTGAGTCTCCAGTCCCTCGTCTTTCATTCTCTTGCACTTACAGTTTCCTTCGCACATTTTTCCTCCTTTTTTAAATTTCTTTCAGTAGAAGAAATACTCCAATAATGAAAAAAATCATTGCTGGAATAAGATTAGGATTCATAGTTACACTTCAGCTTCGTTGGAGGAAACGAAGTCCTTGATAGCTTTTACGTTAGCCAATATCTTCTTCGCTTTCGTTAGTCCGAAGGAAAATGGAAACTTATCGTCCTCAGAACTCTTGAGACTGATGATTGGATTACCTTTATACTCGGTGATTTCGATTAGCCCTTTGGAACTCATGTTTGTATCTCCTTTTGGTTATTGTAGTTAGAGTGTGTCAATTTGTTACAATCCTATTATACTCAAGGCACTTCTTTTGTCAAGATATAGTAACTAGGTTTCTTTTGGAAACCTCTATTTTGATTGTGCATGTTGTTACCGATTCTTTAACTCCATTCCTCAAATCTAACTTCTCATGATAAGGAAGAATATATCCTAATGTAGCAATACATCTCCTTAGAGACTTTTCCAAATTCATAATTCTTTGAGCATATATAGCCAGCTGTTCGTTTTTATCCATTCTTATCGTCCTTTCTTTTAGGTAAATTTACCCACCTTACTTCCCCTCTCGTCTCCATTCCTCGTAAGGCTTCGACTGTCTCCGCTCCTACCTGAAGCCACCAAATCAAATTCTCCACCCTCTCCGCTTCAAGAGAGAGGAGGATATCCTTATTCTTGAGAGAGATTGCCCTTTGAATCGTCTGTAGCTTCTCCTCCATCTTCACCGTAGTAGAGTAAACCGAAGCCTCCACTATCTTCTTCAACGCCTCGTAGTCCAACGTTACCTCTCCGTAAGAGAGATTGTGCTTTGTCTGAGTGAACATATAGCTATCCTTTCAGTTAGTGGTTCGTTAAAATTCTCTATTGCCTTTTAAATTTAGTGTCCGAAGAGCAGTTTTCCCTCCGTCCGTATTATCCCATATAGTCAATCTTTTTGTTAAATCAAGATTAACCACATGAAGAACCAATTTCTCGTCCTTCGTTTCAATCCAAAGTTGACCCTTACTGTCCTCTCTTACTCTAAAACTTCGTGTTTCCATTTTCGTTTCTCCTTATTTTATCTAGATTCCAAAAAACTCCTCCTGTACCCCCCATATCAAGTCATTCAGCGTCTCAGCGTCCATTCCATCAATCATCTCCGTTTGTAGTTCGTCGTGAAAGTATCCCTGAGCACTTTCAATCTGTTCCTGAACAAGAACCAGAACAGAATTCACTATCTGTTCCATACGTTCCGTTCCCAATTCCTTAATTTCTTCGTGTATCTTCTCCATCGCCCTATCCGTCGAACTTTGTTCGTTTCTGTCATTAAAAGCTACCATCTTAGTACCCTCCCCCATTTTTTGTTTGTTTACTTAAACAGAACCCTCTTACAGCTACCACACCTATTCTCGTCCAGTTCAGAACTACTTAATACCGACAAACATTTCCCACAGTACACCTTATCTAAAACAATCGCTTCTTCCGCTTCCTGAATACTATTATCATTGTCCTGTCTACCCATTTTCCCCTTCTCCTTATCGTAAAGGTTATCGTTAAGTGTATCGTAATGACACATTCTATAATAACCACTCTTTCGTGTCAAGTACTTCCATAAGATAGTTAAAAGAATCCGTAGTATATATCCTAAAGAAATAATCCTCCAGCTATACAGAAGTAGGTTATTATTAAGAGTATTATAGGTTGATTTTAGGTAAACATACATCAATATATAGACCAGAAAAACAATTGGTTTCTCTCCTATACAACAGGGCAAAACGTCTCTCCAGATATGAAATCCATCGGAGTTCTGGATATATACTACTACTATTTAATAGGTTATTATTATCTCTCTCCATTAACCATTTTTCTATTAAAAAGTGGGTATTTTAGGGTTTTTCTCTGTTTTTTACCACTAATATAACTTTTTATCATATTTTATTTTTAATTATTCGCACTATACAAACTAGTTTTTTTATGTGATTTTCTCCTAGTAACTATTTTTTTATTATCCAGTAAATAGTTCTTGACAAATGAGCATAATTATGATATAATACACGTTATTCTGGAAAAGACTTAAATATGAAGAATAATAATATGTGGAATAATCAAGAGAAATATGAGAGGCAATCATAAAAACGCATATCAAATCCAGACGAAAGTCTGGAGATTCTTGTAGACAAAGAAAAAGCGGAGAATAATACCACTAATCTCCGCTTAATCTCTTAAATTCTCATCATAGTTTGTTTTGAAGGCACCTCCACAATGTTTCCGTAACTCTTTTTATATTCGCGGGTTCTCATTGTAATATCCATATCTTCCTCAAGGATATAGATATTCTTTTCGTGCTGGATAAACTCTAGGAGTCTACCCCGAAAAGCAGAACTCTCATGTTCCGAACTGAACCTAAACTCCCCCAGTACTGTTACATTATACTGTCTTTCTTGATTGAGTTGGTCAATAGCCAGTTCCTTTATCCGCCCCATTTTACACCTCCTTGTTGTAGAAGTGACTCACATTCTTTACCCAGTTTTTATTCAATCCTTTAGGGTCATTCTCAGCCCCTATCGGGCAATAACTCTTTGATAGATAAGAAATAAAGTCTCCCTGTTTGTCCCACATCTTATATCGTTTATTAATAGTCTGAATACAGCCCTTTCGGCACTGTCCATCAGGGTCGCCTTTCTTACAATAATCCTTTAGGATACCATAAGGCTTTACAGCCCGACTGCCTCCTTCAGCTAAATAAATAGCGTTGGCTAACTTCTCTACATCTATCGTTTGTCCAAAAACCGTACTACTCATTACTAACATCATTACTACCAAACTCGTTATTGTTTTCATTTTTAGTCCCTCCCTTTCTGTAATAGTATTATCGGCTATAATCAGTGGAAAGTCAAGCTACGGCAAAAGATTCTTTATCATATAGGAACAGGAACAAAAGTGGATAATATACTTAGATATGAGGGCAACTCCCTATAGTGGATATCAAACCCTTTTTAAATCTGGGAAGAAAAAAAAAGAACTCTGGAAACCAGGCTGTGTCATTTTGACACATCTCAAATCCGTTGGGCCATGATTTTTTGTCAATTTTTTTATGATTTTCCACAATTGATTTTTTCCTATTTGAAAATTGATTTTCCATCATGTTAGAAAAAACAAAAAAACCGTTCCTGATAATTCTAGGAACGGCTCTTTTGTTTGTTGTCGTTAGATTTTATTGAACCTAACAATCCCTTTCTTAGAGCTTGTCAGGTGTTCAATTTTCGGATTCTTGAGAAAATCAATTTTTTGTTTTTCAGTCTTTAGGGAATTATAAAACTTTATTCCCTTTTTGTTCAGACCGTCAAAAAGTTTTTTCGCTCTTAATCCGAATTTCTCGGAAAGTATTTCATCTCCGGTTCCCGAAATACCGCCGAGGATTTTTCCGTCAAGATAGGAAAATAATCTACAATCTATTATTTTCCCTTCTTTTAATTCGCCCTTAGCCTTCAAGGAATTAAAAGAGGCTTCATAACTCATTCCCTTATAACTAGAGGCGGGGCGGACTAGTTTCCGTTCCCTATCCGTCAAGGCTTCCTTTGTCGCTTCGTGTCCTTTGAAAGTTTTAATTGACTTTAAAACCTTCTTCGATCCTTCAGCGAGTTTCATTCCTTGACTGATCTTCGTACCGTTCAAAAACTCGGAAATCTTCATTTGAATTTTCGAGGCGGTGTTTTTCTTCTTTATTGTCTTCATTTTCTTTTATCCTCCTAGTTTTTGTTTTTGTGATTTTACTTTTTTGAGACGAGTTTATTTTTTTATCGCCTCCTTTCGTTTTTTATTCTCCGATTCCTAATGACTCAAGCGGCCGATTTTTTTTCGGTTGTCTTTCACTTCGGAATCCCGATTTATCAATGAACTTTGAACGCCTTCATTATATGAATTTATCGACTAATGTCAATATAACTTTAAACTATTTTTTACCTTAAAACTTTTCAGAGTAAATTACTAAAAATCTATTTCAAGAAAAATATTCAAATCCGTTATAAGTAAACTATTCATAAAATATATGAATAATATGAATATGACGGGGGGTTAAATTTAGCGTGATATATAATTATAAAGGAATATACCTGATTGTATCTTTGGAACGATTATGCGTCCTAGAGAGGGGGGGGGGGGGGGGTTGAAAACAGCTCTTTTTGTGTTGTTTTTAGGTACTAGGGATACCTGTTATTTTTATGGAAATGAAAAAGGGGGTTTTAGGGTCTAAAATCGCTTATCTTTTTCTAGGAGGGGTAGGACACAGGGGGGTGTTTTTTTGAACGAAAATAGGGGTGTTTTTATACTAGATTTGTCTAAAAAAGGGCTGTTTTTAGGGGTGTTTTTGATTTTGAGGCAAATTAAACTACCCCCTTTTTGAGGGGGGTGAGTTTTTAGCTGTTTTTAACACAAAAGAGGGGTGTTTTTTGTTACAATAGTTATTTTAAGGATTTTAGGGGGTTTTTAAGAAAAAAAGGAGTTATTAGGAAAAATAAGGGAATTTATGAGAACTAAAAAAAATGTAAAGTAGTTATAATTAAAATGTTTAAAAATGAAAAAAATGTATGATTATTTGTATAGGAGAAATTGATTAAAAATCATAATAGGGGTTGACTTTTTGTTGTTTTTTAGATATTAAGAATTATAGAGACAGCTTTTCTATACATTTCACTTAAAAGGAAACCTATGAGCGAGTTTTCAGAATTAAGAACTAGAATCCGTAATTTAATAAATGATACAGCTAGGAACGGTCAGGATATTTTTATTTATGGTACTAGTAATGTGTTTTCTTTATCTGAAAGTAATATAAGCGATATTGACACAATTTATTTAAATGACTCCGCTGACCCTTTAGATAGCGGAGATTATAGTTTTGATTCGGACACTAAGAAAGTGTCCGTTTCTATTTCAGGGATAGTTACGGGAGATGTTCTTGAAATGAACTATACTTATACTAAATATTCTGATAGTGAATTAAACGGTTATATTAAATCGGCTTTAATTCATTTGTCGGCTAATAATTTTTATACCTTTACAGAAGCTTCTGAAGTTATTTACCCTACCCCCTCTAAGAGAGAACTCGACCTTATCGCTATGATTACCTCAGTACTTATTCAAGGAACTACTTCTCAAATCCGTTTACCTGACCTTGTTCTGAATTTTAATGAGAAGCTTAGTGTGAGTGATAAGATTAAGAAAATCATAGCTACCTTCAAAAAGGACAACGCAGGAGTGTTTTTTCACGCTGAATATAACTAAATGAAACTACATTCGGATTACAACGACAAGCTTTTCAGTAATATAAAAAGAGGATAGATAAAAACATATGGCAAGGAAAGTTTTAACTCTAGAAGAACGTGTTGAAGGACTTTTTAAACGTACAAAGCACTTTCATCAGTATAAAGGAAAAAGCGATGAGGAGATAAAATCTATTATTCGAGCTTTAGAACAAGCTAAAGATGATGACGGATTAGCGGGTTCTGATGTTAAAAAAGAAAATATTGACGAGCTAGAATTAGACGCTCTTTTCCCTATAGAAGAAGAAAGACGTTCAGCTAGAAAACTAGCTAAAAAGTATCTTTCTACTTATGTTATTGAAACAGTTTCAGACAGAAATACTTTAGTACAATTATTGTTCCTTGAAATGATGAATTTTAGACTTCAAGCCTCAATCAATAAGGTTTATGAGGAAGCTAAAATCATTCCTATGCAACAGCTTGATGCTCTTCATAAGAATCTACAACAAATAGGCGAGGCGAAAGAAAAGTTAGGTATTACTAGGGCTAAACTTGACGATACTAAAAAAGACACTATCGAGCTTCTTGATACTCTTAAGAAAAAGTTTAAGAAGTATAGGGAACAAAATCAGTTGAGTAGAAATATGGTTTGTATAGCTAAAAACAGTAAAGTTCTTATGGGAGACTTTTCTTTAAAAAATATTCAAGAAATAAGAGAAGGGGATGAAATTCTAGGAACGACTGTAAAAAACAAAGAAGGCTTATTATTAGTTAAACAAAAAGTAAAAAAAACATACAATAAGGGATATAAAAAAGTATTAAAGTTAAAAACTGAAAACGGAAAAGAATTAATCTGTACTCCCGAACATGTAATTTATTCTAGATTAATTGAAGATAAAAAACGCCCTTCTCCTTCAGTATATTTAGAAGCAGAGAAATCTTTAGGACGAAGCGTTAGAGTTTTTCATGGAATAGAGGATATTAACAAGTATTACGAAGGAGTTTTGTTAGGATTCATAGAATCTGACGGTTGGTGCGATAGACCTAAACACTTAAAATGGAATTTCTCAAAAAAATATCATATTTGCCAAAGCGAGTTATGTGAATTAGACTCTCTAGAATACATATTAAATACCTTAAAAATCAAATATACTAAGAAATTTAGAGACAACGGATTTGGAAAAGGAGCTTTTTATTATTCCTTATCTACTCAGAATAACGTTTTAATAGACAAAATCGAAGAAAATCTTTTAAAGAACAAGGATTTATCCTTAGGATTCTTAGCGGGTTTTGTTTTAGGGGATGGATATGTAGATTCGACAGGAAATATACATATAGCTCAAAAAAATAAAGTAGAGCTTTTAGAAAAAGTACTTAGTTTTTTAAATTTTTACTATAGTAAAAACTCTAGAGCTAATAAAATGTTTTCTTATCGAATCGGGAAACAGCTTCCTTTTAATGTTCCTTTTTCTAAAAAATGTGAGAAATATAACGAGATTCTTTTAAAATCAGGAAGTCATTTTGTAGAAGAGAAAATAGTATCTGTAGAATTGCTAGAAGACGAAGTAGAAGTTTTTGACTTAACAACTGAAACTCATAATTTTATAGTAGATGGTTTTATAGTTCATAACTGCCCTCATTGCGGTCAGATGTGTTTACTAAAAATGAGAACGGAACATTATGATACAATTAAACACCCTTATTTTAAGGATAGAATTCTTTTTAACGAAAATTTAATTAAACTTTATGTTCAAGGGAAAATCACTCGTAAAGAAGTAGCTGATGTTTTAGGTTGTTCAACGGATTATGTGGGGTGGATGCTAAACAAAGCTGGTATGGTAGATGATAAAGGGCTTGAAGATTTAAATTTGAAAGAATGTTCATAAATGAATAAATCTTCTCGTCAATCAATGAAGAATTGTCCTGAGTGTAATATTTTAATAAGAAGTTCTCATAAGAGATGTTGGAGTTGCCACTTAAAAAATTTAGAGAAAAATAGAAAACAACGAAAATGTATTGAATGTGAAGGAAAGGTTTCTTTTGGAGCTGTTCGTTGTATAGATTGTATTAATAAACTCAAAGCAGCTAACAAAAAACCTTATTTTAATAATTTTTGTTCTATATGTAATAAAAAAGTTTATAAAAGTAGAATTCCTAAATTTGACGCTTTATGTAGTAGTTGTGCAATAAAAATTTCTCATGAAAAAATGTCTCCTGATGAAAAGAAAAAAAGAGGAGATAAAATTAAACGCTCTATTAAAGAGAAATATAAAAACCTTGAATATATAGAGAAAAGAAAAATATCTCAAAATAGTGATGCATATAAAGAAAAACTTAGAATTTCTAGCACAGAAAGATGGAAAAATAAAGAGTATAAAGAAAAGGTTTTAAGAAAAACTCTTAAATCTAACAGAGTGTCTCCTAATAAACCTGAAAGAAAGTTAATTAAGGTTTTAAACTTCTTGTTTCCCAAAGAATATAAATTTGTAGGAGATGGAGAATTCTTTATAGAGGGTTTTAATCCTGATTTTATTAATATTAACGGACAGAAGAAAATTATTGAGCTATACGGAGATTATTGGCACAGTCTTCCTAATTATCAAGAACGAGACAAGAAAAGAATTTTAGCTTATGAGAAATACGGATATAAGACTTTAATTGTATGGGAACACGAACTTCTAAATCCTAATTCTCTTGTTGAGAAGCTTAATAGTTTTTCTACAGAGGAAACAAAGGACTAATAAATGGCAGCACTTCCTAAGCTTCAGCCTGAAGAGTTAGATTTTATCGAGCTATTTTATTGTCCTGAAGCTTTAGCTGAATGTCTTTTTTCTAATTTTGATAATACTTCTCAATTTGAGGAT
>Ga0116160_1001276_pt1 | contig 26662 bp, 30 predicted proteins | sample AD_JPNAS2_MetaG_FD_89879 | JGI IMG/M metagenome (GOLD analysis project Ga0116160, IMG submission 89879) | Active sludge microbial communities of municipal wastewater-treating anaerobic digesters from Japan - AD_JPNAS2_MetaG | ecosystem: Engineered > Bioreactor > Anaerobic > Digestate | place...
CCAGCATCCATTATTGCCGGCAGAACACTTGTACCACTCAGGTTTATCTCCGAGGCTTTTGGGGCCAAGGTGGAATGGAACCAGAGTACAAAGGGCATAACAATTCTCTGGGAGCCATTTTAGAGAGTTGGTGAACCAGGCCGGTTAATGGTGTTCCTCAGGCTCTAATCTCTTTCATTCTGATGGGATGGAGCAATCATTTAAAATTCTTTTTGCAAAAGCGACTGGTTGTTCCAGTCCTGCTGTATTTTCTTGGCAACCTTTTCCACAATGTTTTTGTCAATGATTCTCACGTTCATTTCAAGATTTGGTTTATCGCAGGCAGGATTTATTCCGGAATAAGTGAAGTTTGATGATCCAATCCACAATTTGTCGTCATCAATGATGCACACTTTTCTGTGGAAGTGCCTGTTGCTTTTGAACCACCTTATTTCTTTCTTCTTGTTTTTCTCAAACTCTTTTTCGAAATTTTTTAGTACAGTAAGATTTTTTGGGGATTTGCTTATTGCAGTGCTCCCCCTCTCCTGCTGCAGATCAACAATAATGCTTATTTGCAGGTCTTTCTTTGTACTTTGAAGAAGATTGATGATGCTTGGTTTTTGTATATTGCCTTTATAAATGTTGTCTGTTAGCTCATACATCTCGATCCAGATTCGTTTTTTTGCTCCCTTGATCAATTTCTCCAGTTCGGCAAATGAGTTCTCCTCTGTGAACACTTCAATATTTTGCAATTGACTGGGTTGTTCCAGAGCTCCGGTTTCTTCTCTTGCACCAAAGACGCCCCAATCACCCCTGGGCAGGGCAATGAAGAGCAATCCTGTCAAAATGATGTTTGTGGCCAGAATGGCCAAAAAAGTTTTGCTGTTCATGAAACCTCCTCCAGAAACTATTTCACCTCCACCTCAAGCACAAGCGAGGTGTCAACATGCAATATATCAACCACTTTGACCATAATCCTGTATTTTCCTGGCTCTTTGTAGGTGTGCTCTGACAAAAATTCCAGCTCGCCATTCTTTGTCCTGAAAGATTGCCACTCGTTCTCAAAAATGTAATTGCCGGTCCAGACTTCTTTTGCGTCCCCGTTTTTGCCGATCCTGATGATTTCTCTTTTGCTGCCATAGTCAAAATCAACTGCCCAGTAGTCAATCCAGTCTTTCCACGATTTTGTGAGTATCTCCGGTGGGGAGCAAATGCCATTCTCGTCCTTTGAGACCCTCTTGATTGTGCCGTTCTCGATTATCACCTGGGACTTTCCCTTTCTCAATCCTTCCTCAACCATGGCAAGGTCGTCCTGTGTGTATGAGGTGGCAAAATTGGCCAGCGTGATGGTGACCTTTTTGCCCTCCACTTTTGGTTTTGCCTCGATGTATGCGGCGTCATAAAATTTGACCTGCCCTTTTTTTACAGCCCTCTCGTCAAAGACCTCGGTCGGGATGTATTTGAAATTCATCTGTACACCTTTGTCCTGGTAAAACTCCTGGGCGGTCTCCGGAACAAGGCCCATCTCGAATTCAAAGCCAAGCACATCCACGTTTGTAATGTCGTTTTCAACGCATTCGTAGAAAATTTCCTGCGCAAGCGATTTTGTGACCGGTACCCTGAGCGGGCCGACATGCACCATGCGGTTGCCCTTCCTGCCGTGGAGCGCCCTGAAGCCCTCAACTGGCTGGGCGCTGTACGCCTCAAGGATAAGGGAGACAAAATCCTGCCTGTTGCGCTCCACCAGCTTGTCCTGCTCCTCCTCTGGCAGGTCTGGCGGGATGTTGAAGAAGTGCTGGCGCTCGTATTTGCCAAGGTTCAGTATTTCAAAGGAGCGGTATGGCTTGTCCTGCTTTTTCAGTTCCCTCTGGACACCGATCAGGCGCTTTCTTGTGGTGTGGATTGCAAAGCGTCCCAAATCGCAGGCGATCCATTTCCTGCCAAGTTTTTCTGCAACTGCAGGCGTTGTGCCTGAGCCACAGAAAAAGTCGGCAACAAGGTCACCTTCGTTAGAGCTGGCTTTGATGATGCGCTCGAGCAAGGCTTCGGGTTTTTGAGTGGGATAATCAACTCGTTCTGTAGCAACTGACCCTATAGGGGAAATATCAACCCAAATATCAGATACAGCTTCCCCTTGTACATTATCTAAATATCTTTTGACTTGCGGAATGCCATTTTTTGAGAAGACGATAAGTCCAAGTTTTATACCTTCATCTATTTTATCCTGCGACCAGATCCAATGTTTTCCAACTGGTGGTGTTAATGTATCATCACCAAATCTTTTTGGTGTTCCTTGCCCTTCTTGAGTGAAATCATGTAATCTATAAATCCTGCCGTCTTTTTCTTTATATCTATACATTGTGTCTAAGTATTCTTGCTTATGTGGTATCCTAATTTGATTAAAAAACGGTTTTCCTTTTTTATAAAAAAATATTGTGTCTCTAACATTTCCAAACCCCAGCGTTTGTGCTTTTACAGATTTTATTTTATTCCATGCGATTTCATTGATAAAATTATCAACTCCAAAAATCTCATCCAGCACCAATCTCAAAGCGCTATTGACCCTCCAGTCGCAGTGCACATAAATCGACCCGTCGTCCGAGAGCAGGTCTCTCATGAGTTTGAGGCGCTCGTACATCATGGTCAGGTAGCTTGACAGGCCTTTTCCCCAGGTGTCGCGGTAGGCGATCTCCTCGATGACCGACTGCCTCTTTGTCACGCTGTCATCGCCAACGGAAATGTCGTAACCAAAATCGGCGCCAACAGCAAATGGAGGGTCAATGTAGATGAGCTTCAACCCGCCCGCCTTTTCTATCTCCTCCCTCATCGGGCCGTTGAGCAGGGAACTGAGCACCAGCTTGTTGTCGCCCCAGACGAGCTTGTTTGACCAGCCGCCAGACTGCCTTTTTGACGAAGGGTCAACCGAAAAGAGCGACATCGGGGCCTGGACATCGCCCCTTGGCTCGTCGATCTGCTCTATCGAGTGGAACGGCAGGGCAACATTTGTGACATCTGTGGTTTTGCCGTTCCAGAACAGGTGAACGTCCTCCTCGTTTTCCGTGAGCTTGTAGATGTATTCTTTCGGGAGCGGTTTTCCCTGTTTTATCAGTTCGATTATTTCCTGTTTTTCTTTTTCCGAGAGGTTCATTTTCTAGTTCTCCAGTTCGAGTGATGCAATTTTTGGGTTCTTGTTCTAAACTACCAATTTCACGCCAAGTTTCCTCAGCACTCCGAATGTATTTATATATGGGATTCCAAATTCTTTGCAGACATTTGGGATAGGAATTTTTCTTTTTGCACCCAAACTCAGTTGTTCTTCTGTAACAATTGTTATATTTTTTGCCTTTGCATAAGCCAAAAGCCAGGCATCTGCATTTTCATCATCAGCAAATTCAGTTTTGGCTTCAGGCCTATATTGCTTATTTAAATTTGCCCAGTTCATTAGTAATGAGTACTGGTTTATGATTTCTTGATTATTAGTCGAGGCAAAAGCAAATGAAAAATCTTTTTTTGCCCATGAAGCAAGCTCATCACGGCCTTTTTCTAGCTCCTTTTTTACACGGTCAATACTGAAAAGGTCTCCATTTTTTGCATGTGCCATCAACTTGTCCCAAAACCCGGGGGCCAAATCAAATGCGTAATAACGTTTTGCAGCCTCGATAAATACACAAGAGTCAAGAAGAAAAGGTTGAGTGACCATTAATTACCGGGAGTCTCTGACCAACATCATATATTTCTCATAAGTACTTCCATAAACCCCCGTTAATCTGTAGGCTTCAGAATAGAGCAATTTCCCCTCCCCTACTGCCCTATCAATAATTTGGGCAAATTTGCGGCCAATACGACCGCTCTGGCTTGAGTAGTAGTCTCCCCCCGATTGTTTTGGTTTTTGTTTATTTTTGGTTATATAATCATTATAAAAATCAAAAAATTCTTTTTTTGTTGTCAACCCCAAATCTAGTGTTCTCCTTGCAACAACAAGCTCGCTCACTTTGAAGTGTTTTGCAATTTCCTGGAAAGGAGGGTTATTACTCTTTTTTATTGAGTTCCATATTTTGTGCAGCTCCTGATGGGGCACCAGAAATTCTGCAGCAGCCTTATTGCATATTTGTTCTGAAGGTTCATCCGCTGGCTGCATTTCGCGTAAATCGAATGCTGCACTGCTGCCAAGAAAAACATGGGCCAGTTCATGGGCCAAAGTAAACATCTGCGCTGCTTTGCTATCGGAATTGTTGACAAAAATTAGAGGAGCATAATCGTCCACCAATACAAAACCCCTGAATTCATCGACCTGCAACTTGCGATGTGTATTATTGCCAACAATACCATTGACGGCAACTATTGTTCCAGTATTTTCTATGGAAGCACTTAGCAAATTAAGTGCTTCTTCCCAGTTGTGCAATTTGGAGGTCCAGTTGGCTGCCAACCCAAGTTGTTCCTTCATTTTGTTTGCAATGAAGACGGGGTCATCATTTAAGCTGACAGATTTTACAAATGCAAGTTTCTCAAAATCTTCTTCGATCAGATATTCGCGCAACCAAGACTGGCGCCTTTGCATGGTTTGAATAGTTTCAATAAGTTCTGGGCTCGGGCTTTTTGGAACGCCATTCCTGAGCGACCTAAAATAAGGGATTGGTATAATGTCGTTTGGAGGCTCATCAAGAAAGAAAAAACCGAAAGGTGTTGATGTCTTATTGGCAAACGATTCCAGTTGCTTTACGGTGGGTTGTTCACTGCCTTCAAACCATTGCTGGATTTTGGGGAAGTCTTTTTTCAACTCTTCCCTTGATTTTCCAGAGCGATTTAAGGCCCAAGATAAAATATTTTGTTTTACAAGCACCTTGCTCATTAAGTGGCCTCCTTTCCATATTGATTCTAATCAAAATTATTTCGAAATGAAAGAAGAGATTAGTTCTTTTATGGGCCTATGCTAGAGGTTTATGAATTGAGAAAGATGATGATTTTTCAAACTATAGCTGTTTATACAGTTTTTACCCGGTCTTATCAGTTCGATTATTTCCTGTTTTTCTTTTTCCGAGAGGTTCATTTTCTAGTTCTCCATGTTTCCAAAGATTTTGTTGGCTTCCTCAATCTTTTTTAGTGTCTCCCTGAATTTTTCCCATTCAGCCTGCCTGATGAAGAGTGACCTGTAGGATTCCTTGCCTGCAGATTTGTTTGCATCCTTGCACCATTGCTCAAGCCTTGCCCTTTTCCTTTTTGCGTCTTCGTCAACAATGCCCTTTGTTTCAGCGATGTAGACAAACCCGTCTTTTGTTTTTGCAACAAAGTCCGGATAATAGTTCTGGATTTTGCCGGATTCTGTGGCATAGTCCAGTCTGAAACGGCTCCGTCTTTCATATATTCTGGCAAAGGAAACCACGTCCTGGCACCTGTCCAGGAAAGCGGCAAATTCAAGCTCAAGCTGGTTTCCGACGACCATGTTCTGCAGGCATTTTTTGCTCCTGACATACCTCTGGCTTGAGACGGCAATTGGCTCAAAATCAAGCTGGGAGTGCCCTCCATGGTCGACTCTGGGGTTTTCCACCTGCTTGAGTGTCAACCTTTCAATCTCGGCCCTGAACGTGTCAAATATTGTTTTTGAGACCTCCGGCCTTGTGAAGTTCATCAGAAACACCGGATCATCGATTTCCATTATTTTTCCAAACAACCTGTTTTTTGCGAAATGCTCCACTTTGGGATACAGCTCGTTGAAACCTGAAGGCATCCTTGCCTCTTTCAGGATTGCAGAGGTGAAAAACCCAATAATATTTGAAAAGTTGACAAGTTCAGGCTTGAATTCAATCTTGTGGTGCCATGATCCCAAAATATCGATAAACTGGATTTCTTTTGGGTCATTTCTCATCAGCACGTCGAGTTTTAATGGTTTGAATGCAATTGCATCAACATCGATCGAAAATATGCACTCAGGGTCCCAGCGATATTTACTTCCAAGCTTTGGGAGGACTATGTCCATTTTTTCCAGGTCCTTGTCGAGGTTTGCCCTGTCCAGCTCGATGATGAGTGGCGCGCCTGTCTCATCGCTTTTCTCGCCCATTGTCCTGTAGCCAAGCCTGACCCCTTCGGATTTGAGCGACTCGACAAATTCAATAAAGGGAGGGTTGCCAACAACAACAAGCTCCTCAACAGTCTGCAGGTCGAACATTTTTCTGAGACCCCTGCCAATCGCCTGTTCTGGAAGGATCTGGGATTTTGCCTTGAACGGCCTGAGGCCAACGATTGCAGTGACATTTCTGACATCCCAGCCCTCGCGAAGCACCATCACCGAGACAACAGCGAGGTATGGTGAATTCGAACTGTCAACACTGTTTGCTGCATTTCGCAACACCTGGAGTTCTTTTTCGCTGCGTTTTTCATCGATTTCGCCGGTTTTGTTTGTGTGAATAACCAATACCCTGTTCTTCATTACCTGATAATTTTTCTCTAGGTGAAGGGCGATCTGTTCAGCTTCTTTTGTGTCTTCGGCCATCACAAACAGGACCGGTGTTTTCTTGCCTTTGAGACTATCGAAATGTTTTTTCCATTCAATGTAGCCCAGATGTATGAAATCGCTGTATTTCTCACCAGCATCATCAGACTGCCTCACATCCAGCTTGTCTCTTGATTCTTTATCTGGCAGAACAGGTTTTTTAACAATATTGCATTTGATCGCCTCGACCAGTGGAAAATCTGATACAGTCTGGGCGAATATTTCGCCGTTATTGTGTTTTGGGGTGGCAGTCAGATCAATCTGGGCAGAAATACCCTTTCCTGTACGCTGGAGCAGCCCACTGTTTATATCTCTGATTCCTTCGAACCATTGAAGATTTTTGCTGTGTATGTGGTGGGCTTCGTCGTTGAAAACCACCAAATCATGGATTTGTTTTGATCTGATTATTTTGCCAAGATCCATCCCTCCACTCCTGTCAGCGTTTGGGACAGGCTTTTCGCCAAGCCAGTAAGTTTCTCTCGTTGGGAGGGTTTCATTCATATAAACTCGATGAATATTTGTCAAAAAAATGTTGCCGTTTTGAGAAATCTGGCCAATGTCATCCTGTATGTGTAGTTCGGGACAAAAATCCCTTTTCCAGTTTCTGCCATCGTAGCCATTTTCTGGTATCACAGGGTCATTTCTAAAAATGCACAAATTGTCAAAATCTCTTTTTAGCCTTTCCAGCACAATTATATTTGGCGCAACAACAAGGAAGTTTTTTGACATCATCGAGCCTGGCTCATAAAGTTTGTGGAAATAAGACCAGGCAAGAAGAAGCGAAAGAACTTTTGTTTTTCCTGTGCCGGTTGCCATTTTGATGCAATAACGGGTCCAGTTTTCTTCAAATTCCTCTACTTTGAGCTTTCCAGATGAATCAAAGGCAGCAAGGCCGTATTTGTCTCTTATCTTTATGATCTCATAGAGATAAATTATTGTTTCAACGGCCTCTCTTTGAGCAAAAAAGTATCTCAGCTCCCGCCCTTCAGTTTCCAAAAACCAGTGACAAAGCAACGATTTTGTTGTTTGTGAGGCCCCCTTATAAACTTGGCCCCTCCATTTGTAGATTTCTCTTCTTATTTTCTCAACAAGGGGAGGCAGAAGACAATCATATTCTTTCTGGCTCAATTGTTCCTGGTCTGGAAACCATCTTTTTTCTATTGGTATTTCATCGAAAGGATCGAATTTGATTTCATTCTCTCTCAATTGCTCATACCCCCTATTGTTTAAGGTAGAGGATATCATTTACTTGGAACAATACAACCTAGGCCATTATCTGGAGCAATTAGTTTTTGCTTTGTGATAGTGCTGAAATATAAGATTTTTTGAATAATGTTAACATAATTCTAATACCTATCACTTATAGAAATTGAGGTGAATTACCAAAATCACTTGAAAACCTTGACAAAATTGCGTTTTTTGTCCCTAGAAGTGATAAATGTTGCAAAACATCCCATCTGTATATACAATATTTTGTCAATGGCAATAAATGGTTTATAAAGACATAATATTGGGAGGTGTGAAATGAAGAAACAGGAAATTAACAAGAAAAAAAGCTTTGAAAAGACAATGACTCCAAAGGCTTTTGAAGCAAATAGAAAAAATGCCAGAAAATCCACAGGGCCAAAAACACAGAGGAGTAAATTTCTACCCCCATCAAACCTGAAACATGGCATTTTGGCCTCAGTCCCAGTTTTGCCAATATATGAAAGCCAGAAGGAGTATGATAAACTTGTCATAGAATTGAAGAAAGATCTTTGTCCACATGGCACTCTTGAGATTGTGCTGGTTGAGAAAATTGCAAATATTATCTGGAAAACCAGGAGACTGGCGCGTTACGAAAATGCTCATATAAGATGGGATTTTTCTAGGGTTGTCGACAATATTTTGAAAGACTGGGTATCTTGGAAAGAGCGTACTTCCACGAATGAAGATCTTGCAATTGATGTAGGTAAGTCAAGACTGGAAATATTCGGTGATGAAGAGATGGAGATTTCTGAAAGATTGTTATCTTTTGTTGAATTCGACGACTTGCCAGAAGACGGATCCCTTGAGGGAAAGAAAATCTTTTTAATCATAAATACTCTTTGTGATTTTGAATATTTGAATCGGAGGGAAAAACACGAGAAAATCCCTTGCTCATCACTTGAGTTTTTTGACGTCAAAGAGTTATGGCCAGATATTTTTAATGAAAATTTCTCCAAAACAAAAAAGCAGATTAAAGAAATTATCTCGATCATTGCAAAACAATTTGGTAAAACACAAAAAGAGTTATATGAGAGTGGACACAAACTTGTGTTATCACTTTTTGAAGAATACAAGCTTATTTCGGAATCGGTAGGTAAAGAAATGGAAGTTAAAATCCAACAATGCCTTTTTGATCAATATATTTCTGAAAGTGTTGTAAAACTGGAAGCTCACCTAAACCGTCAGCTTTTGCAAACACTCCATGAACTCCAGAGGATTCAGGGTATGAGAATCGGAATATCTCGTCCACCGGAGGCAATTGATATAACAGGTGAAAATATTTGATTGTAATTATCATAAGTAATATTAGTTCTTATTACTATATGTAATATTGATTATATTTTCTTTACAAATTGCATTTTTCACATTTATCAAAAAATAATATGCATAACTTTCAAAAGTGGAATGAATAAAAATTTCAAATTTAAAGCCACTTTCTGAACCAGAAAAAACTAGATCAGCAATATAATTGTTTGATGTTAAAGTGTTGATGGGAATTGTTCAGGGAGGGGTGAACCTCACCCCTCCAGATCAGCCCCAATATGCCTGATGGCCGAAACCTTTGTGCAAAGCACCTTCTTAGTGCCTGATCCATCCACAACAAGGCAGTTGTACCAGACGCTTGGATGGATTGCTATGTTCTCGCTGATGTCAAATGTGGAGTAGTTGTCCCTGGTGCCTGTCATTTCCAGCCCGAGTCCATTTTTCAGCGCAATCGAGAGTATGCTTGCATCCAGATGCACATTCTTGCTTCTCGGGCCGCCAGGGTAATCCATCTCCGCCTCGATGTAGTGGTGTTCTTCTTCTTCTTCGCCTTCCCAGTGCCATTCGACACGGAAAGAGCATCCGCTAAACAGATAGTTGCCCATGTGGCAGCCTCCTTTTTATAAAATTGGGGAAGTTTCTACCACCAGTGTTGGGATATATCAATTAAATTGTATGACGCGGGATTTTCTAGCCCAGTCTCTCGTCCTTTTTCGCAAGGATGTCCTTGATCCTTAGGAGCCTGGATTTTGAGGCCCTTTCGGCCTCGTCCAGTTTTGACTGCACCTGTCTGACCTCATCTTGCAGGGTTGGCACAAGAACATTCTCCAGCGCGTTCACTCTTCTGCGCACCGTCTGTATCTCCAGCGCAAGCTCCCTCAGTGCCGACTGGAGCTGTGCCACCTCCACGAGGTTTGGCAGGAGCTTCGAGTATGAGTCGAGTGCAAGGAGCGCCTGCGTTGTTGCCGACTGCGGGGGTATTGCAGTGTCAGGTTCGTATTCCTCTATCTCCAGCTTTGGCAGGAGTAGGGAGACAACCCTGAACTCGGATTTCTTCAGTGTGAGTTTGCCATACCTTGAGAGCCCGATCTGGGCAAGCTCCGGATTGGCAGAGGCCGAGAGCGCATACCTTGCCTGCGCGAGGAGGAGCTCGGAGAACAGGCCCTTTTTCTTCCCAAGATACGCATTTGACATGTGCATGAACTGGGCAAGCAGGGCCTCCAGCTTGTCCTTGAGCATCTTCAGGCCCTTCTGGGCCTGCACAAGCTGGCGTTTCCTCTTGAAAAGCTCCATTCTGTTGGCAGGAATGTTTTGCGCCATTTTTTATGCCTTGCCGTATTTTTCCAGGAATTCCTTGTGAACCCTCTTCAATTCCGCTTTTGGCAGAATGGAGAGCAGTTCCCAGCCAAGCTCAAGCGTCCCGGTGATGTTCCTGTCCTCAAACTCGCCTTGGCTTACAAACCTCTTTTCAAACTCTTCTGCAAAGCGGACATAGGTCACATCTATCGGAGACAGGGCGGATTCACCAAGGATGACCGCAAGCTCCCTTGCCTCCCTGCCCCTTGCGTATGAGGCAAAGAGCTGGGATGAAAGGTCAGCATGGTCTTCCCTCGTTTTCCCGTCGCCGATTCCCTTGTCTCTCAGCCTTGAAAGTGATGGCAGGACATCGATTGGAGGATAGATACCGGCGCGCTCGAGGCTCCTTGAGAGCATTATCTGGCCTTCGGTTATGTAGCCGGTCAGGTCCGGGATCGGGTGGGTCTTGTCGTCATCAGGCATGGTGAGGATTGGCATCTGGGTTATGGAGCCCTTTTTGCCCCTTATCCTGCCGGCCCTTTCATACAGGGACGCCAGGTCGGTGTACATGTAGCCCGGGTAGCCCCTTCTGCCTGGGATTTCCCTTCTGGCCGCGCCTATTTCCCTGAGCGCCTCGCAGTAGTTGGTCATGTCCGTCATGATGACAAGGACGTGGTAACCAAGCTCAAAAGCCAGGTATTCGGCGCACGAAAGCGCCATCCTCGGGATGGCTATCCTCTCGATGACAGGATCGGAGGCCAAATTGATGAACAGCACCGATCTTGCATCGGCACCAGTTGCCTTTAACCCCTCAATGAAGAAGTTGGCTTCTTCAAATGTCACGCCAAGTGCGGCGAATACTACCGAGAACTCCTCGCCTGTAGAGATGGTGGCCTGTCTGGCTATCTGTGCGGCTATCCTCGCATGAGGGAGGCCGGCACCGGAGAAAATCGGGAGTTTCTGGCCCCTGACCAGCGTGTTAAGCCCGTCGATTGCAGAAATGCCGGTTGATATGAATTCGTTTGGGTAAGCCCTTGAAACCGGGTTGAGTGGGGAGCCATTTATCGAAACCCTCTTCTTTGGTATAGGGACCGGACCCCCGTCTTTTGGCCTTCCGAGACCATCAAAGACTCTACCGATCATGTCAGGTGTGAGCCCTATCTGGAGTGGCTTTGCCGTGAAGCGGACCCTTGTTGTTCCAGGGTTTATGCCGGATGTGCCCTCAAAAACCTGGAGTAGCGCCAAGTCGTGGGAGGTCTGGAGCACCATTGCGTGCCTTGTCTGCCCGTCAGGCATTGTAATTTCTGCGACCTCGCCATAGCCGACGTCACCACAATCAGTGACAAGGATGAGCGGCCCGACAACCTCTTTTGTGGTCATGAATTCTTTCATTGCATGCCGCCTATCTGTGCAAGTGCTTGCTCAATTTCTTTCATCAGTCCGGCAAAGAATCCGTCTGCTGGTTCCGGGGTCATCTTTGCCCTGGAAATCTTTTCCCTGACCGGATTAGAAAGCAGGGCAGAGTATTGTTCCTGGGTCTCTATGATGCCTGCCGCGCCATCGTAGAGCTCGCAGATGGCAGTCAGGAGCATCAGCTGTTTTTGCGGGGATGTGTAGGTGTCTTCGGCCACAAAGGCGTTTTGCTGAAGGAAATCTTCCCTGATTGATCTGGCAAATTCAAGCGTGAGCCTCTGTTTTGGGGAGAGGGCGTCCTGGCCAACCAGCCTTACTATTTCTTCAAGCCTGGCTTCTTCATCGAGGATGGTCATTGCCCTCTGGCGGTATTTTGTCCAGCCCTCACCAATGCTCCTGTCGAAGCTTGGGCCGACCTCGCTGGCATACAGCGAGTATGAATTCAGCCAGTTTATGGCCGGGAAGTGCCTTCTGTATGCGAGCTGTGAATCAAGCGCCCAGAAGACCTTCACGGCCCTCAGGGTCGCCTGTACCACCGGCTCGGAAAGGTCGCCGCCAGGCGGTGAAACTGCGCCTATGATTGACAGTGTGCCTTCTCTTTCCGGTGTTCCGATGCACTCCGTCTGCCCGGCCCTTTCGTAAAAGCCGGCCACCCTTGACGCAAGGTATGCAGGGAAACCCTCTTCGCCGGGCATCTCTTCCAGCCTGCCGGAGATTTCCCTCATTGCCTCGGCCCACCTTGAGGTGGAGTCGGCCATCATGGCGACGCTGTAGCCCATGTCCCTGAAATACTGTGCGATTGTGGCGCCCAAGAAAACCGAGGCCTCGCGTGCCGCAACAGGCATATTGGAAGTGTTTGCTATGAGCACCGTCCTGTTCATGAGCGGTGCGCCGGTCTTTGGGTCAACGAGTCTGGGGAATTCATCAAGAACGTCGGTCATCTCGTTGCCCCTCTCGCCGCAGCCGACGTAGACGATGATGTCTGCATCGGCCCATTTTGCAAGCTGGTGCTGGACGACCGTTTTTCCGGAACCAAACGGGCCTGGAACGCAGGCTGTTCCACCTTTTGCGATCGGAAATAGCATGTCAAGCACCCTCTGGCCGGTCACCATGGGGTCCTTTGGCGGCAATCTTTTTTGCACCGGTCTTGAAATCCTGACCGGCCATGTCTGGGCAAGTTTCAGTTCGTGCTTTTTTTCACCGTCGATAACGTACCCTATCGGTTCAGTGATTGTGTATTTTCCGCTTTTTATTCCTTCAAGCCTGCCTTTGACGCCTGCAGGCACCATTATCTTGTGAGCAACGATGTCAGTTTCCTGGACCGTTCCGATTATGTCACCCTCGCCCACCTGGCCTTCAGTTTTTGTGGCCGCAAAGTCCCATTTCCTTGACTGGTCGAGGGCCGGCTCAATGACGCCCCTGGCCACGAAATCGCCGTATTTTGACTGCAGGACTGGCAGTGGCCTTTGCAGGCCGTCATAGATGCTTCCAATGAGTCCCGGACCGAGGAGGGCAGAGAGAGGGACGCCAGTGCAGGAGACCGGTTCGCCCGGTTTGAGCGTTTCGGTGTCCTCGTACACCTGGATTGAAACAATGCCCGAGCGCATTTCTATTATTTCGCCAAAAAGGCCCATCTCGCCGACCTTGACGAGTTCATACATGAAGGCCTCGTTCAGGTCCCTGGCCTCGACAAGCGGGCCTGAAATCCTAGTTATTGTTCCCATTGAGCCTCTCTTTTCCGAGCAGGTCAACACCAATTGCCTCCATGACGAGTTTTCGCAGTGCCTCGCCAGCCGGATCGTCTTCCTCGAAGCCGTCCGGAATTACCAGGACGACCGGCCCGTGGAGGTGCTGTTTTTCAAGAAGGTGCTGGTTTCTGACCGCCAGATCGTTTGATATCAGCAATATTCCTATTTTTTCATCAGAAAGAAGACCGGAAAGTTCTTTTTGCTCGTCTTCCTTTTCCGGGATGATTACTTTTGCACCCAAAAAACCCCAGGGTGATACCTGGAGGGCGTTTCCTATTGCCACAACATTAAGAGACATAGGCCCTCCCGTATGCCATCTCGAGCTCTGCTGGCGGGAGCGCGACCAGCGAACCTGCAAGCAGCATCGAGGCATTCACCAGCTCGTTCTCGAGCTCTGACAGGTATCCGAAGATGACCTCGGGGCCTGCAGGAATGGCCCTTGAGGCCGTTACTTTTTCAAAAAACTTTTTGCTTGCAACCTGTTCGAGGTTCTCAAGGTCAGGGTTTGTTGTGCCAAGTGTTTTTGCGAGCTGTTCCGGAGTGCAGTCGCCATTTATTTCACAGCCTTCAATTGGCACAAAAGAGCCCTTCCTTATCCTCGATGCGATCACAAGCCTGACTTCAAGAAGGTTTGAATATGCATTGATGCACTCGTCAAAATATGAAAGTTTGGAAAATCTTGATTCCATTAGCATGTCTACCAATTTTTGGGTCATCAGGCGCCTTGCTTTTGGCTTCTCACCTGTACTGTAAAGGTTTTTCGCATCAGAAACCACTTCCCTCAGGCCTTCAGGAAGGTCAGAAATGGAGCACGAATCAAAATAATTGCCAAGAAAAGGCACAATTGCAGGCGGGTTTGTCGCACCCTCAAGGCTGGCCTGCACCTGGGCAAATGCCCTTGGAAGAAGGAAGTATGTTGCAAGGTCCGGATGGCCGGACTCTTCCGAAAGGGAGATGCTCTCCCCAAAAAGGTGCCTGTCTGCCTGTGCCCTGAAGCTGCTAGCATCGCCATCGAACCATGGGTAAATGCCTTTTATGGCCCTCGCCCTGTCACCAGGGGAAAGGTTTTTGAACCTCAGGAAGTCCGCCTGCGAGAGCAGTTTGCCCTCGATGACTTTCACCCTTGCCGAAGTGAAGCGGAAGGCCTCGGCGTCAGGGGGCGGATAGGATGACAATAATCCTGTCTGCTTGGTCAAATGCCAGCCTCCTTAAGCCGTCTTCAATGTCCAGCCTGTCTATCTGTTTTTCCTGCCTGTGCTCGATTGCATTGGGGTTTTGAAGAGTAACCACATTAAAACCTTTATCCAGCAGTGTTTTTTTGAGTTCGGGCATTGCGCTGTCAATGTTCTTGCCGATAAAGAATTCGCCACCCTTGTGCCCAAGCGCCCAGGATTTTACCTTCTCCAGGAACGACGGGTTTGAGAACAGTGTTTCCATAGCCTTTTTGCAGGTTTCGTACAGCATCTTGTTGAGAGCGTCGAGCCTTGCCGAGGTCTCTTCCATCTTGGCCATGGAGAGTGCGGACGATTTTTTGGCCGCCATTTCTTTTTCAAAAGGAGCATAGGTGGCCGCAAAAATCTCCCTGCTTCTGGCCTGGGCAGAGCTGATTATCAGATCTGCTTCTTTTTTGGCGTCCTCGAGGAGTTTTTCCGAGGCTGATTTTGCCCCATCGAGGATTATTGAAGTCAGTGATTCAAGGCCCATTATTTTATCAAATTGATCGAGAGGATGACGATGATCGAGATGAGCAGGCCAAGGACTGCGTATGTTTCAACAAGGGCCGGCATGATGATTGCCTGGCCGAATGTCCTCTCCTGCTTGGCGACCATGTTGATTGCCGCGGCGGAGGTCTTGCCCTGTTCAATGGCTGAAATCAATTCGATAAAGCCCATGGCTATGAGAAGGAGCATCAATCCTATTGAGGCCGGTGTGGAGATTGTTTTGTTGCCAAGGAATGTTTGAAGGCCGGCCAAAAATGAGGCTATGAAAGAATAGAAGCCCTGTGTTCCCGGAAGGACCATCAAAACAAACAGTTTTCCAAAGAGTTCAGGTTTTTCGGACATTACACCTGCCGTTTGTGTTGCGGCTATCCTGAGACCCTTTGCAGATCCTATGCCTCCAAGCACCACGTTGACTATCATTCCTAGGATAACGAAGCCCTGTCCTGATTGCCCGAAAAGTTCTGCCAATACATTATTCATGCTTTTTCCTCCATAATCTTTATCCGTTTTTCGCTTTTTTCCAAAGGAGAGAAACTGCGACCGCCTCCAGAATAGAATCTGGAATAAAACTCAAGGAACGTTAGTCTTGCAGGGTGCACAAAACTCCCAATGATGTTCAGGAAAAAATTGAGCAGGTGGCCAAAAACAAGTATTACAATCGTGAAAATTGAACCAAAGGGATTTGAAAATCCTATCATCATGGCCATCTTGTTGAATGCCAGGGCCACAATGGAGCTGGTAAGACCAAGCGCCATGAGTCTTGAGTAGCTCATTATGTCACCAATAAATGATGCGGTGCCATACCCGCCCATGATTCCGTAGAGGGAAATGAGACCCAGACCTATCCTGCCGAAGAAGTTTTTTGAACCCCTGCCTTGAAAGAACACCAGGAAGAAAGCGCCGGTAAGTATCAGCACAAACATCACCGTTTTTGGGGTGCCTGTCAGATTGCCGCCCAGAAAGTCGATTCCAAACATGACCAGACCGGAGAGGAAGATTATCCAGCTTGCCTGGTCAAGCAGTGCGTCCAACCATTTGCCCTGCCTTATGTTCATCCATGCGGCGATGAGGATGCCGATAAACTGGCTCCCTATGCCGATAAAGAGTGTCAGGACAAAGAATGTTATGGTTTGCTTCAGGGGATCGAGCAGGGTTATCCTGTCTTTCAGTGCCACTAGCGCAGGAACTGCTATGACGCCATCGGAGGCGATCAGGTTGCCACCCCAGGAGCCGGTGAGTGCGCCAATGATGAAGGTGGATACCCCACAGATGATGAACAGCCTGAAAAACCTTTTTCCGCCTTCTTCTGTTTTGAATGTTCTCAGATACCACAAGGAAAACAGGACAAGCATTATGCCGTATAGTGCATCGCCAAAACAGAACCCAAAAAATATCGGGAACAAAATGGAGACCATAAAAGTTGAATCAATGCCTCTGTAGGATGGCATCCCATACATCGAGGTTACCGTTTCAAAAGGCGTGCTGTATGGGTTGTTTTTGAGCTTTACAGGCGGTTCCTCGTCTTCCGGAACATCAAGGAGCACCAGTCTGGTCCATGGGCACTTTTGGGAAACCGTTTGCTCAAATTTTTTCGCATCTTTTGCCGGAACGTATCCAACGACAAAACTGCCAAAAATACCGGACAGGGCTGGTACTTCTTCGAGTCTTTGGGCCGTTTCCTCGTTGTCCATCCAGAGCATTATGGCAAGCCGTTTGTCTTTGGCATTCTTGCTAGCCTCTTTTTCAAGCGACTGTTTTTCTTTCTCCAGGCTGGCAATTTGGGAGTTTGTATCCTGCAGTTGTTCCCTGACAGTTTTCTTGGAGGGTGGGAAAGGAAGGGCCGCAAATCCGAATTTTGCCAGCAGCTCCCTTGCCTCGGCTGATCTCGACTTGAGTGAGGCCATGACAATGACGCCCTTTGATGCCCAGATGGCAAATTCCTTTTCACCATTCAGTGCTGTGGCCTGTTTTTCCCTGCCCGGCTGCACTACCCCGATGAAGTAATCAACTTCACTGCTTTCAATGTGTGTTGGAATGGAGAGCGAGGTGAATTTTGAAAGAACATTTGCCCTTTCCTTGAGTTTGGCCAGTTCTGTTTTTATCTGTTCAAGTCTTGTTTTTTGCCCAAGCAGTTCCGATATGACGGCTTCTGGGTTGCCTGAGAGCAGTTTTTTTACGTTTTTTGGGTCAAGGACCGGCCTTGGCCAGGCAAAGTTGGCTGTGAAGGGCATTTTGCGTGGTGCGACCACATCAAGGAAAAGCAGTGATTCAGAGGCCTTTTCGAGGCGCTCTTTTCTAGCGCCGGCTTTTTGGTTGGCCATCTCCAGACCTTCAAAAGGTCTTGTGTTCAGGGTGCCAAATTCCTGCAACAAGGCCAGTGTCTGTTCGAGGTGTTCGGGTGGTGTGCCGAGGATGGCTTTGGCCATCCTTAGAATGGCCATTTTTCAAGCGCCTCCCTTGAGAGTGCTTCCGCAGCTTTTGGCAGGTTTTTCCCGAGCGATGCCTTTAGCTCCTCTGATTTCTTTTTGCTGCCATTTACGGACTCCATGACAATAGAGTTTACTTCAATATCCACAGCTTCGAGGTCTTTTTTGCCTTTCTCGATTGCATCGAGCCTGGCCTTGTCCTCTATCTCTTTTGCCCTTTTTTTTGCAGAAGAAATGAGTTCCTGGGCACCCAGTTTTGCATTTTCCAGTTCTGTTTTTGCTTTTTCTTCTGCACTGCCAATTGCTTCAAGGATTTCTTTGTCGGTCACATTATTTATGATAGCTTTATGATTTGCTAAGGCAAGGATTTGGTAATTTCAATATGTTTCCTGGTTTTGTCCCCGTTTGCGTATGAAAAAGCAAGAAAGGTGTTTTTGCAGGGCTCGTAATGCCGGAAACTGCTGGTTCCCATATCGATAAATAAACGTTAAATCCAAGGTATATTGCACAGACGGTTTGCCACACACTCTATGGGCAACCCTTGTCTTGACACAAGGTGATACTAATGCCACAATCCCGCCCAAAAGGGTGACTTGCAGGTCCAAAAATGGCCTGTGTGATGCCGCATTGCAAAAAGGAGAGGTGTAAAAATGAAAAAACTTGACAGTCTTCATCAACCACCATTCAACACTTGCCTGGTTGGCGCCGTTAAGGGCGCACTTGATTATTTTGATTGCAATGTAAGTGTTGCAGCCACCTTTGGTGGCTCTGGACACGCGTTTCTTGTCAATATTCATGAGCAACTTTGCCCAAGTGGGCCATATTGCTGGAAATATGAAGAGTTCTACCCATTGGTGCGCAACCTAGGGCTTGAGATGGTTGAACTAGGGTTCTGCCACAATGGCAGCACACCGGAGGAGCGCATGGCCATGGAACAGAAAGTGCGGGAGTATTTGGACCAGGGGCAGCCCTGTGCTGTTGGCAACATGGACAATCAGCTCATTTATAGTTACGACGATAACAAATTCCTTATGGCCCAACCGTGGGATGCCTGCTGTGAAACGACGCCGCCAAGCCTGACATTCGAAACCTGGAAGGAATTTGGCGAGGAGATCCATGCTGTGTTCTGGACGTTCCGAAAGACGCCAGCCAAAGACGAATCAAGCATCATCCGCGATAGCTTGCGCTATGCGCTAGATCTATTCCAGAACCCTGAGAAGCATAGCTTTGAGCACTTTGCAACTGGACTGGCAGCTTATGACAACTGGGCTAAAGCCGTTGAAGCTGGTTATGGAGCCAGTCATGGCAGTTGGTGGAACGCTATGGTCTGGTCGGAATGCCGGGCAATGGCCGGCGCCTGGTTCGAAGAGCTTGCTGCCAAGCATAACAATATCTCGTCACAAGCCCACAAGCTGAGTGGAATGTACAAAGAGATCGCGGCCAATCTTGAGAAGATCAGCAACAAGGAAATGGATTCGGGCGAAAAAATTCGCATTATCCGTGATGTGAAGGCCATGGAACAGGAAGCAATCATCAATATTAAAGATCTCCTCACAGTATTTGACCGGTAGTTGTACTGAGATTGGTTATTAGGGCCAGTTATCCAAGTATGCAGGAGATAAAGATGGGCTTAAGAGTAAAAGACGAGTTGGTCCCGCAAGAATTGCTGGAGCCGGGTTTCGAGGCAAGATATGTTGGGAGTACTAACATTGAGGCGTTCAAGTCGGATGGATGAAGCCCTGGCCCGGCAACAAATTAGTATTGCAAACATTCTGGTTGCCATTGGCCTAATTCTGTTTTCCCTTCTTCGTGCTAAGGCAAGGATTTGAGGATTTCAAGGCAATCACTGATTTTGTTGCCCCCGATCTGTGTCATTGAGGACAGGAAAAATGTTTTGGCAAGACCAATATTGCCCCTCCACAGCGCCCAGAAACCTTTGTTAAAAAGAAGTTTTGACAAATCTGGATTGTTTTCCTCGTCTCCGATTATGAGACTTGTGGCTTCAGCATTTTGCCCCATGTCCCAATAATAAAATGCCAGTGCGGTTTTTGCACTTTCCAGCAACTCACCCTCAAGACCTGAGGTTTCCAGTTTTGGCTTTATGCCATCAAAATAATCTCTCCATGCTTTTCCGACGGCCGATTTCTTCTGGTTTGTTATTTCGGTTGAAAAGGGTCTGTCACTTCCAAATGGGTCCGGAAGCATTTTCTCCCCGTGCACTCTCCAGGGTATTGCCATTATGCCAAGCGTTGGGTCGGATAGGGACAGGAAGAGAACAGGACTGTAGTCTGTTCCTCCAGTTGTAGCAAAGTTTATCCTTGGGTGCTCGAACAGTGTCTTCTCCGGGCCGCCAGCCAGCGAAACCACCGAAAGCCCTGTGAGTTGATCATTTTTGACAGGCCAGATGATTTCCGGGACCCTGTCGCCGGTCAGATCAAAGAGTCCGGGTCTAATTATCAGAGCGTCAAGCGGGCCTTTTGGCCCGATCGTCCTTTTGATGGGGCCTTGCGGGCCATTTTTGACCAGGAAAAAAGATTCTTTCCCTGTATCGATGAATGTGGCCTGCCTGACAACACCATCGCCTATCAGATTGCATTCAACCCAGCTATTGCCGAGATCAAAACACTCATCGCCATACAGCTCCGGTTTTACAAACTCACCTTCTGGTGCTGCCCTCTGTGAATAGCTGGAGCAGGAAGCAAGACTACATATTGCAATCAACAGGCACAATATGCGTTTTGCCATTGGATATTCCTACAAGTGCAAGCTGGATTTGCGATTCCTGAAACTCGGGATTTTCAGACAGGAATGCCATTACCGCATCAGCCATTCGCCTCACCCTCTTTGCCGGAAGGGATTCGAGCGGTGTCCCAAAAATGTTTGCAGATCTTCTCTTTACTTCAACAAACAGCAAGTTTTCATCTTTTTTGCAGATGATGTCTATCTCGCCATATTTTGTTTTGTAGTTTTTGCAAACTATTTCAAAACCCTTTGATGCAAGCAGCAATGCTGCCATTTCTTCACCCTTTTTGCCGAGGGTAGAGCTCCTACTCATTGCGGAGTATGTCGGTAATGGTTTTCAGCATGTCTTCCGGAATCTGTGTTTTTGCATCGCATTCTTGAATGTATGAGGGCAAGTCCTTCAGAAGCATGGCCTTTACAGTCGAGTCGGTCACCTTCAAGATTGTGTTGGGATTTGTGAAGACAACTATTGGCTCGATCCAGAACTGGTTTGGGTCAAACGACATTTTTAAAAGTTTTTCATCAAGCATCTGTTTTAGCTCCCAAACTGACCGTTTTATCTGCTTTGCAGGATTGCCGATGTGCCCTTTGTAGAAGCCGCCGGCCCTCCCCCTCTTCATGTAGCCCCATTCGTCGCCCTGGCCATAGATCTCACCGTTATAGTTCTTGCTCTCTATTGCGTAGAGGCATTTTGGGCCAATAAGTACGTGATCAATATCGCAATTTTTGTCTTTGATCGAAACATTGTTGATCAGCACAAATTCGTTCGGGAGCATGGAAAGCGCTTTTGGCACCATCTGCTGGCCGACAAAACCGGCCTTCCAGATGGACACTTCACCTGTCCTGTTACTGAGTATCATTCCGCCAAAAACAAAAAGAAGGAAACCGATTATGAAGAACAACCAATTAAGGACAAAACCAAGGGCGAGCCCAAAAAAACCTGCCACAACAAGTAATAATCCAGAAATGATTTTTAGGTATTCAAGCTTTATTTTTCTCTTTACGTAATCGCTTTTATTTATTATTTGCATGGGCCAAAACTCCTTCTATGGATTTGGCAGGGTCCCAGCTTCGAAATGGCTTCCAGGTGGTCAGCTGTCCCGTATCCCTTGTTTTTGGAAAAGCCGTATCCGGGAAATGTCATGTCAAAACCGTCCATAAGATGATCTCTTATGACTTTTGCCACTATCGAGGCGCAGGAAACACAATACTGGCTGTCATCGGCCCCAATAATTGCTTTGCTCTGCCACACAAGCCCATCGGGAACACGATTGCCATCAACTATAACCAACCCCTTTCCTCCAAGTTTTTTGCAGAGGGTGTTTGCGGCCGTCTTCATTGCCGCCATGGTTGCCTTCAGTATGTCTGACACATCGATGGACCTGCTGTTTTCGATGCCTATGCAGACTTGCCCTTTCAGGATTATTTCTGATGCAAGCTGGTGCCTTTTTTTGGCTGTCAGTTTTTTTGAGTCTGCAACATCATCTATGTGTTCTGTTATATGGCAAGCACAGGCCACAACTGGACCAGCAAGCGGTCCCCTCCCCGCTTCGTCAACCCCAATAATCAAGTGTTTGTTTTTTTCATAACAACCAGATGATCCCACTTCACACCCCGAATGAATCTTCAATTTAAAAAGCCCTATCCTTCAAGATAGGGCTTTTTGTGTTTTTTGCAAGTTTTTCGCTATTTCAGTGTGCTGATTCTGTCAACAGGCCATAGCACTGCCTCAGCCTTGCCAAGGATTGAGCTCCGTTTTATTGGCCCGAAAGACCTCGAGTCGTAGGAAACGTCCCTGTTGTCGCCCATCACGAAGTATTCGTCCTCACCTAGCTTTGTTCCGGAGGGTGTTGCTATCGGTGAATTGCCAACTGGCTGGTTGTAGTCGGTTTCGGTTCTGTCGCTATTTTCCACGAACCTGGTGCTGTTGATGAGCAGGTTGCCGTTCTCAAAACTGATTGTCTCTCCTGGCAGGCCAATCACCCTCTTGATCAGTTTTTCGTTTGAGGTTGGAGAATTGAAAACAATTATATCCCCTCTTCTTATTATGTGGTCAAGTTTGTAAAGGAAGACAATGTCACCATCATGCAGGGTTGGGTACATTGAAGTCTGCTGGACCCTTCTTGGTTCAAATGCGTATGCCCTTGTTGCCATTGAAAATGAAAGGGCCAATGAAATAGCTAAGACCCAGGAGGCAATCTCTCTTCTTGCCGCTGGGTCTTGAAAAAGTCTTATTTTATTTATTCTCACAAGGTACCTCCTGCCAGTCCTTACAGACAAGTGACCCCAGGAGTTCCTATTGCAGTACCTGGAGTCTTATGGCTGGCCAGAAAACAATAAAAGCTCTCCCAAGGATAGAGTCCCGCTTTATCGGGCCGAATGTCCTGGAATCGAGGGAGCCGCCCCTGTTGTCGCCCATGACATAAAATTCATCCGGGCCAAGAAGGATACCTTTTTTATCGCTGTCACTCTCAACATTAAAATGCTGGTTATAATTGGTTTTTGTGTGGTCGTCATTTTCTTCGAGCTTGTGCCCGTTGATATAGACAGTACCAGACTCAATTTCAATGTATTCGCCCGGCAAGCCAATTATACGCTTAATGTACTCGATGCCATCACCTTCAGCGTGGTTGGGCGGCGTGAAGACTATGATATCGCCCCTCCCAGGCTGGGTACCGACAAAAGACAGTTTGTTTATGAGGATGAGGTCATCATTGTGCAATGTTGGGTACATGGAACTCATTTGCACTCTGAAAGGCTGGATTACAAAGAGCCTTATGCTCCAAGCAACACCAAGCGCGATGACAATTGTCACCACCCATTCAAGTATTTCCCTCTTGAAGCTTTTTTTGACGGTCATCAAGCCTTCTTTTGCTGTGGTTTGCGGTCTTTCAGTCTGGCTTCTTTGCCTATTCTGTCCCTGAGGTAGAACAGTTTTGCTCTTCTCACTCTTCCGTGGCGTACGACTTCAATCTTGTCGATTGCTGGTGAGTGGAGGGGATAAATCTTCTCTATTCCAACGCCGTCGGAGATCTTCCTGACCGTGAAAGTCTCGGAAACACCGCCGTTTTGTTTGGCGATGACGATGCCCTGGAAAATCTGGATCCTGGCCCTTGTTCCTTCTTTTACCTTCTGGTGGACCTTGACTGTGTCCCCTATCTCGTAGGAATTTGGATCCTTCTTGATCTGGTCTTGTACAACTTCTCTCAAAATCTCGTTCATATTTATCCTCCAAAGGCCCTTTGGGACTCGCCCTTCAGGCTTTCCAATGCAATACAATAACGTAAAGCACCTAGAAAGGAGATGTTAGCCGTCCTTTGCAGTGTTTGCAAGTGAAAATAGTTTAATGAAAAAAAAGTTGATTAAACGAGTCTTTTTCCAAGGAGGCGGTCACAAATTATTGCTCCTGCCGCCCTGACTGACAGGTGGTTGAATTCTGTTGGCCCCCAGATTGGCTCTAAAAGGAGATCGCATCTGTTTATTATTTCTGGCGAAAGCCCCCAGCCAGTGCCGAGGATTATCATTGTTGGCCTGTCGAGATTGTTCCTCAGCCACTCAAAGGTCACCTGGCCTTCTTTTGTTTTGGCAGTTGTGCCAACAAGCACCGGTTTTTCTCCGGCGATCTGTGTGGCGTCTTCGATGGCCATGTCGAGGTTGGCAGTGACCCTTGTTACCTCAAGGGCCTGTGACCTGAACGGGTTCCATTCTTTCCCACCGCCGACTTCCCAGAATCCCAAAATGCGCTCTGCGACTTGTCTCTGAAGTGGGGATGGATGGACAAGATAGAGCCTTTTTACGCCGTAGGTTGTGGAGCTTCGCGCGAGGTCATGAATGTCGAAAGTGGTTATTGAAGAGGTTTGTATGTTGCCCCTTCTGTCATAAACAGGGTGGTGCATAAGTGATATAAAAATCATTTTATTTTTCCAATCGTGTCAAGAATTTCAGTTTTTATCTCTTCGAGTGTTTCAATGTCTTCTTTTGAAAGATTGGCGTCAATCAGCAGGTCGGGGCGGAGAAGCAGTGTTCTTTTTAGTGCCTGTGTCCTTCTCCATTTTTCGATCGTTTTGTGGTTGCCTGATTGGAGCTCTTCTGGGACATCACCCGTTTCATGTTGGGCCGGCCGTGTATATTGAGGGTATTCAATCAAATTGTCAGAGAAAGATTCAAATTCGAGGGAATCCTGTTTGCCGAGAACACCAGGGATAAGCCTCACTGTTGCATCGGCCATTGCAAGGGCTGCAATTTCACCGCCAGTCATGATGAAGTCACCGATTGATAGCCAGTCCGTAAAAAGCTGGCAAGCCCTCTCGTCAATCCCCTCATAATGTCCACATAAAAAAATTAAGGCCGGGGCTTTTGAGAGGTCGCTTGCGACCTGTTGGTCAAAAGCCTTTCCGGCCGGTGTTGTGAGTATTGTCCTGGATCCTTCTGGGAGCCCCAGTGAATCCAGCATTTTTTTGATAGGGTCAACCTTGAGCACCATACCGGCCCCACCCCCAAAAGGGCTGTCGTCGGTTGTGCGGTGGCGGTCTGTTGTAAAGTCTCTGAGGTTGATTGCTTCAACCTCAAGCAAACCTGCTTTGGTGGCCCTTCCCATTATCGAAACTTTTGCCGACTCCTTGAAAAAATCAGGAAAGGTGGTGGCAAAAACAAGCTTCATCAGCCTTCGTTTACGCTCTGGACCACGTTGTCTTTAATGATGATTTCGGCTTTTGAGAGCTTTAATTCCAGGTCGTCGCCAGATTTGATTTCAACAAGCGAATCCAGTGTTCCCTGCGGGAAAATTGTCCCTTCGGCCATACCCTGCATTTCGGCCGTTCTGGACTCAATCTCCTTGAGCGTGGATTCCCTTGTGGACTTCTCCCTTTCGAGCTGCTCCCTGACCTGCATGACATAATTGTAATCCATGGTCTGGACCTTCAGCATGAGCTGTGCCTCGGTTGTCTTGATTTTTTCAAGCTCCACCTTGACCTCTGCTGAAAGGGAATTCAGCTGTGCGACATACCTCTTCTTGAAGTCATCGGTGACGATGACTTTCAGTGCAACTTTTCTAGCTATCAGCACGAATTAAGCCTCGATTACGTTTACTTCGGCCTTCTTGCCGTGTTTGTTGGATACGGCCCTGATGAGGACGCGGAGAGCGTTGATCGTCCTGCCCTGCTTGCCGATAACCTTTCCAAGATCACTTGGGTCAACCTTGATTTCGTAGGTAAGGTGCTGTTCGCCGACGAGCTCATTGATGACTACTTTGTCCTGGTTGTCCACGAGTTGCTTGACGATGTAAAGAAGAGTGTCTTTAAACATTGTTCCCCCTAAACTTGTACTTTGCGTTTGGATTCGGCAAATTTCCTCATGATACCCGAAGTTTTAAGGATTGACTTGGCAGATTCGGTGGGTTGTGCACCCACGGAGAGCCAATAGAGAATCCTGTCTTCTTTTAAGTTGGTGACCTTGTTATCATGGACAAAGTCAATATGCCCAACAAGCTCTATGAAGTCGCTGTTTGTGGGTTTGCGGGAGTCAACGACTATGAGTCTGAAGCTGGGGCTGTGAACTTTACCGACGCGAGCGAGCTTTAGTTTTGCAGCCAATTTGAAAAACCCCTTTCTATTACTTCTTACAAAGTACCGATTTTAGGGATGGGACTACCCCTGTCAAGGGGGGTTGCTAAGATTTCGCAAAGGAATTATATATCATCTTTACGTTTCAAATCTGGAGGTGCGTTTTTTATGCTGAAGAACAAGCAGTTAATGATAACACTTGCCATTATCCTTATAGCCATAGTGGTTGGAGTAAGTGTTGTATTGGCAATATTTTTTACAAGAGAACGCGGCCTGGGGATCATGCCCTACGAGTATGCACCTGCAGACACCTTTGTTTATGCCCAATTTTCGACAGGCACCAACATGGGTGACGTAACTAATAATATATTACCACTGGTTTCCTCTTCGTTGCCGGTGGTGCCGCAAGAGGTATTGTCACTGATAAAGGATCTTCCTGACCTCTCTTTTCTCAATCTATCCGGATTTGTGACATACAGGAACGATGGTTTACTCGTAGGAATAAGTCTTTCACATAGAACAAATTCCGAAAAAGCGTTTGACAACATTATTGAATACCTAAAAAAACAGGAGATCACAGCCAAGAAGAGTGAGAGCGGAATAGTAGAGTTTTCAAACAAAAATATGCCAGGCAGCATGCTGGCAATGAAGCTCGAGAGCGATTATCTCTTGATTGGCAGCCCCAGCAGCAATCCTGAATCTTCGGCCAGAAAAATCATTGAAGATGCCCTTTTGACAAAAAAAGATGAAAAGGGAATCCAAACCTTGAAGGAATGGG
>Ga0116160_1001332_pt1 | contig 25889 bp, 23 predicted proteins | sample AD_JPNAS2_MetaG_FD_89879 | JGI IMG/M metagenome (GOLD analysis project Ga0116160, IMG submission 89879) | Active sludge microbial communities of municipal wastewater-treating anaerobic digesters from Japan - AD_JPNAS2_MetaG | ecosystem: Engineered > Bioreactor > Anaerobic > Digestate | place...
AATTCTAATCAATATGTGAATATAGAAAAACTAAATGCAACAATCACAAGTAGTAAAGTTGCACTTAGTATTACAATTTTGACTTTCGATTATAAAGTTGCGTTTAGTTTTTCAATTGGGGTTCGCAAAGTTTTAAAGGGCGGTTCAATCTTTGTCTTCGTTTTCGTTATCGATGATGTCGACTTCGATGCCTTTTTCAATGCGGCGATGGCGAAGGAGCTTATCGACCGGACTGAAGATTGAATAAAAGATTGGAATAGCTAAAAAGACGATCCAGTAAGGATGCCACAAACCAAAACCCATCCCCAAGAACATATAGACGGCCGTGACCATAACCGGCAAGGCAAAAGCGGTTATCCGACGGCGATGGAAACAGGTGAAGAGCGAGGCGACAATCGGAATAAACAGAAAGACGATCCATCCCGTCGTCCAGCCGACGCCGCCGGGCAGCAAAAAGCCGAGCAGCAGGAAGGCGACGACCGCCAGCAATGTGAAAGAACCGACCACCGCCCCTTTGATAATTTCATACTTTGAAGGCTTGTAGCGATAGTTTCTACCGCAGCCGACATTTATCTCTTCGTCTTTATCTTTGACGAAGATGCCATCACCGCTGATGTGGACTTGTTCGCCATCTTTGCTTTCGACGTGAATGCCATCCGCGCCGATGTGGACGCGATCTTTTTTAATTTCTTCGGCTTTGGCTTCTTCCTTGACTTGCTCTTTGACGATGTCTTCGACGCTATCGGATGTATTTAACAATTCGTCTAAGGACACGCCGTAGATGCGCGCCAGGCAAATAAGGTTATCCGTGTCCGGGCTCGCCTCGGCGCGTTCCCATTTACTGACGGCCTGTCTTGATAAGCCCAATTTAGCGGCTAATTCCTCTTGTGATAAACCCTTTTCTTTGCGGAGTTTGATGAGACGTTCAGCAATTTCAATATTCATAAATAAATCCCCCTTACTAAACACCTACATTTTAGAAAAATTGGTCCGGTTGCATCTACCAAGTCTGCTTTTCAAATGCGCAACTTACGGTTGCATTTTACCACTTTTTGGCAAAAAAGATTATATCTTATCCAAAAGCCTATCACGAAAAAAGCAAGCCTGTGCAAGGGCATTAAGTCAGAAGACATAAGGATATTATGATAGAAACCGTCTAAAGGGCCATGCTCAAAACAATTAAGAGCATGCCGGAAAAATAAAATAAGCTATTGGCTCGCAAAATCCATCCGTTGCCGAGTATGACGAATTTGTCGATGACCAGAATGAAATCGGAAAGCATAAAGAGAAGCGAACCTAATCCCATCAGAGCGATCGGCGAATTAGGAAAGAGGATGATAAGGGCGACACCTAACATGCCATGCAGGATGATTGAAGCTAAATACATCGCCATCGGCCATTTCATCTTTCCTAGTTTCAAAATCCTGGGAAATTTCTGAGCCATGAAGATAAAGGCGCCGAGGAGGAGGAGCCAGGGAATCAAAACCCACCAGAAAGCAGCAAAGCTGTGACCGCCATCGACAAGCGTCGCGACATAATAGGCAGTAAAAACGATATTCCCGCACAAGAAAAAATCACCGCCGCGATTTAAATCGATAAGCAAAAAGACGTCGCCCATCCACGCCAGGAAAAGGGCGACTAACAAGAGAAGATGATAGCTAAGAAATGGATAATTATGATATTGAATGAAAGCAAAGACGAGAAACATCGACGCGAGAATGATTTTATTCGGGGCGCGTAGGTATAGTTTGCCGCTCGTCTCCGTAATGAAATACATAATGAGAACAAGAGCGTAAACGATGATGAACCAGAGCATGACTTACCCTCCAAGATGTATGAAACAAGATTTGAAGATTCTCGTTTACGACATTTAAAACCTTTAACCAACCAGAAGATAGTTTTAACTTACAAATCCTGTCAATAGTTACATATGTAATGTATCAAAAAACAGCGCGAATCTCAAGTTTAATAAGTTGATATTCACGATGTTTAAAATTGTGTCGATGAGATGATGAGCAAAGTTTTTTATACCAAAAATAAATTATAAATAACTTAATGTTATCTCCACACCATTTATGTCTTTGAGGCGGACTCCATCCGTTTCTTTTGTATAGACTATCTTAAATTTATCAAGTGACTCCACGAGGTCATTTTTGCGATCAATCGGCAAGTTTATTTCGTAGGCGATAAGGCCCGGTTGATGATCCTCCAAATCAGGATTGGCGCTTCCATTCCATGTATTATAGGCGAGGTGATGATGATACTTGCCGTCGCTGACAAAAGAGGCGGATGGTCCGTAATCGAGGCTTTTTTGAAAGCCGAGGATTTCGACAAATAAAGCATTAGCGCGGTTAATGCTATTGACGCGGAGGTGAAGGTGACCCATCACCGTATCATCGGGAATCTTCTCATAATCGCCGATTTCTTCTAAAAGCGAAACGTGATCGATGGCCACAGTTGTCATGTAGATACCATCGCGCGTGTATTTCCATTTCTCGTTAGGAAGATCGGCGTATACTTCGATGCCGTTTCCTTCCGGATCGACAAGATAAAGGGCTTCGCTGACATCGTGATCGCTGGCCCCCGCGAGGGGGTAATCAATCGCTATAAGATAATTCAAAAATACGCCTAAATCATGACGCGAAGGCAGCAATAAAGCGAAATGAAAAAGACCAGTTGTTCTGGCAGCTTTTTCCGCCTTCTCATCGACAACCATTTTAACTAATACGCGACCGCTTTCGGTACCGAGACTATAATAATTGGCTGTTTGCTCAAGAATTTTCATGCCTATGACATTTGTATAAAAATCGAGCATCTTTTCAATGTCTCTAACTCTTAGCGTCACGTTTTTGATGTGCATGATATTTTTATTGTGATAGTTCATCATATCGAATTCCTTAGTTATAACTAACATTTTAAAATACGCGACGACGCAAGTCACAGATGATGCTTTGATGATTTTTGTATTTGTAGTGAGGTCTTAAAGTCTGCTCCCGCTAGATGAAAACTGTACTCAAGAAAGGCGAACGAACTATTGAGCGCGATTTATTCTTTCACCAGAATTTTTAAAATTTCACCGATATAGACATTGTGATAAGAGTTATTGTTATAGGCGTGTCCGCTATCGGTATCATAAAAGGCTTTAATGATTGATTTATCGATGAATCCTTCTTTATTTATCTTGCTTTTGTAAATCTTTCTTGCGAGGATAATCATCTTTGCTTCTTCAAAAGCTGGTACCTCATCAATAAATATGGGAGTTAATCTAGTTTTAGAAATCTTGTCTTCATCTCTCCCGGAATGACTTCCCATATATGACAGATCCTTTTGATGTTCTTTAGTAAAGAATGACAAAGAGAAGCATTCATTATTTTCGATAAAACTATCCGTGTATCTGGACGGTCTTACGAAGATTTCAACCGTCGGTCTGCCATTTATGTGCTTGCCCCAAAGCGCGCCGATATGACCCCATGAGGCCGTCATGGAATTATATGATTTTTCAGTACCCGCAGTTATCAACATCCACTCTTCGCCAATCAGTTGACAAGGATTAATGGTTAGATTTTTGATAGTTAGTTCTTTGAACGCCATCGTTGTTCTCCTTTTAGTATTTGATTTTCATAATAGTTATCGTCAAATAACTTGGCTGATGAATCAAATTGATTCAACTTCCTCATAATAATATGAACAGTCAATTCCTTTTAGGAATAGTTCCCTGTTATCTACATTGCTTGTTAAGGCGTTATTTAATAAATCGTGAAGATGTGTTGAATCAATCGGGCTTTCTCTCATCGCAGATAAATAATCATTCTTTTCAATCGCTGACCAATCAACACACTTTCCTATTCTATCAACTAGAAGCATGTCTATCCAAATTCTTGTTGCTCTTCCATTGCCTTCCATAAAAGGATGAGCAATATTCATTTCAACGTATTTGTGTACTATTTCATCAAAAGAAGAATCAGGCATTTTATCTATATCATTCAATATCTGAGCCAATAAATCTCCGTTAGCAAAAGCAAGTCCGCCTTTAGAAATAGTTTTTTTCCTTATTTGACCTGCGTAAGGATATAAACCTTCAAATAGATATCCGTGAATCTTCTGCAAGGCAACAGTCTTTCCAATTTCTGCGTTTTCAATGAGATTGGTTTTAAAAAAAATCATATGCTTTCTTTTTGCTTTGTTTATCAATAGGATCAAGCATGCCTTTCATCCATCCTTGGATTTCTTTTTTATATTTAGAAGGAATTATCGTAATCAAAGGTCGAACACCGCTTTCGTTAATAACATCCATAAGGTATTTTTTATTATCCTCAGCGTATAATTTCAGTTGTCCACAAAACATAGACAACTCCGGATTTCTTGCTTTGACATTGTTCCAATATCTACGTGGCGAATTTGGGTCAGTCAAAACTGAAATAAAATCAACTGCGGAATACCACCACATCGATTTCTCCTTATCCCAAACAACTCTATTTATCTGATTATTAAAGTATCTAATTGGGTGCTTTATCATATTAATATGATAACATAATATTATTCAGTTGTCCGCAAAATGAAGACAACTGAAATAAAAACAGGACCAATTGTTTTAATCCTGTTGTTATCTAATGGCGCGCCCGAGACGATTCGAACGTCCGACCCCCACCTTAGGAGGGTGGTGCTCTATCCAGCTGAGCTACGAGCGCATTTTCACTCTTAAAATAATAGCAGTTTCCGTTGTGCCTTTAAATAATACTCCATTCCATTTCCAATATGAATTCGAAAATCAGCTCGGAAGTTTTTTCTTATACATCCGCGATAGTTTTTCTTCGCCATCACTTTTAACGTACGCAAAAAGGGTCCAGCCGTATTTTTCGTAAAACGAATCGTGGTCGGTTAGTAGATATAAGGTGCTGATGCCGTGCGTCTTCATATCTTCTTCAGCTAAGGACAAGAGCTGGCCGGCTATGCCCTGACGGCGATAGGCGGGCTCAACAAAGAGAGCGCACAAATTTGGGCTCAAGTCGGGCCGGTTATGAAAGTCGTTAGCGATTACGCCGATGCCGCCGACGATTGTATCTTTATAGAAAGCTATATACCACTGTGGAACGGCACTGCTTTCTTTCAACATTTCCTTCATGCTTTCTAAATACGCTTCTTCGGGAATATTCCACTTGCGAGAAAACCATGCCGCCGCCTTTGAAACATATATGCTATGTTCCCTGATTTTGATATATTCGACATTTTGCTTCATAAGTAGTGCCCGTTGATCGCCTGATTGGTTTTGTCAAATGGGAAATAAAAAATCCCTCTCCATTTTACCTTTGATTTAGGCAAACGGCAGAGGGAAATTTGGCTGAGTGGTCGGAACGAAGGGATTCGAACCCTCGACCTCTTGGTCCCGAACCAAGCGCACTACCAAGCTGTGCTACGTCCCGAGGCGACCGCAATTAACTATTATAATGATTTTTAGTCAAAATTAAATTCAAAAATCGAAATTTGGTTGGTATCTCCTAAATCATTGAGAACACCTAACTTATTCAGGTGCTCCAAGTTTGTATTATTCAGTTTTGTCCGCGCCAATAAATCTTCTTTGGAGATAAACTTACCATTCTTGCGGGCTTCGATAACCGAGAAGGCCGCCGCTTCGCCCAGCCCGTCGAGGACGCTGAAGGGCGGGATGAGAACACCGCGCTCATGATCGACGGTAAAGTTGACGGCATCAGATTTCATCAAATCGATATTGCCGAACTTATAGCCTCTTTCTAACATTTCGATGGCGACGATTAGCGTATCGAGGATACCGACTTCCTTGGGCTGTATCTTCTCGCTGCGGTTGATGCTCTTGCGCCTCAGTTCTTCAATTCGGGTCGTAATCGCGTCTTCGCCCCCGAACATCGTATTGAATTCGTATTGTTTGCTGCGGACGCTGAAGAAGACGGCGTAGAACTCCAACGGGTAATAAACTTTAAAATAGCCGACGCGCACCGCCATCATCACATAGGCGACGGCATGGGCTTTCGGGAACAGGTACTCGATGCGGTTGCACGAGGAAATATAGAAATCGGGAATATTATGAGCGCGCATCACTTTTTCAAATTCTGGAGCGACACCCTTGCCCTTACGAACGGACTCCATGACCGTAAAGGCGATCTTGGGTTCGATGCCTTTGCTCATTAAGTAAGTCATGATGTCATCGCGGCAGCCGATGACGTCTTTAAGGGCGAGAACTTTGCGGTCGAAGAGATCTTCGAGGTTATTTGCCCAGACGTTAGTGCCGTGCGTCAAACCGGAAATAATGACTAATTCGGCAAAGGTCTTGGGTTTGGTTTTTCTTAAGACGCCGCGGACGAAGTCGGTGCCGAATTCAGGAATTGCCAAAGCACCAGTCTCCACTTTGAGATAGTTGTTTTTGCGCTTATAGACGGCATCGCTTGAAAAGATGGAGATGACTTTTGCATCATCAAGAGGAATATCTTCGACATTGATGTTCGTCATCTCACACATCATCTTGAGAGCCAAAGGATCAACGTGACCTAAAAGGTCAAGTTTAAGGAGAGAATCGTGAATAGCCCGATAATCAAAGTGGGTTGTCTTCCATGTTGAAGCCTTATCGTCGGCGGGATACTGGACGGGTGTAAAATCGTAGACTTCCTTATCGTTAGGAATGACCATGATACCGCCGGGATGCTGACCAGTCGTCTTTTTGACACCGGTTAAAGCGGCGGCTAAATAAGCAATTTCGGCCCGCGAAATCTCATTTGGGTTCTTGCCGAGGCGCTCATAATAGCCGCGGACATAGCCGAAAGCTGTCTTGTCGGCGGTCGTGCCGATCGTTCCGGCGCGAAAGACGTTGTTTTCTCCCAGGAGCACTTTTGTGTAATCATGAGCCCGCGCTTGATAATCACTCGGAAAGTTTAAATCGATATCCGGAATTTTCTCGGCATTAAATCCGAGGAATGTCTCGAAGGGGATATCCTGTCCGTCTTTGAGATATTTTGTTCCGCAGACGGGGCAATACTTATCGGGCAAATCATATCCGGAAGCGTATTTGCTATCCTGATTGAATTCCGAATTCTTGCATTTCGGGCAGCGATAATGGGGCTTCAGAGGATTGACTTCGGTGATGTGCGCCATCGTCGCCACAAAGGAAGAACCGACGGAACCACGGCTGCCGACGAGATAACCGTCTTCCTTGGCCTTGGCGATAATTTTATGGGCGATATAGTAGTTGACCGAATAGCCGTTATTGATGATGCCGTTGAGTTCGCGATTGAGCCGGTCTTCGATGTGTTGCGGCAAAGGATTACCATACCATTCGTGGGCGGTATTAAAACATAAAGTCCGCAAAAACTTTTCAGATCCCGGGATTTTCGGGGGATAAAGTTCGCTTTTGACGGGAAAAATCTCCTTGATGGAAGCGGCGATGGCGTTTGTATTCTTGACGACGATTTCTTTGGCTTTTTCTTCGCCGAGAAAGCAAAAGTCCTTGAGCATCTCACGCGTTGAGCGATAGTGCTGATCGGGATTTTCAAAATATTCAACACCTGGTTTTTCATAAGGATTTGTATTCAAAGGATGAGGGCGCCCGCCGACGGCTTTGGCCATGATATAGACATCGCGGTGAATCTTGTCTTCGGGATTAACATAGTGAGCATCACCGGTGGCGACGATGGGCTTTTTAATCTCGTCAGCCGCCGCGATAATATCACGAATAAAGGCTTCGACTTGGGCATTGCTTTCAATTGAACCGACATTGACAAGATATGAATAATTGGCGATGGGCTGGACTTCGATGTAATCATAGAAAGCCATGACGCGTTTTAAATCTTCGTGCGTCCTCGTCCTCGCCGTGTCAAAAACCTCGCCGTTAAAGCAGGCTGAGCCGTAAAGTAATCCTTCGTGATGGCTGAGTAGCTCGCGACGCGGAATCTTGGGAATTTCGGCAAAGTACTCAACGTGACTTAATGAGATTAATTTATAAAGATTTTTCAATCCTACCTCGTTTTGAGCCAGGACGATGACGTGGCGCGGCTTGAGGTGGCGAAGAATTAAATCCTTGGCTTTAAAAGCGGCGAGATCGGCATGCGTCAAAAGCATGTTATCTCTGACGAGGATGTTTAAAATTGCCAGCCATACTTCGTTGAGAATCCGCGCGTCGAAATCGGCGCGGTGCGCTTCGTCATCATTATATGATGTGATCTCAAGATTGCGGCAGAGGGCTCCTAAGTTATGATAGCGGGCTTCCGGAAAGAGGTAGCGTGAAAGAGCCAAGGTATCGATGACTGGATTATTGATCTTTTCAAAGCCGTTACGAAGAAGGGCTTCATTGAGAAATCCGATATCGAACTCAGCATTATGAGAGACGAGAATCGAGCCTTTTAGAAAATCTTTTATCTTAGAAATAATCTCCTTTTCGCCAGGGGCGTTTTTAACCATGTCATCGGTGATCCTCGTCATCTCGGTGATCTTTTTGGGGATGGGCCGGCCGGGATTGATGAAGAAATCGATAGTATCGACGATCATTCCCTTTTCAAAGCGGGTGGCGCCGAACTCGATGATGCGGTCATATTTCGAAGAGAGGCCGGTCGTTTCAAAGTCGAAGCAGACATAGGTGGCATCATGCAGCGTGATATCGCTGGGATTTTCGACATATTTGAGATTGTCATCCACCATATAAAGCTCGGCACCATAAATCATCTTGATACCCTGGGCTTTGGCTTCTTTCTGAGCATCCGGATAGCCTTGAACGACGCCGTGATCGGTGATGGCGATGGCTTTGTGGCCCATCGACTTCGCTACTTTAATATATTTCTCAATTTCGCCGACACCATCCATATTCGACATTTTGGTGTGAAGATGGAGTTCGACGCGCTTTTCCTCTTCTGGGTCTTTGCGAAGCGGGCTCGTCGGCAGGATGGCCAGGCTATGTCCCGTAACGTTTAACTCATTATTAAACTTATCCTGCTCAACGACTCCCAGGACGCGAATGCTCATGCCGATTTTATAGTCGTCGAATTTATCGTCTGCGCCATTTTTCGAGCCGAACATCTTAACAAAGATGGCATGGCGATCGTCGCCGACGCCGAGCGTCAGGAAGTTGCGACCGTTGCCAAAAATGCGCTTGTCGTGGCTGAAGATCTTGCCGACAAAGTCGACGCGCTGACCCTCCGCGATAATATCGCCGATGCTTTCGATAATCGTATAATTTCCGCGCGCGCGAGCGTTTCGCTGCTTGCGCTCTAATATCATATTCTTCTTGTTTTGCCGCATGATACCAATCATCTTTTTCTCGACATCGGCCAGCTCTTCTTTGTGCTGTTCTTCAATCGATTTGGGTTCGCGGTAGTAACTCGTGTCCTCGTCTTCGTCTTCCGACTCAATTTCCTCGACGACTTTTTCTGCCTTTTTGGTGAGGGCTTCAAGTTTACTCGGCGAGACGGTGATGGCTTTTTCTTCGGGAACGAACTCGTCTAAAATGACGAACTCGTAGCAAAGAAAACGGAAAAAATCCTTTAATTCTGCCATAATCGGTGCGAAATTATCGCGTTTCTGTTCGTTGTTAAATGTTAACACGATGCTTCCGTGTTCATCGCGGAGCTCAAAAGGAGCATTGGCTCGATAGTTGGCCCGATACCAGTTTTCAATGACGTGGACCGCATCGTAAAAAGAAGGTTTTTCTTTGTAGGAAAATGTAATGGTATAGGGATAGGTTATCTTGTTCAGGCCTCTTTGAAAGCGCTCGAGGAGATGGTATTGCCACGGCGTGTCTTTGACAATCGCCATGTCGACTTGCGTCTTATCGATCGCGTTCATGCCGACCAAATCGAAATCGAGGTCAAAAATCTCGACATCGGCGATGTCCAGCGAACTTAGGAAACGAATCATCTTCTTGTTCATCAATTCCCCTAAAATAAGTGAACGATATCCTTAATGGTGATAAAAATCATCAATCCGAAGAGCAAGACGAGTCCGATCGCCGAGATGATGGCCTTGACTTTCGTCGGCACTTTCTTGCGGGTGATGGCTTCCACGGCCGTCACTAAAAGCTGCCAGCCGTCAAGACCCGGGAAGGGCAAGAGATTAAAGATTGCCAAGTTAACGGAGATTAGACCCCATAAATAGAGGTAGCTTGCAAAGCCGTAGTCGGCGAGAATCGTCGAAGAAGTTGAGAAGATACCGACGATTCCGGATACTTCTCCGCTGCCGGTGAAGAGCATGCCGATGCCGCGGACGACTGCCGTGTTGGCATAAGCAAAATCCTGCCAGGTCGCCTGTAGTGCCGCGCCGAAAGTGCGCCACTGCTGGGTGAAAGCAAAGGCCATGCCAACGCTTTCAAAAGCTAGTGATTCATTGAGTCCCGGCGAGTAAATAGAAAAAGTTAAATCGTGAAAGGTCTGGTTAATCGGCTCGCCTTCATCATCGAGCGTGTATGTCGAAATATTCGCGGTAAACGAATCGTCGATGACAAAGTCATTTGCAGAATATCCTTTGCTGAGATCGGGAATGTGGGCGATTTTGCCTTCGTCGAGAAGGGCGATGTATCTTTCATCGACACCGGCGGTCTCCGCGGCAGTTTTATCATCGTAAGGCAAATACAGTTTGATGCCATCTTCTAATTTTGGATTATCGCGCACCTTGTTGGGCAAAAAGCCGAGAACATATGTCGATTCCTTAAAAATGACTTCACTGTCGATGATCAGCGTCTGGCTGTCTTGGTAAATAAAATTAACGTAACCGAGACGGTCGCCCGAACGGAGGCCTGCCTCGTAGGCCGGAGAGGCTTCGGTGATGATGCTTTCGCCTTCAAAATAGTAATAGGGAAGGGCAGCATTGGAAACGAAGAAAAGGGTCATGCCAAGAACCATATTTAAGACGATTCCGGCCGAGAGAATAATCGCTCTTTTCCATTTTTTAACGCCCTCGAGACTCCGCTCCTCGCCGATGACGGCGCCGTCGGGCACTTCCGCCCCCTCGCCGTACATCATGACATAGCCGCCCAAGGGAATCGCGCCGAGAGAAAAGGTGGTTTCTCCCCCTTTCTTCTTGCGCTTGAAGAATTTAGGACCAAAGCCGATCGAAAATTCGATGCAGTAGACTTTGAATAGTTTGGCCGTCATGAAATGGCCGAGCTCGTGAATCGTGATTAAAACGCCGAGCGAAACAAGGAAGAGGACGAGGTTGAGGATGAATGTTAATACTTGCATGTTAGTTACCTATTACTTTTCTAAGATGGAGGCGGGTCAATCGGTCAGATGTGATAACGTTACGAATTGTCTGTCGCTTTACTTTAACATAGTTAAGCTCTTTCGCAATTATTTTAGCAATTGAGAGAAAGGGGATGCGATTTTCCAAAAAAGCATAGACGGCCACCTCGTTGGCGGCATTTAAGACGGCGAGAGCTGTTCCGCCCATCTTAAGTGCTTCTTTAGCGAGGGCGACGCACGGATATTTTGCGGCGTCAAAGTCGTGAAAATGATAATTGTCGAGTTGCTTAAGCGACTTGATGCGCGCGCATTCAAACTTTGTTTGCCCCTCAAAAAGGGCATAGGTGATCGGAAGGCGCATATCAGGATGGCTGATATCAGCCAGAAAGGAATCATCTTCTAATTTCACGAGCGAATGGACATGGCTTTCGTCATGCATTAAAACTTCGATGTCTTCAAGTCCGTAGCCAAACAGATAATGCGCTTCGATAATCTCAAAACCTTTGTTCATCATCGTCGCCGAATCAATCGTGATTTTTGCGCCCATCTGCCACGTCGGATGTTTTAATGCGTCTTCGGCTTTGACATCGCTTAATTGTTCAAGGCGATAGGTGCGGAAGGCGCCGCCAGAAGCGGTTAGAATCAACTTCTTGACTTGATCTTTTTTCGCCTGGCTCAGGCATTTTGCTAAAGCGACATGTTCCGAGTCGATCGGATAGATTTTGCCATAGCCTTTTTTTAATAGGCGGTTAACGATTTCGCCGCCGACGACGAGACTTTCTTTATTGGCCAGGCAAATTGTCGCTTTCTTTTTAAGAGCGGCGATTGTCGGCGGAAAACCGGAAAAACCGACGAGGGCATTTACGACGAGATCATAAGCGGCTTTTTTGACGATTTTAAGCAAACCTTCGTCGCCGCTAAAAAAGATGATATCGGGGTTCTGCTTTTGTAATATGTCGATGTATTCCCTGTGCTTAATACAAATGTATTTAACGCTGGGATGGAGGCGGACGATAGTCGCGACGGTGTCGACTTTTTCACCGACCGAAAACGCAACCAGTTCAAAATGTTCGCTGTTAGAGGAGATGACATCGAGAGTCTGCTGGCCGATGCTCCCCGAGGCTCCGAGCAGAAGAATGCGCTTCATAAGAAGAAATCCCAGCTGTTATTAATCAAGATGATGAGACTGGCGATGACAATCGCGGCAAAGAGAGCCGAATCAAGGCGGTCCAAGATGCCGCCGTGGCCTTTTAGCAGCATGCCGAAATCTTTTATTTCGTAGTGGCGCTTAATCGAGCTGAACGTGAAATCGCCAAGGTTTCCGATGATTGGCATGGCCAGTGATAAAAGGACGATCCAATACCACCGTTCGGGAGTTAAAAAGGGCAGGATGGGATATCCGAGATAACCGACGAGAAGAGCAAACCCCATCGAGATTAAGAAACTGATGACGATGCCCCCGAAAAAGCCTTCCCACGTCTTTTTCGGAGAAATGCGGGGATTGACCTTGTTGCGGCCGAAGAGGACGCCGATGAAATAAGCGCCGATATCATTGACCATGACACCGATCGCTAGATATATAAGTAAAAAAGCCGAATGGAGGTATTTAAATAATGGTGTTGTCGTATCAAACGAAGAAAGATTGCCAAAAGCGAATTTTGAGTATGGGTAATAGCGCATGAAGAGGACGGCCTGCATGCCGAGAGCCACCACCACAATCATCGTAAAAAGATAGCAAGCGTCGAGAATTGTAAACTTTTCATTGGCGAGGACGACGAGAAAGAAGATGCCGGCCGCCACCGCAATCGCAATCGTCGATACCGAAAGAGTGTTGAAGCCTCGTTCAATCGCAAAGACATAAGTTTGGGGCGAATCGCGATATTGGAGGACTTGGTTTTTAATAAAAACCCAATAGACCAAAGAAAACATCACAATATAGCAAAAAATATAGATAAAGAGCGAAAAGCGCCGCTTTCGCTCGACCGTCACGATCTCGTGAGTGGCGAGGGCGACGACGATGAACATAAGACCAAAGAAAAACCATCCGCCGATGAAGACGCACGGAAGGCATAAAAGGGCCAAGATGACCGAGGTGATGATTCTTGTCTTCATCGTCGCCTTAGTATCGGCTGTTAACTCATTCGGAGTAAATTTATACGTGTCTTTATTCATTTTTCAGTCCCCCAAAACGACGATCCCGCCTTGCGAATTCTTGAAGGCAGGCCAGCAGAGCTCCGCGGTCAAAATCAGGCCAGTGGACCTTCGGAAAAATAAATTCGGCATAGGCATTTTGCCATAGCAAATAGTTTGATAATCGGTATTCACCGCTCGTGCGAATCATCAAATCGACGGGCGGGAGTCCGGCTGTATATAAATGTTCGGCTACGGCTTTTTCATCGATATCACCGATTTCCAGTTCGCTTTGCAAAACTTTTCCGGCGATGAGGCGGACGGCCCTGACAATCTCCTGCTGACCCCCGTAATTGAGGCAGATATTCATCACATGTTTATTTAAGTATCTGGTAGCCTCGACGGCGTCGGCGATCGTCTTCTGCGTCTTTAATGGCAGGCGCGACACATCTCCGGAAATCATGATTTTTACACCATCGCGAATTAAAGTTGCCAACTCGCGTTTAAAAAAGAGATCGAGATAGTTAAAAAGATGGTTTATTTCAGACTTGGGGCGCTTCCAGTTTTCGGTCGAAAAAGCATAGAGAGAGATGACGCGGATGCCAAATTCCATGCAGGCATTCAAAACATCGATGATTCTTTCACAGGCGGCTTTATGGCCGAGATGGCGAGGCAAACCGCGAGCTTTGGCCCAGCGGCCGTTGCCGTCCATTATAAAAGCGATATGGTCAATCGGTTTCTGGAGTTTAAATGCCTTACCTTGATCTTTTTCTTTCGCCACAACCATACAAATAGTATACATTGTGTGGGCGCACTATAAAAGAATCAATCACCGAAATCTTTTTGTTAAAAAAGAAAGAGCGGATTGCCCGCCCTATATCGACATGATTTCTTTTTCTTTTCCGACGAGGACTTCTTCGATTTTTTTATTCGACTCGTCCGTCACTTTCTGAACTTCGTTTTCGATGCGTTTCTTCAAGTCGTCGCTATAATCTTCCGAGCTCTTGACAAAATCGACATACTCGCGGCGGATGTTGCGAATGGCGACTTTTGATTCTTCGGCATACACTTTGGCGCGCTTGACTAAATCCTTGCGCGTCTCTTCGGTGAGAGCCGGAATGATCAGGCGAATTTGCTCGGCATCGACAATCGGATTAATGCTTAAATCGCTGGCGTTGATGGCTGAAGCAATCGAGCGCAGGTCACCGCGGTCATAGGGCTTAATCAAAAGCTGGCGCGGTTCGGGAATGGAGATGGAAGCGATCTGGCCGATGAGAATTTTATCGCCATAGTAGTCGACTTCGATGCGGTCGAGGAGAGCTGCATTCGCGCGCCCGGTCCGCAAGGTGTTGAGGTTGGCTTTGAAGACTTGAATCGTCTTCTCCATCTTATCGAGGGCTTCAAGGGCTAGTTCATCCATAATCATTATCCTTTCTTAACGATGGTACCGATTTTTTCTCCGTTTAAGATGCGGAGGAAATTATTCGTGTCATTCATATTAAAAACATGAACGATAATGTCTTCATATTGTATCATGCTGACGGCGGTCTGGTCCATGACTTGCAAGTTTTTGGAAAGCAGTTCGCCAAAGGTGATTTCGGAAATGAAATGAGCATCTTTGTTCGTCCGCGGATCATCGTCATAAACGCCGTCGACGCCGTTTTTCGCCATTAAAATGGCGTCAGCTTCAATTTCGATCGCCCGCAAAGTGGCGGTTGTATCGGTCGTAAAGAAAGGGTTTCCGGTGCCGCCGCCAAAGATGACGATGCGCCCTTTTTCCATATGTGAGATGGCTCTTTTTTTGATGTATGGTTCACTGACGGCTTTGACTTCAATCGCCGACATCACGCGGCATTCAAGACCCGTCTTTTCGATCGCGCTTTGCAGGGCCAAGGCGTTGATGATCGTGCCGAGCATGCCCATGTAGTCGGCCGTGCTTCTTTCAATGCCGATCTGCTCGGCGAGTTTGCCGCGCCAGATATTGCCGGCACCGACCACAATCGCGATTTGCACACCCTGCTCATACATCGATTTAATCGCCGTGGCGACAATGTCTAAATGCTTGGCGTCCAAAATTAGTTTCTGACGGTTATCAGACAGGGCTTCACCCGACAGTTTTAACAGGATTCGTTTGTAATTTATCATGGAATCTCCTTAAGAAAAAACACTCTTAAAGAGTGTTTATTTCACTTGACTCATCACTTCATCAGCGAAGTCGCAGCATTTTTTCTCAATGCCTTCTCCAACTTGGAAGCGAACGAATTTCAGCACTTTGTTGCCGTCGGCTTTGAGGACTTCAGCCACACTTTTTTCGCCATCGAGCAAATAGGTCTGTTCGACGAGCGTCGACTCGCTTAATAATTTGTTAACTTTGCCGAGGATGATGCCTTCGAGAATGGCGGCGGGTTTATTCGCTAATTTCTCATCGGATTTGGCTAATTCGCGAGCGATGTTTTTTTCGTGTTCGATGACATCGGCGGGAATCTCATCGCGAGTTACGTATGTCGGGCTATTGGCGGCGATATGCATCGCCAAGCCTTTGCCGAGCTCTTCATTGGCCTTGGCCAGCAAGACGAGGACGGATATTTTGCCATTCATGTGAATGTATGAGCCGAGGCCTTGACCATCAGCGGCTTTGAGAATTGCAAAACGGCGGTAATCGATTTTTTCGCCTAACGCGACAGTCGCATCGGTGAGATGCTGAGCCACTAAAACACGCGCGGCATCGAGATCGGATGGTTCTTCATGAAGTGTCTCTTGAGCGAGATTATCGACGAGAGCGATGAATTTGTCACCGCGGGCGACAAAGTCGGTTTCGCAGTTGACTTCGATGACGATGCCTTTGCCGCAGCCTTCGCAGACGCGGACCCTCGTCAATCCTTCAGCGGCGATGCGGCTGGCTTTTTTCGCGGCTTTGGCAATGCCTTTTTCGCGGAGCCAATCGATGGCTTTTTCGACATCGAGAGCGTTTTCTTCAAGGGCTTTTTTACAATCCATCATGCCCGCACCGGTGCGTTCACGAAGGACTTTAATGAGTTCAATTAAGTTGCTTGAGGCCATTATTTCTCCTCCTCTTTGGCTGTATCTTCTTGAGCTTTAGGGGCTGCTTTTTGGGTTGTTTTTTTCACTGGCGCCGGTTCTTCAACCTTCGCTTCTACTTCAACTTTTTCTGAAGCTGCAGGAGCTTCCGCAACTTGTTCTTCGACTTGCGGTTTGCGGTCGCGGCTGTAATCGTCGCGTCTGGTGGCTCTCATCGCCTGATAGCGCTCGTATCTTTCCTGGCGCTCCTTGCGGGCGGCGCGGATGGCGGCGAGGCGTTCCTGATTTTCTTTGTCAGCTTGACGGATGGCGTCTTTCATTGTCACTTCTTCACCTTCATCTTTGGTGTAGGCGACGAGCGGAATTCCACCCTTGGCTTCGACGATGGCATCAGCCAAGACGCTGATGATTAAACGGACGGAACGGACCGCATCATCGTTGGCGGGAATCGGGAAATCTAGGACATCGGGATCGGAGTTGGTATCGACGATGCCAAAGACGGGGATTTTCAGTTTGCGGGCTTCGCGAACGGCGTTGCGTTCGACTTCGGGGTCGACGACGACGACGGCTTGCGGCAGACGGCGCATTTCTTTAATGCCGGATAAGGTATAGGCGAGCTTCTCTTTTTCTTTTCTTAAAAGGGCTGCTTCTTTCTTCGGCAGGCGTTCAAAGACGCCGTCGACTTCCTTAGCCTCGAGTTGCTTGAGATAGCGGATGCGGCTTTCAATCGTCTTATAATTGGTGAGCGTGCCGCCTAACCAGCGGTTGGTGATATAGAAACTGCCGGAGCGAAGGGCTTCTTCGGTGACGGCTTCCTGACATTGTTTTTTCGTGCCGACAAAGAGGACTTTGCCGTTTTGGCTGACGATTTCAAACAAGGCTTTGTAAGCGACGCTGATCGCTTCGGCGCTCTTGGCTAAATCGATGATGTAAATGCCATTGCGGGCTCCGTAGATGAAACGAGCCATCTTCGGGTTCCATTTGCGAGTTTGGTGGCCAAAGTGGACACCGCCCTCTAATAATTTTTTCATCGTGATGATCGGCTGCGATTCATCGTGCAAAACCATCTTCATCACATCATCTTGTTTGGGCGCTTCTTCGGCTACTGCTTCGATGGCGACCTTTTCTTCTTCACTCATTTGTGAACCTCCAATTTGTTTTTCCCTCCACTACTTCCAACAACGATCCCTCATCGGTGCCCCGTGGCGTTGATGAGACTAGGACGTTGAATCCATAGTGTGTGTAGTCTCTCTTTTGAGAGCCGATTTATTATAACACACGCGCCCCGGCATAGACAAGGAAAGAAAAAAAGAGCCATGATACTAAGTATCATAGCCCTGTTTAACTCTCTATTTGCCTTTCTTCTTGGCCCGGGGATGGGCGAAGAGGTATTGATTTTTCATCGCCTCCTGCGAGACATGGGTATAAACTTGCGTCGTGTTGAGGCTTTCGTGACCAAGTAATTCCTGTATGACGCGGAGATCGGCGCCGCCCTCGAGGAGATGAGTGGCGAATGAGTGGCGGAACAAATGCGGATGAAGACCGAGAAATAGACCTGTTTTCTTTTCGCATTCGCTGAGGATGAATTCGAGTCCTCGCGTGGTTAGTCGGCGACCACGAGCACTGAGAAAAAAGAAGCGAATGTCCTGAAGCAAATCATCCTTGGACAACAGTTTTTCGCGCGTCGAGTCGCGGTAGGTTTCCAAGGCTTCTTTCGCTTTTAGCGAAAAAGGAACAATTCTCTCTTTTTTTCCTTTGCCGAGAACGCGGATAGCCCGCATGCGAAAATCGATATCCGACAATTTGACATTGATCAGTTCTTCGGCTCGCATCCCCGATGCGTAGAGGAGTTCGATTATCGCCGTATCGCGAGGGGCGAGAAAATCCTTCCGTTTGGCGTTTTCCAAAATGAGGTTTTCGACTTGCTCGAGGAAGAGGGTTTTGGGATAGCGGACGTCATTTTTCGGTGTCTGAATAAAGGCGAAAGGATTGCTTTTTACATATTTTTTATTCTTCATGAACTCGAAATGATGGCGAAGACTCGCCAATCGACGGGCGCAGGAGCGCTTGGAAATTCCGCTTTGCAGTTCAACCGTCAAAAAATTGCGAATCACGCCTGAATCGACTTCATCCATACCGAGTCCTTCCCGGTGGAGATAGCGATAAAACTTCTCGAGATCACGGCGATAGGAATCGATGGTCCTCTCCGAAAAAAGTCGCTCATCGCGTAGGTGATCGATAAACTCCTGCGTCTGCTTATTCATTTGCGGATGTCCAGTACTCCTTGATGGCCGCGAGGGCTTTTTCGGCGTCTTTTTGGCGATGCCGTTTGTCGGCGTTTGCAAGGATGCCGAAGTTGGCGTTCATCGGCGAGAAGCCGTGGGGATTAGCTTTCGTGATATAGCGGATAAGCGATCCGATCATCGTTGATGATGGGGGAATCGGTGCCTCTTTGCCGATGGCGATATGATGAGCGATGATGCCGGCGATGATGCCGGTGGCGGCGCTTTCGACATAGCCTTCAACTCCGGAGAGCTGACCGGCGACGATAATATTGTCCTTGTTCTTGATTGCTAAATTGTCATTAAGAGCTAACGGGCTGTTGATGTATGTGTTTCGGTGCATCAGGCCAAAGCGCTCAAATTCAGCGCTTTCTAAGCCGGGAATAAGGCGGAAAACGCGTTCTTGTTCGCGATAAGTCAGGTTTGTCTGAAAGCCGACGATGTTATATAAGGTGGCAATCAGATTATCCTGCCTAAGTTGAACGACGGCATACGGGGGATGGCTGCGATCAAGAGCGAGCCCCTTCGGCTTCAGCGGCCCATAACGAAGGGTGTCGACACCCCGCTTAGCGAGCACTTCAATCGGCAGGCAACCCTCAAAATACTGACTTTCAAAATCGCGCAGCTTGACGGTCTCGGCTTTTTGCAGTTCATCGACAAAATGATAATATTCATCTCGTGAGAACGGACAATTGATGTAGCTGTCATCACCTTGCTCATAACGCGATTTATAATAGGCGATATTCTGATTGATGCTATCTTTGCTGATGATGGGAGCGCTGGCGTCGTAAAAAGAGAGAGCTTTTACGCCGATGATGTTTGATATGTCATCGACCAGTTCGTCGCTGGTCAGCGGTCCGGTCGCGAGAACAGTCAGCTCGTCCGGAAGTCTTTTGACATCCTCTGAATGAACGAAAATATTGGCGTTTTGCCGGATTTTTTCAGTGATTAACTTCGCAAATTGCTCACGATCGACACTGAGAGCGTTACCGCTCGGAACCGAAGAAAACGAGGCCGCTTCCATCGTCAGTGATTGCATCGCTCGCATCTCTTCTTTTAAAAGTCCGCAGGCATTATCAAGGCGGTTGCTCTTCAGCGAATTGGAACAGACGAGTTCACCAAATAAGCCGCTTTGATGAGCGGGCGTCATCTTGTGGGGACGCTTTTCAAATAGATGAACTTCATGCCCTTTGTTAGCTAGGAAAAAAGCTGCTTCAACACCCGCTAGTCCGGCGCCGATAACATTGATTTTGCTCATTTTTATATTATATCGCAAAAGCAGATGGTTCGGGCCATCTGCTCTTTATTTCTTGTCGTAGTTTTTACTGAAGTCACACTTCGGATAGTTGCTGCAGCCGATAAATTTTTTGCCGCGGTAGGTTCTGACCTTTAAATCACCGCCGCATTTCGGACATGTCCCGACATTTTCCTCATCGACGCTATGATCGTGATCGTGACGAATATGAGTTTTAGGTTTATCATTGCGCGAATATGTACATGATGGATAGCCGCTGCAGGCAATAAATGACTTGTTCCTGCCATATTTGCGACGCAAAAGAGGCTTGCCACATAACGGGCAATCTTCACCGATGAAGTCAGGCGCGATCGGTTCGGGCTTTTTTATATATTTGCATGTCGGATAGTTACTGCAGGCGACAAAGGCGCCGTGACGGCTCTTTTTGATGACGAGAGGGCTTCCGCATTGCGGGCATGTCTCACCCGTTTCTTCCTCGGGTTCTTTATACATCGCTTGATAAACCTGCTGAACTTTTTGCTCAAACGGACCATAGAAGTTGGTCAGCATCTCGAGGTGCTTGATTTTTCCGAATTGAATCTGGTCGAGTTCTGATTCCATCCTTGCGGTGTATTTTAAATCGGCAAACTCCGGAAAATACTTGGCGATGACGGTTGCCGTCTTTATGCCTTGCTCGGTGGCGCGAATGCCTTCTTTGGTCATCTCGATGTATTTGCGGGTGAGCAATAGTTTAATCGTCGAAGCATATGTCGATGGTCGTCCGATTCCGGCTTCTTCCATCAATTGCACGACTTTAGCTTCGCTATAGCGGGGGGGCGGAGTCGTAAATTTCTGAACTTTTTGCTTTTTTATTATCTTGAAAGTCATGCCTTTTTGCATGAGGGGGGTACATATCGTGTCAGCTTCATCGTCTTCGTAGAGGCGGCGATGCCCGTCAAAAAGAACCTTTTTGCTATCGAGTTTAAATTCGAGATTGCCACTTCTTAGAATCGCGGTTGAAACTTCTTCCTTGGCATCAGCCATGAGCGAGGCGAGGGCCCGGTTATAGATGAGACGGTATAGTTTCAGCTGATCGGGAGTCAAGTATTTGGCAACGCTTTCGGGCGTTCGATGATTCGCGGTCGGACGAATGGCTTCGTGGGCATCCTGACCAAGCGGCGTCGCTTTTTCTTTTTTGACGATTCCGATGTAGTTTTCTCCGAAATTTTCGGTGATATAATTGCGCGCTCTTTGAATGTAGGTATCGCTTAACCGCGTCGAGTCGGTGCGAATGTACGTGACGAGGCCAACGTGTTCATCACCGACGCTGAAGCCTTCATAAAGACTTTGGGCAATCGAAGCCGTCTTTGATGTCGAAAAGCGAAAGCGATTGGAAGCTTCCTGCTGCAATGTCGAAGTTTTGAAAGGGGGTTTGCTCGGGACGATGCGCACTTTTTTGATGATATCATCAAGCGTTAAGGCATCGCCGAGTAGAGCAAAGATTTTCTCAGCTTTTTCTTCATCACCTAAGTCGGGTGAGGAACCGTTGTATTTGGCGAGTTTAAGCGTATAGATCTTGCCGCATATTTCGACATCGGCCAAAATCTCCCAGTATTCTTCGGGGATGAATTTGGCGATTTCTTTTTCGTGATCCGTAATGATTTTTAATGTCGCGGACTGAACGCGCCCGGCCGAGGGCGAACGAAGTTTTTTCTGCATCAAAGCCGAGAGTTTAAAGCCGATGACGCGGTCCAAGATGCGCCTCGTCTCCTGAGAATTAACCAAATTCATGTCGATGGTGCGCGGGGTTTTAATGGCCGACTGAATCGAATCGCGCGTGATCTCGTGAAATTCGAGGCGCTTCGTCTTATCAATTTTCAGTTTTAGCATATCGGCAAGGTGCCAGGCGATGGCTTCGCCTTCGCGATCAGGGTCGGTCGCCAGCAATATTTCTTCGGCTTTTTTGGCTTCCGATCGAATTTTTTCCCAAACAGCGCTCTTTTTGGGCATCAGTTTATAGTTAGGTTTAAAATTATTCTCGACATCGATGCCGAGGCCGCCTTTGCCTGAGGTTGCCAAGTCACGTAAGTGACCTTGGGTCGCCAAAATAGTAAAGCCCGGGCCGAGATAACGGCTGAATGATTCACTCTTTTTTGGCGATTCGACGATGACAAGTTTCATGGAGGTCCTCAGTTGTACAATTGATAAATATAGATACCCCCGCCATCTTTGTCAATCGCTTTGATGTGTGCTTTTTTTCTTAAAGTAAATACTTATTTCCTTTAAAGATAATCAGTTATATTTTTGAGCATCCCGCATTTCCTTGCCGACGATGTCAACTCCCATCTCTTCATAGACATCATTGGCGTTTTCGACTAATTTAGCCCCTTGTTTAATGAGGCTGTTGCAGGCTGACGAGATATCGGCGGGATAGGGAACGCAGCAGACATCGCGCCCTTGCGAAAGGGCATAGCTGACGGTAATCAGCGTTCCTGATTTTAAGTCGGCCTCACCAACGACCACCGACTTGGCCAGCATGGCAATGATGCGATTGCGGAGCGGAAATTGGCTGTGGTCGGGTTCGACGCGATTCGGGTATTCGCTGATTAGAAGATGATTCTCTTTGATGCTTCGATATAATTCGATGTTTTCGCGGGGGTAGCAATAGTCGATGCCCGAACCGAGGACGGCGATGGTTTTTCCTTTGGCGTTAATCGCCGTTTCATGAGCGACGGTGTCGATGCCTTTTGCCATTCCCGAGACGATGACCATCTTTTTGGCCAAATCCGAGACGATGAGGCGCGCCATCTTCTTTCCGTATTCGCTGGCTTTGCGGCTGCCGATGAAGGCAACGGTTTCCTGAGGGTGGTCTAAAAGGCTCAAATCGCCGTAGTAAAATAGGACAAACGGGGGTTTGTGGGCTTGTTTGAGATGGTCGGGATAGTTCTTGTCAATAATCGTTATGGTACTCGCCTTAAGAGTCGCCAACAAATCCGTAAAGGCTGTATCGTCAATTGGCTCTTTGCGCTTGATCGCCCCATAAATATCGTCCCAGTTGCCCTTATACTTCATCGCCAAGTAAATCAAAATATCTCTTCCGGTCATAAAAAACCTCCACTTGATATATAAGGGAGGATTCCGCCTTTTGGAAGAATATTTATAAGAGGGAAATTTTTTCGATTAAACAGCGGGCAACCGGGCCATAAGTATAGCGATGTAAGCCTTTAATCGGACCGTGGTGGCGAAGAGCCTCAAGATGGGCTTTGGTCGGATAGCCTTTATTGTTTTTAAAGTGATATTCAGGATAGCGTTTATCAAAATCGAGCATGATATCGTCACGAATGACTTTGGCGACGATGGAAGCCGCGGCGATTGCCCGCACTTTGGCGTCGCCTTTAATGATGTCATAAACCGGAACGTCATAGCCGTCGAGGGGCATGGCATCGGTCATGATGCAGTCGACCGGCACGTCCAATTGCCCGATGGCTATTTTCATCGCTAATTTTGCGGCTTGATAGATGTTGATTTCGTCGATGGTCTCAGGGTTTACGATGCCGATGCCATACGACAGGCAATGAGCGATGATGTCCTGAAAAAGAATCCGCCTTTTTTTATCGGATAATTGCTTCGAATCATTAACCTCATTATTTAAATACGCGCGTGGGAGCACGATGGCACACGCGACCACGGGACCGGCCAACGGGCCGCGGCCGGCTTCATCGACACCGGCGATGTTGCTTATTTCCGCGGAATAGTATTCGTCTTCAAAGGTTAAAAGCATGCTAGATGGTTTCAAGGCTGAGACGGGTGATTTTGCCGTTTCGAAAATCGCTTAACAGCATCATTATGGCCCTGTTCAAATCTGGCTGCCCTCCTTCGATCACACCGGCGCCGCGGCCAATTTCGGCGATGATTGCCGGCGCATCTTTTTGTGATGTATTCGATAAAGCATAGGCGGATTCAAGGGAACCGGGGTGTTTTACCTTTAAATAATTAACGATTTTATTAGCGAGTTCTTCTTTCGGAAGGATTTCTTCTTTAACCATTCCGAGCAAAGCTAAATTGACGGCCAGATCAGCGTGTTCAAATTTCATCGGCAGAATTCCGGGGGTATCCAAGAGCTCAAATTGATTGCCGACTTTGATCCACTGCTGGGCCTTTGTTTTGCCCGGGCGGTTTTCGACTTGGGCCGCCCTCTTTTTGGCCAGCTTGTTAATGAGGGTTGATTTGCCGACGTTTGGGACGCCGACGACCATTATCCTCAAAGGTTGGGGTTTCATGCCGCGCGCGGCTTCTTTTTGCCGTTTTTCGCTGTCTGAGGAGGCAATTGCCTTAATCAGCCGGACGATATCCTGCGCGGCGGTCAGGTTGACGCTGATCGCCATCTGACCGTGCGAAGTAAAATGTTCTATCCATCTTTTGGTTTCGCTCTCGATGGCTAAATCACTTTTTGTCAAAACGATGAGTCGCTTGCGGTTTTGAAGTTGTCGGATGACATCTTCATTGGCCGAACTTAAAACGGCGCGAGCATCGCGAAGTTCGACGACGAGGTCGACTAACGCGGCCTTAACGCCGATTTCGCGTAAAGCGCGATTCATATGACCGGGAAACCAGTGGATATTAGGCATCTGTCCACCTCAGCGACTGCGGCCACATAAAGCGGACGCGTCCGGCCTGGCACGCCTTGCCGGGTTCGCACACCAAAGTGCATGTTCCTTCGAGGGCGATGGCCACTCCTTCAATAAAAGAATATTTGATGATGTAACCACCGCTTGAATCGCTGCTGTGGGGACGATTGTCACCCAAAACATAATATTCGTCTTCGCCCAGTGTTTTCGGGGTATCGATTTTGGGAATGTTTTCACCGCTGTAATCTTTTTGCCGCAAGATGGCTTCGGAACCGAAGTTCTGCGGAATCAGCACGCCTTCGCTTTCACCTTCAGGTATCAGATAAAAATCGCCGTTAGTTTCTTCATTTGGCGAAGTGCTGATAAAGTAAAAAGTTTCGCCGGGAAGGGCGATGACGCGCTTAATTTTATCGCTTGCGTCGGTCTCGCTATATTTAGTGACGATAATGTCAAAGCGGCGAATGCCTTGCTTGGTATATTCATGTGTATCCATTATGCCGTAGTCGACAGTCGCTCCGTTAAGCGAGCCGAAGTTATATGTCTGGCCAATCAGGGTGCCGTTGCTATATGTCGCATTGCCGTTAAGGGTCGGATACATCGACTGGCCGTTGACAAAGAATGAGCGGTAGTAGAGGTTATGAAAAATGACGGCGTTGCCGACGATGAGAGCCGCGACAAAAAAAATGGTAAAAAGTGTTTTCAAAAAGATGCGCAAAGGATTTCGCTTCAAACCTAGTTCTTTGCGAATTTGCCGATCGTTTTTGGGGTTTCCGGTTGGTTCTAAATATGTGTCGACCATAAATATCTATGATTAAGTATAATCCGTAATTAATTTTTTACAATAAAACCAAAATGGTTTTATGGCGGAAAGATAAGAAAAAGCCCTCAATTAAGGAGGGCTTTTTTGCTAGTTATTAAAGAATTTCTTTAATGCGGGCTTTTTTGCCGGATAGGTGACGGAGATAATTGATTTTGTTGCGGCGGACTTTACCCTTTTTGATCAGCTCGATTTTGGCGATGGCGGGCGAGTGGAGCGAAAAGGTCCTTTCGACGCCGACACCTGACGAGATTTTTCTGACGGTAAAGGTGGCGCTGACACCCGAGCCGCGGCGTTGCATAACGACGCCTTCGTAAGCCTGGAGACGTTCTTTTTTGTTTTCGATGATGCGAACAAAAACCTTGACGGTGTCTCCGGAGCTGAAATCAATGAGGTCGGATTTTAACTGTGAAGCGGTAACTTCATTAACGATGTTGGAATTCATTGTTCTTCCTCCTTTTTCGTGTGGTTTCTTAAGGCGTTCTTGTCCCGATTTTTGACAGCGGACCGTCCGCAGCGCATTTTAACGCGCTTAGTTATATTACCAAATAAGTATTTGGTTGACAAGAA